>Ga0181464_1001340_pt1 | contig 12312 bp, 13 predicted proteins | sample InSIn2gowninarea_FD_119074 | JGI IMG/M metagenome (GOLD analysis project Ga0181464, IMG submission 119074) | Clean room microbial communities from NASA Spacecraft Assembly Facility at Jet Propulsion Laboratory, Pasadena, California, USA -... ...
TGGCAGCGGGGAATTCATCTTGTTCTACACCTGCTAGCGTCAAGAGCCCTACCGGGTCCATCTCGCACGAGAATCGCAGACCTCAATTGAGCTCCAGACCGGAGCCCCCCAAGCCTCGAAATCTTGTCATTCCAAGTCATCCACCGCCCTCACCTCTTCCGACATCCATCCCTGTGCCGCCTCTGTCACTGTCAACATACTTACAACTTGAGCTGTCCTCGCAAAGACCATCCCAACTATACATTCATCGCTCTGCCACTAATGACTTCCCCTACGAATCTTCACGCGTCAAAATTGACCGCCTTTTAAACTTTTTGTTTCTACCGGTGCATCTCGAAGGGGTTCTTTGGTTTGGAGTATTGGCTTGTCTAGATGCATGGCTGTACACGTTTACACTGTTGCCCCTTAGAATGGTCAAATCAATATACATCCTAGTGAAGAGTTGGGCCCTCAATCTCCTCAGCGAAGGACGATTCGTAACTAGCTTCATCTACAGTGGAAGTCATCGCATGTGGGTAAGACGACGAACGGTAGCTTCCTCTGGCTCTGAGTCAACTTCGCGAATTACACCGGAGACTCAAGTGTCGAGAGATGCTGCCCGTGCCAAAAATCAGTCTGGGAGACATCATCGGAGGACGAAATCAAGGCCCTCAAGCTTGATGCCTGACGACAAAGCCGACATTCTCCAAGGCCTTTTGATAATTTGTACCTGCGTGGTGCTGCTCAAGCTTGATGCAAGTCGAATGTATCATTGGGTTCGTGGCCAAGCAGCAATCAAACTTTATGTTATCTACAACTTGCTTGAGGTCTGCGATCGATTACTTTCTGCAATCGGACAGGACGTTTTGGAGTGTCTCTTCTCAAAAGAAACTCTCGAACGAAAACCTGATGGCCGCAGCAAAGTCTGGTGGCCATTTCTGCTATTTCTGCTCGCCCTTGGTTACTGCTCCTTACATGCAACTGCTCTGTTCTACCAGGTCGTGACGCTGAACGTGGCCGTCAATTCTTACTCGAATGCACTAATAACACTACTGATGTCTAATCAATTCGTCGAGATCAAGTCAACGGTGTTCAAGAAGTTCGAGAAAGAGAACTTATTCCAGCTCACTTGTGCTGATGTTATGGAGAGATTTCAGCTCTGGCATATGCTTATTATCATAGCCGGTCGCAATATTGTGGAAACTGGAGGCATCAGTTTTGGTATGTCTACCATTCTAGCACCAGCGGGTACAGCGACGGCTTCCAGTGGAGCGAACATTACGCTCGCGGCACCGCCGTTGACGGCCGCTTCAATCCTTCCTCGATCATTTACGATTGTCCCCAACATCCTCAGCTCTATAAGCTCGTATATGCCGACGATTGGCCATGTGCTCGGTCCATTTGTTATTGTCCTTGGTTCTGAAATGGTCATCGACTCTCTTAAGCATGCCTATATTGGCAAATTCAACAGCACTAAACCGATCATATATGGACGCTTCCTCGACATTCTCGCAAAGGACTACTATACAAATGCATTCGCTGAGCAGAACTTGACCAAGCGACTTGGTTTGCCAGTGATACCACTGAGCTGCCTGATGATTCGTACTGGGTATCAAACATACCAAATGTTGGTCGCATCGTGGTCGCCATCTCCTGCGCGGAGCAGTGCTGCCACACTTGCCAGTCTCCACTCGCACTATTCAACCACGAGGTCTCCACCGACGTCGGCAGCGGGCATGATAGTCCGTAAGATGGACGAATTACTTAACCAGCTACCAACCACCATCTCGAACTCTTCAGTAGCATCGCACTTCACCACCATCATATGGTCCATCGTTATCTTTCTAGTATTACTGGTTATCAAACTCGTCCTCGGCATGGCTCTTCTCACATATTCTCGACGCCGTTACAAAGCGATGAAAGAGCGGGAACACAACCTATCCTATCATCTTGATGGTGGACGCCGAGTTGGAGGGTGGGGCGTCGTGGAAGTTGACGATGACAAACGTCGGACCATCTACGAAGACGATCCAGCTGGGCTTCACGCAATTCGTAGTAAAGAAGCCAAGGAGAAAAGTAACAGAGACAAGGAGAAGGAGCGGCGCTTTAGCATGGAGGGGCTTGAGAAGGTGAAACGATACGAGATGGCAGCGAAACGTATTTGGTAGTTTGCAAGATAGGTCATCTTCATGTTAGCCGTTTGTGAGCCATCCCCGGATAATGACAAGTGTCTCGATCTGCGGGTAGAGCTTATTTCTAACAATTTCCATCTTCCATTATGGCATATCGACCCGTACCTTCCCTGTCGAGTGGGGACGTGAATTTCGGAAGGACTGTGTTCTTTGAAACACGAACGCTGGAAACCGAGCTGGCAGCGATTTCGATTCGGACTGTGTTAGTGAAGAACAAGATGAATTCCCCGCTGCCATGCTTGTAGTATGATTAGGCATGTGTGCATAGCGAGTCATGTTGAGCTCCTGCTCATATACTTGCCCAAACAGGTCATAATTGTGACTGCCACAGGCTGCGCTGGACCGTCAAGGTGTGTGCCACTGAACACTGATTTGGGAAGGAAGATGGGAATTGAAGTTGCATTTTTCGGGATCACCAATATCATCAACAAACTCAACACAATCGAACAATATCTGACCAGAAAGATCGTAGGAAGCAGATTAACACGAAAGGCTATTGGCTGAGTATGTAGGAAATTTGTGGCTGGGACGTCCCAAAGCATAATGTTGTCAATGGCGTTCTCTAATCTCACAAATGCGACCCGCAGGCTCGTCTGGTAGTGCTCTAAAGCTGCCCTATCTGCAGCCTGGCCAGCCTCAGACTTAGAAATCACCATGTCCTTAGTTGTAACGCCCATAGCATGCCTCATATTTTGGACATCGACCGCGTCAGCTGTTGGCATTCCTACCCAACGGCAAACAGATGTGACAGGTACTGACAGCTTCCAGATCGACGGGGCGTGGAGTCTCGGTTTGGAAAGGGACGCAGCCACTCGGCCCTCAAAGTGGATGAGGTAGGGATGGGCCTATCTCGCCCGGAGGTCATTTAGCCAAGACAATCAGGCTTAGCATGTACAGGATGGCACAGCGGCTGTGTATGTGTGCAAGGGTTTCGTGAATGGAACTTTGGCATTGCTGGACAAGGACGTGCATGGTGAAATGAGCGTTTATCGCTATGGCAGTCTGCATTAGTGGTTGGATTAGAACTCAAATTGCTGTGCAAAGTTAACGGGCGGGCTCCACGTTCCTGTGCATAACGGGGTCATGGTGGTCTACCCACTAACCACACTGCTTGGGATTTGGTAGCGAAATAGTGGTACGTTTAGACATCGACCAGCCGTCGTAGGTATCAAGCCATGCATCGTCGCTTTGATCATACCCGTCGCCTATCTTGATTACTACAAACTTGCGAGCGTAGTGGGCGTGATTGCAAATTAAAGGAATCAACATTAGCGCCGCCGAGCTGCAGTGTTGTACTTGTGTCTGTGGTCTGCCATTCCTGTGCTCGGGAAGCCTCCACAACACACAGACTGGCTGCTTCGAGCTGTTGTGGCACTCGCTCCCGCCCTCGCCCTCTCGCTTGTTATCGTTATCCTCCTCGCGCCATTCCTCTTTTCGGACCATGAATATCGCGTCAAGCGAACAACAGAAGGGGAGCATCCTCACAAAGAAACCATCTTTGCGCAGTCGACGAAGCTTGAGTGGGCGACCACTCGCTCGCAGCCCCTCTGCACCTTATTCCGGCTCAACATCACCCACTCGCTCAGGTCGAGATACACACCAGCGCAACAAGTCAACTTTCGCATATGCTTCCTCTCAACCATCGCTACCTTACTCGATCAACACTAGGAATTCGGCAGTAACTCAGGCGACTGAGCCTTTCCCTGCGACAACCCATGCATTTCACTCTTCACTCCTTCCTCCAACCCCAACTACAATGGACGATCATACACTACCTTTGACGCAGCACCAATCGCTCCTGCCGCTGACCCGTCCAGCGGGTCCTCAACAGACATATACCTCTCCCGATATGCGCTTCCCTGAGTTTAGACTGTCGCAAACCATGTCAAATCCAAGTATCAATGGAGTGGTCGAAATCACACCTCCCCGGTCCGAAATTGGCGCTATGAGCCCGAAACGCATATCTGCAGAAGTGCCCAAGCCGCCAAAAGCGCACCGAAAGAAGAGCGGGTTCTCAAGTTTTGTGAACAGCATGCTGGGTTCGCCGAGACAAATCAGAATATCTGCGCCTGAAAATCCGACACATATTACACATGTCTGCTTCAACGAAGCGACAGGACAGTTTACGGTACGTTGTACTGACGAATATTTCATCTGGAACGACTGTGTTGTATATGTGCTAACATAGACCAGGGTCTCCCAAAGAATTGGGAGTCGATGCTCTCCGATAGTGGTGTGCCAGAAATGGAACAGAAACAAAATCCGCAGATGATGTACCAGATTATGAAGACTTATCAAAGCAATCTTGGAGGCCAGGACGAAGAGAACATGTACCACAAATTTGATAACGCGAGGACGGGTGATACACCCCCAAGTACCAGCAGCAGCCACAAACAAAGTCCAGCTTCTGGACTTGGAATCAGCTCATCCTTAGCGAATAGCATAAGTACGGCAACCGTTGTCTCTCCCCCTGCCAGTCCTCGATTCCCACAAAATCATGAGGGGAGCTTCGAGAATCCACGAGCAGCTCCACCGATACCAATGGGTGTGAAACCTGGCATGTCGAGTCCACCGCTACCTAGCAATCGATCTCTACCACAGCAAGGATACATACCAAATAGAGCTGCGCCAAAGGCTCCTTTTACAGCATCACAGAACTTTTCTCCGAACAGGATCGCCCCTTCAGCACCTATGCTGCCAACTCCGCTAATCAGTCAACAACGAGAGCGAGAGCTTCCCCTGCGGCCGAATGAGGAAGGAGAAGTGCAGCGACAACCCGAAATGGGACAGCGGCAGCCAGAGACAATACAAGCAAGTCCGCAAGCGATCGTAGAATTACCATCTTTTGAAGCGACACGGAGCCGCTCCAACTCCAAAACGACATCTGCACCGAAGTCGGCTCAATCCATCAACAGTGCAATGCAGTATCAGGAACAGCAGGAAAGAGCCATGGCTGCTGCTCAACAAGCAATAGTACATAAACAGCATGATCGCAGTCGAAGTTCGAGTCAAGGGCAGGAGAGGCCAGCTGTCCCACCGAAACATGCACAGCCGAGCCCAGTCGTTGCGCAAGCCGAGTACACAGTTCAACAGCAGCCAAATGGACAGATATCTGCACAAATCGCCCAAGTTGGGCCAGCTTCCCAGGCGCGACCGAGACGACAGCGGCAGCCAAGTGTTGGTATTGACATTACAACACGTCTACGCGCTATTTGTAGTCCTGGTGACCCCACATTGAAATATACGAATTTACAGAAGATCGGGCAAGGTGCGTCAGGAGGCGTGTATACAGCATTTGAAGCCGGCACAAGAAAATGCGTGGCTATTAAACAGATGAACTTGGAACAACAACCTAAGAAGGATCTGATCATCAACGAGATCATTGTCATGAAGGAGAGTAAGCACCAGAATATTGTGAATTTCATGGACAGTTATCTCCATTCAGGTGATTTGTGGGTCGTGATGGAATATATGCAGGGCGGTAGTCTTACCGATGTGGTCACCTTCAACATCATGAGCGAGCCGCAAATTGCTGCGGTATGTCGAGAAGTCTTGTACGGTCTACAACACCTGCATTCGAAGAACGTGATACATCGAGACATCAAATCGGATAATATTCTATTGTCGGAAAGGGGGGACATCAAATTGACGGACTTCGGTTTTTGCGCTCAGATCAACGATTCACACAACAAACGAACGACTATGGTAGGCACACCCTACTGGATGGCGCCGGAAGTGGTAACCCGAAAGGAATATGGTCGAAAGGTCGATATCTGGAGCTTGGGCATTATGGCTATCGAAATGATTGAGGGAGAACCCCCTTATCTAACGGAATCACCGTTGAGAGCACTTTACTTGATTGCGAAGTTTGGGACCCCGAAGATCAAAGATGAGCAAGCATTATCACCAGTATTCCGAGACTTCTTGTATTTTGCATTGAAGGTTGAGCCAGAGAAGCGAGCAAGCGCCCACGATCTATTGACGGTAAGTAAATGGACAAAGATGACTTTCAGAATTGAGACTAACTGCCAACCAGCATCCATTTATGCAGCATTGCGCGCCACTGTCAAGCCTGGCGCCGCTTGTGCAGTCAGCTCGAGAGAGTAGAGCAGCAGAGAAGCAAGCACGCGGTGGATGAGGCATTGCACCCCGCAAATCAATTTCGACAAAGCAAGCACTAGACTACGAACAGACCTATATGGTGTGTATTCATGTTGCACCATCTTTGCCGGCAGCCGGCAGCCACAATTACTGTCCGGCGTTAATTCAGCTACGCGTACAAGAGGAGTTATGTATGACGAGAAATGTATGGACGGCCAACACTGTACAGAAGAGTAACAGGCGAGGATTATGTACTGGAGATTCTTCATGACGGTGTTAGACGGCGCCTTGATGTATTCATGAGGAGGAGTACGACGATATGTCGGTGTGACATTGTGTTTTCTCTAACTCAAAAAGAGACTGTTCCAGAAGATCAGTGTGCTCATAAACGAGCTGAAATGGAAAGGCATAAGACCTGAGATAACGCGAACAACAAGATATGGAGAGATGACACGAAGGGTCTGAAAGTCAAACTGGCAAAGCCAGGACCTTACCTGATGTTGCTGTCCTAGATAGCTCAAAATAAAAATGATCATCGTGGCTCCCACAATTGGACGACGACTGCAACGACCGCACCGCCTCACATATAGCTCAAAATAGTTAGATATTTCTCCATACTCCGAAAGAGCGCCACACATCGTCATCTGTGACCGTTGCGCCGCCCAGTGATTATGCGCGCCTTGAATAAGTCCAAGGCTCCGATCATTCATCTTATATTGAATGTCAAATAGTCTCTAGCTTGTGCGACTTTCTCTCCAGTACGGCATTACTGTGTCAACCGTTGGCTGAAATACTCTGCATCTGTCAACTGAGAGCTTTTGCTCCATAATACTCACACCATGTTTCGAGCTCAGCAAAACGTATTTGACGATGTCGTTGGTAAGTACATACACCGAGCTTCGTGGAACATACCCATGTTGACAACATTTCAGCAAAGGCAACGGACGAGAACCTGACCTCAGAGAATTGGGAGTACATTCTTGATGTATGCGACAAAGTCAATGGGAGTGATAGTGGAGGCAAAGATGTTGTCTCGGCCATGCTCAAGCGCCTCGGTCATCGAAATGCGAATGTGCAACTATACACCCTCGAACTCGCGAATTCACTATCGCAGAACTGTGGCAGCAAGATACACAGAGAGTTGTCAAGCAAAAGCTTCACTGATGCCCTGCTCCGAATAGCTGGTGAAAGGACGACACATCAGCAAGTTAAAAGCAAGATCGTCGAGCGCATGGAAGAATGGACGAAGATGTTCGCGAACAACCCCGAATTGGGCATTATGGAACAAGCATATAACAAGTTAAAGAACCAGAACCCGAATATCCAGCCTCCTCAGGCTCCTGGGAAGCGACAGATCACACAGTATGACAGACAGAAGGAAGAGGAGGAATTACAGATGGCACTCCAGCTGAGTATTCAAGAAAAAGGAAGGACGCCGACAATGCCCACTCCTGCCGCCGAACTTAGTACCCAGCCTCAATCGTCCACAATAGCTCATTCGCAGCCTGCGCCTGGTCCTCTACCTTCTGGAACTACGGCAGCCACTGTTAGTCGTGTACGAGCGTTATTCGATTTTGTGCCCTCGGAACCGGGTGAATTGCAATTTAGGAAAGGCGATGTGATAGCCGTTATTGAATCTGTGTACAAAGATTGGTGGAAAGGCTCGCTGCGAGGCCAGACTGGTATTTTCCCGCTCAACTATGTCGAGAAGCTTCAAGACCCCACACAGGAAGACCTACAACGGGAAGCTGAGATGGAGGCTGAAGTGTTTGGCCAAATCAAGAACGTTGAGAAGTTGTTGGCACTCCTCAGCACTAATACTAGTGATGTGAGTGTAAGGGAGAATGAGGAAATTACCGAACTATATCACGCGACCCTTGCCATCCGTCCGAAGCTCATTGAGCTGATTGGAAAATACACACAGAAGAAAGGTATGGCATTCTGGAACTGTGGGACTACGGAACTTGTTACTAACCCTTGATAGATGACCTCCAACAGCTCAACGAGAAATTCATCAAAGCTCGTCGAGACTATGAATCCCTCCTCGAGTGAAGAGAGTGATCTATCAGACCTTGAGGATAAGAATAATGGCGAAAGATGAAGTTGCTAGAGTTCCGATAGCCAAACATGATGGAAGCTCAAATGAAGAAAAGTTTTCACTTTCCAAATGGTGATCAATTTATCATCACTTTGTTGGCGGGTATTCGTGGATGGTATTCAAAAGGGCGAGAATTTGTGGTGGTATGTTTTGTACGGTTGCTTCGGTCTTTCAGATTCTGCAGCTAATGCTTGTGCTATTGATGCTGTTAGTTTATAGATATCGTTATGTTGATCAAGAGTCCGATATTGAGCTGTTCCAGACTGAGAATAGCCTGGCTAATGGAGAATAAGGTTAAGCCGCAATTGGTTAACCTCTAACCCCAAACCCTATATATGAGATTTCAGTAGAGCATCTCGTTCATATGTGCTCTATGGTTATGGTAGATCGCTTATTGTAGAGATTGTCGTTGCTGTGATCAGGTATGGGCCGCTACTCCACGACTTCGGCTTTAAATACAAAGTAAGCTACCTGTTCATACGGATGAGCTTCCTTCAGAGCCTTGACTGCACTCAGCATACACTCCCTGCCAACACACAGCACTTCAACCTTATTCTCCTCAACCTGCTCAACTTCACCAACTTTGCCAATTGCTGGGTTGGCGTTTTCTAGTGGTCGAAATGTCCCAGTACCAGGATAAATGAATGCGCATTCACCGTATAGTCCGCCAGGGTATCTACCAGCGCCTTTTGCATGGACTGCGGCAAGGACTTTGTTTGTGTCAGGTTTTGGTACGTAGAATTGCAGTTGATAGTGCGCAGTGTCTGGAGTGTTTGTTGACATAGCCGCCAGTCGGGAGAAAGTTGTACGGGCTTTGTAGCATGGTGTTGTCCAAGGAATTGCGAGACGTAAAGATGAACGTAACATTTACTGTATATAAGACCTCCTCATGAGTTGGGTAGACGACGATGTTCGAATAAGACTCTCCATGAACTCCGATCACCTGAACCATGTATGCATACAGGCACAGTCAGGCAATGTAGCAAGTTAGTTTTTCGGCAGGATCGGAAACCTTATTATCCTTCTGACCTTCAACCTCCGTACTCTCCGAACGTCTCTTGAGACTCAGAAATCGAATGCCTTGCGTGATAGCAAACGAGGACGCGACAACGGGTCCTGCAGAGGCAAGAAACATCCCAAGCTGAGAAAGAGGCGTTGATCAGAGACTACGAACTTAACTCCCTGCATCGAGGTTAAGATATGGCCAGTTATTGACAGAATTTGATGTTAGCGACGATGTGGTTCGCTAATTTGCCAGATGAGATCATTATCAATGTGGTCGAGAATCTTGAAGAACATCACATCGCCGTCCTCTTGAGGGTTAACAAGTCTTTGTATGCCTCGTTGGCGGACTACATCATACAACACAATGTTCGCCACCACAGCGGCCGAGCTTTGATGTGGGCGATCAAAGGGGAACATCGCGATCTTGCGCACAAACTCGTCCAATATGGTGCCAATGTCAACTTTCATTACAGCAAACTGCATTATGCCACGCTCCTTCACCTGGCTGCCTTCACCTCAAACCTTACTCAAGTGAAGCTGTTGCTCGAACTTGAGGCAGATCCCCAGCAAATTGACCTGCTAGGCCAAACGGCTGTGTGTTGGGCTTACAAGAACGGAGACGAAGAAGCCGTGCGATTGATGACGTCCAACGTGGTCAATCTACCAGCTTTCATCGTCGACCAGAGCCAGCGCCTTACTCCTTTACACATGGCTTGCGCTTCAGGCCTCGTCACTCTCATCAATGAATACATCGATATGGGCATGGACGTCTCTGCGAAAGACTACGGTGGAAGATCTCCGTTGGACTACATGAAGGTCTTTCTGGCGCGGCCAAGCCGAATGACACATACTCTGGATAGAAACCGAATTCCTCAGGCGATAAAGGTCTTAGTGATGCTTGGTGAAGATGTCGCTGCTGCTCATGATCAAGTGAGACATTTCATCTCTTGGAGCGAACGATTTCGCCATGACCGGGAGATAGAATAAACACGGGGGGTTCAGAATTCGACTGTCATGTCATCTCCCGTCCACAGATGACATTATTTTGGAAATTCCTGAACCTGTCGAATTTTCTATATTGTCGAGCGAATCTCCACAGACGCTTCCATTGCGTCCAACAGTACAAAGTCCGTGGCCAGAGGATAGATCCAGAACAAGTGCTGTCAAGGATTCCAGCATGGTTGATATACAGTCTTTAGCAACACCAGCTTCTGAAGATCACGACCCTTTCCCGCTGCTGACCGTCGTGAGTGATACACTGTCCACCAGCGCTCATTCTATGTCGGTGTGGACGGCCTTTGGGAACTGCTCGCAACAAGACAGACCTTCCCCGATCGGACGGACACTAGGTTCAAGGCCAAAGGGGTAAACATCGGTCGCAGTCCTTTCAATGGCAAGTTGATTATACGACCAAGGATTTCTTTTCCACGAAACACGACTACAATCGCTTGGCAATGGCGACTGCATGGCGGGATGAGTAGCATATTGAGTTGACAGGTGCTTCAATGCTTTACTATGGCGCTCACAGGTGGCCCAAAAGCTAGCATCAATTACGTTTTTGCAAGGACATTACGGGTCGCCAACGCCAGGAACAAAACAACTCTCGAAATATTGGCCAACTACTTGGAATACATGAAGTACTAGGTCAGATGGGAAGCTTCGCGGTCAAAATTAAATTATCTCTGCATTTAAAGGACACTCTTCAAGCCTTGGTCCACACTGTGCGTCCAGATCTTCGTCATGAATGAGCTCAGCCTCATCTACCTCACCAAGGTCTTCGAATGCATCCCTAATAGGGATTGATGGCCTTGCTAAACAAAGCATCATAACAAGTCAACACTCAGAAATCGTCAAAGATGTGCAAAAGGAGGTTGACCAAGTCTGCTACAACCAAGGACCAACTATCCAGCAACGACAGCACCAAGAAAAAGCTCTTCGCAGTACTATCTGCGATATATCTTCCATTCACTTAGGAATTCTAGGTATGAACGTCGTTGGAATCAGCAGCACCGACACAAAGTGGCCGATATTCCTCGTTATTGGTTTACCACTTGCCACGGTCACTGTCGCCTTGCCCTTGACATTCGAGCAGTTCTACCGATTCATTCCACGCTTCACAATGCACTACCCGACCGAGTCCCGATGGGCGATGATTATGGTGGGCTCGTTTTTTGCCCTCGCGTCGGTGGCTGTCGTTGTGACTGTGGTGCTTGTAACCAAGAAATCATAATACTCACAAGGTTTCTGGTCGTCATGTCAATACACACGCACGCAAGGTGCTTCAACAAAGTTCTACTATAGGTTTCTGAATGATGTCGGTTCACTCCATTGTCCTGCTTTGCTTCGTGCTTCAAACAGTCCTGCAATTTTTCATGCCGCATCGCCTTTCTCTCCTTCGATACCTACCTGCTTTACGACTCTTGTATTCGCTCCAGTAGCCCGTATATACTACGCCTTGTCCTATAAGCTTCGTTTACCTCAGTAGCAACCTTGATATCGTGGAACTCCCGCATCGCTATTTCTTTTCTCCTGTTCCGGCTTAGAGGTGTCGTGGCTTTGTCGATATCTCGAGATTGCTTGCCGGCGAGCGTCATAGAAGATCGGCTGATGAGAATATGGATGCTCAAGTAATGGGTACAATAAATGTTCGCGTATGGTTTATCTTCAGCCAATGGGACAATCTACACCATGCTTAAATCACGGATAAAGCGTTTACACCAATAAAATCGTTCGACTTTGTGATTTCTTCCGCATCAGGATTAGTTCCTCGCTAAATCCGAGAGTTATAATCACTTATTTATCACATCAAGTACCAAGTACTACCGGTCGAGCTGACTTCTCACTCAAGGACCGTCCGTTGGTCTCAACTCCATCCAAGCCCACCTGTACGGCGAATCTACTCAATTCTGATATGGATGAAACACCTATCTTCCGAGC
>Ga0181464_1001341_pt1 | contig 12311 bp, 11 predicted proteins | sample InSIn2gowninarea_FD_119074 | JGI IMG/M metagenome (GOLD analysis project Ga0181464, IMG submission 119074) | Clean room microbial communities from NASA Spacecraft Assembly Facility at Jet Propulsion Laboratory, Pasadena, California, USA -... ...
TATGGGGGAAAAAACATTTATATAATGCTTTTGGTACTCTTATGTCTGATGTTTGGCGCGACCTTGAATTTAACCCATATATAAATGTTGAACCATTGTTTGATAGACTTCAAGATATTTTTGGAGTTGGATTGTATAAGCAAATCAAAATTATTGATCTTACCCAATGTAATAGTTTGGTTTCCCAATTTGCGAATCATATACCTTTTAAAGACGAACTTTTAGAAATAACAAATATACCAGAATCCCAGTTAATTCAAGGTGATTGCCTGGAAATACTAAGAACAATACCTGATAATTCAATTGATTTTTGTTTTGCCGATCCCCCTTATAATTTAAAAAAAACGTATCAGGGTTACAATGATGAGATTGAATTAATAGAATATTTTGCTTGGTGCGATCGCTGGCTTTCTGAATTAGCGAGAATTTTAAAACCAGGGAGAACCTGTGCTATTTTAAATATCCCTCTATGGGCAATTCGTCACTATCAACATCTCTGCTCAGTCCTAAATTACCAATCATGGATAGTATGGGAAGCGCTAGGACTACCAGTGAGAATGGTTATGCCAGCACATTATTCAATTTTGTGCTTTTCTAAAGGTGGCTCAAGACCTTTGCCAGGACTATCTTTTACCAGTCACAGTAGTATTGAAGAAAATAACTTTTTACCTTTGGCCGAGTTTTTTTGTACTAGACAAAGTTGTATTTCTAGTAGACGACATAATAATTGTTCCGATCAAAGTTACTTAACCGATCTTTGGTATGACATTCATCGATTAAAACATAATAGCCGCAGAGTAGATCATCCTTGCCAGTTACCACCACTACTGATGCAAAGATTAATTTCACTTTTTACATTACCTAATGAGATTATTCTGGATTGTTTTAACGGTTCAGGCACTTCTACACTGACAGCACAACAGCTTAATAGGCGGTTTATTGGAATTGAATTATCTCAGCAATATCACGATTTAGCAATGGAAAGACACAGGCAATTAACTCAGGGGCAAGATCCATTTGGTAAACAAACAGCTACTCCAAACGCGAAAAATAGTAGAGTGCAAAGAATACCGAAACAAAAATATGAAGTGACAAAGAAACACCTACAACTCGAAGTCAAGCGTATTGCTAAGGAATTAGGAAGGCTTCCAACTCGTGCAGAAGTAGAAAATCTTAGTAATAATCCAATTGAATACTTTGACAAATATTTCATTAATTGGGGTGAAGCTTGTGCCGCAGCACGTACAACAGGAATGTCAGAATTTCCCATAACTGACGTAAGCGATCGGCTGCCACTAGAAATAGACTGTAACACAAACTAATTTTGTTATTTAACTGGTATTACTTTTTGTAGCTTGTAAAATTTTCGATTATACGTTGGCAGCAACTTCGGGGGGAAAGTATTACCATTTACCGAAAGCCACCGATAGCGCGATCGCTTCGGTGACTAAAGGGGCGATGGCCGATTTGCGATCGCGTTAGTAATGCCCCTTAACTTTTTGCCAAATATCAAAGGGAACTAATACGTTTTCTGTGATTTCTTCGCGGACTGGACGACTGACGTAACGCGCGTGATTGACACAATCAACTAATAGCTTATTAGCGTAGTAGTATTGCTTCAGCACTTGCTTTTGATGCTTGCTAAACTGACAATTTTTTAGTTCTTGAGTGTAAATGTGTAAGTGAGCAGTATTTAAACCAATATCGTAGGCAAAATCATTGTCTAATGCTAAAGCAAAGTCAAAGTCAAGGTTAAGGATAAATTCTAAGGACAGGGCGCGAAAAGCTGAAGGCTTATAAGGAGCTTTGATTTCTACAGAGTTTTGCGTATTCCAATTGAGAAAATACAATAAAATTTCATCTTTAGCTACGAGCGCATTGGCTCTATGCTTAATTAAATTCAATAAATAATCTGCATTTCGCAACATTCCAGTTAACAATAAAAATACCTCTCTCCAGCGATTTTCAGTCACATGACTAACTAAGTTTTGTAGGGACTGTTCTAACAGTTGAGGAGTAGTGCTGTTAATAATTTCTCTAGCTGCAAAATACTCGTGTAGCGCCAAGTCTGAAAAAGAGTAAATTCCTTTTGATTGCTGGACAATTACTCCGTGCTGTGCCTCGATTGATTTTAATACTGCTTTGCTGTGGAGTTGAATTTCCTGAGCGTTAATTGGGGCATTAGGTAAGTTAGTAATGTAATCGCCAATATATTCTTCTACACTTTGCTGGGTAAAAAAGTAATCGCCGTTAGTAAAAGTTTTTAAAGCAACATAGCTTAACAAATCTTGCTTGCTTTGCAAAGAGATTTTTTTGTAAATTTCGCTTTTTTCTGTATCGTGCTTGCTATCCCACTGCTTTAGTAATATTTCTATCCCATCGCTGTAAAACTGCGAATTATTTAAAGGAAATTCTGTACTTTCTTCAAATACTAAGTCTAGCATTGTTAGCAATAACGAATTTGTGTTTTTGCTTGCACATTCCCGTTGGCGCGATTTTCCAGCCTTAGCTATTTTTCTATATTCTACCCACCGGTGGGTAAAATTAGTAATATGTATTTTGTCAATGGTCATCAATTTTGAAATATTTGATTCTAAGGCAGCTAAGTTCTTCATAATAAAATTTTATGCTTATTTAATTACATTAATAAAACAACGTTTTTTAAGCTCTTGTTTGCATCATTTGAGGTTGCAATAAAGAAACTAATTGCTCTTTACCTCTTTGCAAATATCTAGTTACTGTCATTGGGCTAATCCCAATTCTTTTAGCTGCTTCTTTGCGCGATAGTTCTTTAAGAAATACAAATTCAACGGCGGTTCTAGTATTTTCTTCTAACTGACTTATAGCACCTTGTAGTTGTTCCCGTTCCTCTGCTTGTTGCTGCATATTGGTAGCTTGAGAATCAGGTAAAACATCACCTAAAGTTATAGGACAATCAACACTTTGTACCATCGTGCTATCGAGGCTTAAAGCCAAACGATTTTGCGCCGCTAATTTACTGTCGTACCATTCTTGAATAGATACATTAAGCTGACGCGCAAGTTCGGTATCTGTAGGACAACGACCCAATATTATTGTTAATTCTTTACGAACTTTTTGCCCTTGATTGTAAACTTCTTGCCAACGACGAGGAATTTTTACAAGTCCTGAGCGATCGCGTAAAAAGTGCATAATTTCGCCGCGAATATAGGGTACAGCAAAAGAACTAAAAGCATAGCCTTGTTTAGGATTAAATCGCTCGATAGCACGAATTAAACCAAAGTAACCAATTTGCTCCAAGTCTTCGTAGGGTTCGGTGCATTGTCGGCTAAATTGATGAGCAATTTTGCGGACTAATCCTGTATGTAAATTTACTAATCTATTGCGAAGGTGAACCGAGGGATTTTGATAATATGCAACTAATAATTCTAAACCGTTAGACTTGATACAAGTTTGAGTTGCCGCCATATAAATCCTAATTTAAATAATAATCTCTTTTACCTAGGAGTAATTGAGGACTGGTTGCTTAAACGTTCCTCAAATCGCTGAGATTATTGTCCGTAGAATAGACAGAACAAACCATCGTTGTTCTACTGAAATTCCTAGCAGGCTTATTGACTAGCCGCGCATTTCTCCGTATATTCTCTGAGTAGTTGAATAGATGATTAAGTTTAATAACAAAAAAATGTGCCGCCTTTGGAGAATCAACAGCCTAGAGCGCGGTTTCACAGCAAATTTATTTTTAGATTTTTCCAGCAGCGAATTTAATGAAGCGTACTTGCTGAGAACATTTCCCCACCGAGCTTTAAGTAAATCTAGCCTCCGTACCAAGCTATAGCTAAAATAGACAATGCACGTATAAGTATATAAAAGCGCGATCGCTATGGACATTTTAGATATCAAGCGCGAAGTTGCCCTATTGTCTAGCCGCCTGAGTAAAACTCAGGACTATCTTTGACATTCCCGCATTAAACGCCAAGGTTCAAGATTTAGAACAAGTAGCCTCAGTACCGGCATTTTGGGAAGACAGGGATGCGGCGCAAAAGACCTTACAAGAGCTTGACCACCTCAAAGATTGCTACAACCAATACCACCAATGGCAAGCAAGTTTAGAGGATGCTAAAGCGGTTTTAGAGCTATTAGAGCTAGAAAACGATGTCGGATTACTTGCTGAAGCTCAAACAAATGTTCGCCATCTAAGCCGCGAACTCGACCAGTGGGAATTGCAACAACTGCTGTCGGGAACTTATGACGAAAAAGGCGCAATATTAACAATTAATGCTGGTGCGGGTGGTACGGATGCTCAAGATTGGGCAGAGATGCTATTGAGAATGTATACTCGTTGGGCAGAAGACCGAGGCTACAAAGTAGCATTAGAGGAAATTTCCTCTGGAGATGAAGCGGGGTTAAAATCCGTCACTATAGAGATTGCTGGACGCTATGCTTACGGCTATTTACGATCGGAAAAGGGTACTCATCGCTTAGTGCGAATTTCACCATTTAACGCCAACGATAAGCGACAAACAAGTTTTGCTGGGGTAGAAATAATGCCTCTAATTGACAATAGCGTTCAACTTGATATTCCTGAGAAGGATTTAGAAATTACAACTACCCGCGCAGGTGGCAAAGGCGGTCAAAATGTTAACAAGGTAGAAACCGCCGTGAGAATTGTCCACATTCCCACAGGCGTAGCCGTGCGTTGTACCCAAGAACGAAGTCAATTGCAAAATAAAGAAAAAGCCTTAGCTATATTAAAAGCCAAGCTGTTAATTATTGCCGAAGAACAACGCGCGCAAGAAATTGCCGAAATTCGCGGTGATATAGTAGAAGCAGCCTGGGGAAATCAAATCCGCAATTACGTGTTTCATCCGTACCAAATGGTCAAAGATTTACGAACTAATGTGGAGACAACGGCGGTTACTGATGTCATGAATGGAGAAATAGATTTGTTTATCCAAGCTTATTTACGCCAAGAAAGCCAAATAGTTGATAGTTAAACGCTAGATTCCCTTCGAGCGATTAAGTTAAATTGATGAAGTAATCAGGAATAAATTTATTAGCAATATGAACGCACCAACTACAGAAACACAGCCAACTGAGGCAAAACCAAGCTATGTTAAGCTTGCCATGCGGAATATGGTGCAAAAACGCGGAACGTCTTTAAAACATTTTGCCTTAACAACGATCGCTTTATTAGTAGTGTTGGTAGGACTTGCCTACCTGACGCGCTAAGGAGATAAGCAAAACGTGGAGGTAGAAGTAAGCGTACAAGACAGCCGCATTAATGAATCTTTGCACCCCCAAGCACTGTCTAATACTCCCTGGGAAAGCTGGTTTGAGTGTTGGATGCAGAATTTAGAATCTCAATTACCGACGGCAAATAATTACGAGCTTAGTTTGCGCTTGACTGACGATGCCCAAATTAGAGTTCTTAATTCCCAGTACCGCCATCAAGATAAACCCACCGATGTTTTAGCTTTTGCCACTCTAGAAGCAGATTTTCCCATGAGTGAAGAAATGCGATCGCATCTGCCGCTATATCTTGGTGATATTGTTATTTCAGTAGATACTGCCAATCGCCAAGCAACTGAGCAGGGACATCCACTGCTAACAGAATTAGCTTGGCTGGCAACTCACGGTCTACTGCATCTATTAGGTTGGGATCATCCTGATGAAACTAGCCTTTTACAAATGCTAGAGCGGCAAGCTGTTTTATTACAACTTATCGGGCTAACCATTAATGGCGAGTACAATTATTTCAATCTTGAATCGGAATAAAAGTAATGATTCGCTACCGCTACAGGAGTAATTTGTTTGTGACTGCAATAAAAACTGCTATAGCTATTCAACTAACTACTTTTTCTGTTGTCGTCTCTTGTCTATGTCTCAACACCCTCCGACATCAACGCCTAGCCGACCAGAAAAGGTTGCTTCTAAACGCGAGCTATCATGGCTTGTAGCCACAAATTTGTTTGTTAGCTTTAAATACGCTTGGTGCGGAATAACTTATGCTTTTCAAACTCAGCGTAATTTTCGCATTCATGTAAGCGTAGGCTTTTTAGCGATGGGGTTGGGAATTTTTCTCCACTTGCAACAACTGGAAATGGCAGTAATTGGCTTAACCAGTGGCTTAGTATTAGTGATGGAATTACTGAATACAGCAATAGAGTCGGTTGTTGATTTGACCGTTAAGCAGTCTTACCACGATTTAGCAAAAATAGCTAAAGACTGTGCGGCGGCGGCGGTTTTAGTCTCCGCCCTAGTAGCTGTTTTAGTTGCAGGAGTGTTAATTATGCCTCCTCTAACTGTGCTGATGCGGAGTTATTGGGGATAAAAAGCCAGCTAATTTTTGCTTGTTGCCGCATTACTAACCTCAATTAGGAGAAAATTGAGTTTTGATTATAGTTATTGATAATTACGATAGCTTTACTTATAACTTGGTGCAGTATTTGGGAGAATTAGGGGCAGAGTTTTCTGTTGCTTCGGCAATTCAAGTTTACCGTAACGACCAAATTTCCATCGAGCAAATTCGCCAATTACAGCCAGAAGGGATAGTAATTTCTCCAGGCCCCGGTCGTCCAGAGGATGCAGGAATTTCTTTAGAGATAATTCGTAAGCTGGGACAAAACACACCTATTTTGGGTGTTTGCTTGGGACACCAAAGTATCGGGCAAGTTTTTGGAGGACAAATAGTTTTAGCACCTCAATTAATGCACGGTAAAACCTCTCAAATAACTCACACAGGTGTAGGAGTTTTTCGCGGATTAGATAATCCAATGACCGCAACTCGGTATCATAGTTTAGTAATTGAGCCGCAAACTTGCCCGGAAGTGTTAGAGATTACGGCTTGGGTTGAAGATGGCACAATTATGGGAGTTAGACATCGTAACTACCCCCATATTGAAGGCGTACAATTTCATCCCGAAAGCGTACTAACTACTTTAGGTAAGCAATTATTACGAAATTTTTTGGCACAACTACAGTCGTCAATAGGGTGAGGAAAAAATTGATGAAACGGCGGCAAATACTAAGCTATGCAGGAGCGGGGTTGGCAACAACGCTGTTTGCAAGTTTAAGCGCTACGGCGCAAACTGGAGATGCAGTGTCGGTTAAATGGTTGGGTCATACTTGTTTTTTGTTTAGTAGTGGCAAAACGCAAATTTTAGTGAATCCATTTCGGACTATTGGTTGCACAGCAAAATATCGCGCTCCCAAAGTAGAAGCGGGGTTAGTGCTAATTAGCAGTCAGTTGTTGGACGAGGGAGCTATAGACGGGCTACCAGGCAAGCCCCAGCTAATTTACGAGCCAGGGGTTTATCGATTTAATAATATTCAAGTTCAAGGCATTAATACCCTACACGATCGCGTTAATGGCAGAAGATTTGGCAACAATGTTGTATGGCGCTGGAAGCAGGGCGGAATTAATATTTTGCATTTAGGTGGCGTAGCCGCTCCCATTACTATCGAGCAAAAAATTCTCATGGGTCGTCCTGATGTACTCTTAATTCCAGTGGGTGGTGGTGTAAAAGCTTACAATCCAACGGAGGCCCAAGCAGCAATTACCGCTCTTAATCCTAAGTTAGTTATTCCAACTCATTACAGTACCCAGGCGGCGGATTCTAGCAGTTGCGACCTTGTAGACGTGGAGCAATTTTTGGCTTTGATGCAAGGTACAACTGTACGCCGCGCTGATAGCGATACGGTGAAGCTTAGTGCGGGTAGTTTGCCTCCTAGTGGTATGGCAATTCAATTGCTAAGTTACAAGTTCTAATTAGTGCGATCGCATTTCGAGCAAGGCGTTTTAGTAGAGCAATCTTAAAACGTCTTTCTTTTTGATTTGAGCTAGTACCGTCAAGACTAAGCGTACATATACTCTTGGTCTATAGTTTCTTTAGCTTTTTTAATCGATAGATAGTTAAATAACTTTATAACTTAAAAATTTTACTCAGCTTGGATCTGTGGTAATTTTTCTTTGATAATTGCTTTTAATTTAAGTATCTGTTATATTTAATACAAGTAACTATTTAATTAGCTCCGTATATTGCAGTCGGCTTTAAGTTTGAATTTTTCAACAATTAAGCAAATAATTTTAGCCAGGTTAACAGTATCTATTGCTGTATTAGCCTGAAAATTTCAATTTTATGAGGGAAACAATGAAAATCGGAATTTTAACTTATCACTGCACAACCAATTACGGCGCAACTTTACAAGCTTACGCGTTACTAACAGCAATTAAGCAGCAAGGATGGGAAAATGTAGAAATTATTAACTACCAACCTTATTCAATGCTAAGAAACTTTTTTATTAGACCCATTCAGCCAATTAATAAACAGCTTCAAATTAATAGTCAAATTTTTATTAACTTAAGAAAATGCTTAAATATGAGAAAGTTTGTATTGGAAAACCTACCATTAAGTAGAAAAAAGTTTCATACAAAAGCTAGCTTAAAGAAACATAACCAAAATTACGATTTAGCAATTTGTGGTAGCGATCAAATATGGCGCATCGATTCAATTAAAGGTTTTGATTCGGCGTTTTTTTTAGATTTCATAAACGATACAGATTGCCGGAAAATAAGTTATGCTGCTAGTTTTAGCGATACAGATAGCTTAAGCGATCATCAATCGTTGATACATCAATTACTCAAAAAATTTGATAAAATTTTAGTTCGAGATTCTAACAGCTTGCGGTTAGTAGAAAAAGAATGTAGTTTGCCTGCAGTAAAAGTAGTAGATCCTACATTTTTAATTAATTACGATAACCTAGCAGTGTTACCAAAATTAAGGCAAGAATATCTTTTAATTTATAATCAACAAAGCTTTACAGTTCTAGAAGAAGATTTTATAAAAAATGTTGCTAAAAATAATAACTTAATAATAGTTTCAGTTGGGCAAATTAATAGAATAGCAAGCATTAACGTTGTAGAAGCAGATCCTAAAGAGTGGCTGGGCTATTTTAAACTAGCTAATTATATTGTAACTAATACTTATCACGGAACAATATTCTCGATAATTTTTAAGCGTCAATTTACAGTAATTTTAAATGGAAATAAATCAAATAAAACTGGCGATTTATTAAGAGATTACAATTTAGAAGATCGGATTTTTTTAACTCAGTTACAGCCTCAAAATCCAGAGTATAAATTGAGAAATATCGATTACAGTAAAATTGAGAAAAAAGTACAAATAGCTGTAGCCAACTCTAAAAAGTGTTTATTTGAAGCGATCGCCGAGAACCATAAATCCCTCGTAGAGTAGTTGACTAAGAAAAGTAAGGCAATGCTTGAGGTGCGAGGAATTTATAAAAAAATTCATTATTGCGTAACAGCACTGTCATAGCAACTTCATATCAGGGGTATAGATTGATAAAAGTAAGCAACAGTCTATCTAAATTCTTGAAGATGCCAGTAAAAAAACATAAATTTTCTTGGCAACATCAAAATACAATCCCTAATATGAATAATCGACAAACAGCTTCTTGGCGCAAAAGCGCTACTTATTTATCTCTGATGCTCCTAGGTGTGGGGGCAACATTTTCTGGTAATTATTTAGCATCCCAAACTCAAACCGCCCCAGCCATCGCCGCTACTCCTGCACTTAGTAATAATGTGATTTCTCAATTACCTGGTGCAACTAATACTAACTTTGTGACTTCTGTAGTAGAACAAGTTGGCCCGGCGGTTGTTCGGATCAATTCATCGCGCACGGTGACTCGAAATCTGCCTGACGATCCGCGCTTGCGCCGCTTCTTTGGCAACGATGTACCGCGTTCGGGAAGTAGAGTTGAACGAGGAACCGGATCGGGCTTTATTATTAGCAAAGATGGACAGATTTTAACTAATGCCCACGTAGTTGATGGGGCGACCAATGTAAACGTAATTTTAAAAGATGGTCGGCGCTTTACAGGTAAAGTATTGGGAACTGACCCCGTAACGGATGTAGCCGTAATTAAAATTCAAGCAGATAATTTACCCGTAGCTAAACTAGGTAATTCTGAAGGGCTAAAACCTGGAGAATGGGCGATCGCCATTGGTAATCCCTTAGGACTTGATAACACCGTAACTACTGGAATTATCAGTGCTACCGGGCGTTCTAGCAGCGCTGTAGGAGTTCCTGATAAGCGAGTAGCATTTATTCAAACGGATGCGGCAATTAATCCTGGTAACTCTGGAGGGCCGCTATTGAACCAGCGAGGTGAAGTTGTGGGGATGAATACAGCAATTATTCAAGGTACGCAAGGCTTGGGTTTTGCGATTCCCATTAATACAGCTGGAAGAATTGCTAATCAATTAATTGCTCAAGGTAAGGTCGATCATCCTTACTTAGGTATTGAAATGGTAGGGCTTACGCCAGAAGTTAAGCAAAATTTCAACAGCGACCCTGATAGCGGTTTAACAATTGCCGAAGATCGAGGCGTGTTAGTTGTCCGCGTTTTACCTAATTCACCCGCCGCTACTTCTGGGCTAAAAGCTGGGGATGTAATTCAAAAGCTCAATGGTCAAGATGTAACCGACGCTGAGAGCATTCAAAAAGCTGTAGAAGATGCGTCCGTAGGTGGCAATTTGCGTTTAGACTTGCGGCGTAATGGGCAAACTCTTGATTTAGCAGTACGCCCAGGTACATTACCTGAGAGCGTTCAGTAATTAAGCTAAAGGTAGGAAAAACTTAAACGTACTACCACGAGCTAATTTACTTTCAACAAATATTTCGCCGCCTTGCAACTCCACTAGACGGCGAGATATAGCAAGCCCAATTCCTGTACCTCCTGAATGACGCGATCGCGATCTATCTGCCCGATAAAAGCGCTCGAATATATGCGGTAGGTGTTCTGGAGCAATCCCAATCCCTGTATCGGTTACGGCTACCCACAATTTACCCGCTTCCGCCTTAGCTGAAAGCGTAATTGAACCAGAAATTGTATAAAGCAGGGCATTACCGAGCAAATTAACTAATATTTGCTCGGTTCTATCTATATCTGCCCATACTAGCGGTAATTGGGGCGGACAGTCTAAAAGTAATAGGGGGCTTTCTTCGTGCAATTGGTCGGCGAATCTTTGCACTAAGGAGGCTAGTAGGGGACGAATGTTTATAGACTGTAAGTTAATTGCTAAATAACCCGCTTCGGCTTTGGAAAGTTCTTGTAAGTCGTTAACTAATCGCTCTAAACGTTTGGTTTCGCTAGATAGCCGTAAATAAATTTCTGCCGTTGGTTCGATTCCGCCCTCGGCTAATTCTTCTAAATATCCGCGCACAATTGTCAAAGGAGTTCGCAATTCGTGAGTTAAATCGCTAATAAGTTCTCGCCGCCTTTTTTCTACACCTTCTAAACTAGCCGTCATATGGTTAAAACTCGCGCTGAGGCGAGCGAGTTCGGGAATGTCGCTAGTTGGTAAACGCCGATCTAGCTGTCCGGCGGCAATTTGGCGGGTGATTTGTTCCATTTGGGTCAAACTTTGGACAATGCGCCGCGATACCCAATAACTCAACGCTCCCGATGCTGTGGTGCTGACAACTAAAGACCAAAGCGTGCCGCGATACCAAGCATTTTCAAAGCCTTCAATTAGTTGGGGACGAGCATAACGCAAGCGATAACCCGTACCTTCAAGTTGTTCTAAGCGCAAGACAAAAAAGCGCGGCGAGGAAACTTTACCAATAATTACTAAACTGAGAATGCCTACAAGCATTACCAGGAGGTGAGAAAAAAATAAACGCGATCGCAAATTCACTACTTCTTTGAGTTTTTTTGCTAAGTTGACAACTAACTAGCCGAGTCTTCAAACTTATAACCCACACCAACTACCGTTTTAATAAAAGTTGGATTGCTAGAATCTGGCTCAATTTTTTTTCGCAATCGGGCAACATGAGTATCTACTACTCGTTCGTCGCCAAAAAAATCACTTCCCCAAAGTTTATCTATTAGTTGGGTGCGATTCCATACTCGCCCAGGATTGCTCACAAATACCGTTAATAAGTTAAATTCTAAAGTTGTCAGATCGAGCAGTTCTCCCGCCGCCGTTGATAACTTGCGACTAGCCGAGCGTCCATCTACATCTATAATAAAATGTCCCGTTTTGTATACTTGACTTTGCCCTCCTTGGCGGAGACTGCGGCGCAACAAAGCCCTAACTCTGGCAACTAATTCTCTAGGGCTAAAGGGTTTGACTAAATAGTCATCTGCGCCCGTAGATAAACCAATTACTCGATCTATCTCCTCCCCCTTCGCCGTCAGCATCAAAATATAAGGATCTTTTGCTCCTGGTTTTTGCCGGATTCTGGCGCATAGTTCTAGCCCATCTAATCCAGGTAGCATCAAGTCAAGAATAATTAAATCTG
>Ga0181464_1001342_pt1 | contig 12309 bp, 7 predicted proteins | sample InSIn2gowninarea_FD_119074 | JGI IMG/M metagenome (GOLD analysis project Ga0181464, IMG submission 119074) | Clean room microbial communities from NASA Spacecraft Assembly Facility at Jet Propulsion Laboratory, Pasadena, California, USA -... ...
AAATTTTCTTCAGAAGGAAAGGGAGTTGAATTAAGGGGTATCATAAGGAAACAAGGAAAGATAATCAGCTCTAACGGAATGATAAATCTTCTAAAGAAAGAACAAAGAGGCGTAATTGCACAATTATTCTTAAATCATCAACACCAAAATTAAAATTCCATGATCACTATTCATATTTTGCTTATCAATTCTAGTATCATTCTACTCAATGGCACACAAACATTAGGCCACGATTGTTTAAGTCTTTTGTCATAATAAATCCACTTGTGGAAAGGGATAATTTAATCTCCATGGGGCACAATAATAACAGTATGGGGACTACATGGGCACAACAATATAATATGGGGGTTGTCTAAATAACAATACGGGGTTACACTAGTAGTATAGGGACCTAACATGCCCCTGTCCTTGAAAAAGTGTTGTCCTCAATGCTTAAGTAGTTCTTGATGCTTCTGCATAAAATTATTGTCCTCCCATGTGGAATCTTTAGTGGGTAAGTTCTTCCACTTGATGAGATACTCTGAAATTGATCGATTTTGTAGCTGTCGTGTTCTTGTTTCTGTGATTGCTCTAGGTTCCAATATGATTTTCCTTCCTTGTCAAGTTCTGGCAATATTGTTTGAACTAGGATCTTCTGCAACTTTTGAATGAGTTCCCACCCTGCTTTGTCATTCTTCCATTCATCCCTTGCTTTGTTTATTGAATTTGGTTGGATAATTATACCAACCCCTAGAATTTCTGCAACCATACGTTCAATTTCACTCCTTTGGGAATATGGATATCTATAAGGCATGATGTTTGGAGGAACACTTCCTGGAATCAAATGAATAACATTGTCATGATCACGAATAGGTGGGAGGCCTTTGGGAGTCTCAAATACCTTGGAATGATTGTCCAAGACTTTTTGTAGATCTGGAGAAATAGATGATTTCAATGTGGGAACCTCTAGCGAACATAATTGTGCAATTACGCCTCTTTGTTCTTTCTTTAGAAGATTTATCATTCCGTTAGAGCTGATTATCTTTCCTTGTTTCCTTATGATACCCCTTAATTCAACTCCCTTTCCTTCTGAAGAAAATTTCATAAAACGTTCTTGAAAATTAAAATCTATTGTACCCAAGGATTGTAGCCATTGGACTCCTAGTACAACATCAGCACCATGAATTGGAATGGAAATCATTGGGCTATTCAATGCATATTCTCCCATGGATAGCTTGATATTATGGCACTTTCCAGAGAAATTTATGGTTCCACCACTTGCAACCATCACTTGGCACTATGGTGTTGGATATAGGAAGCAATTCAATTCCTTGGCTATGTTACAATGAATAAAATTATGGGTACTACATGAATCAATCAACACTACTCCCTTTTTCTTCTTGATATGCCCTTCTATCTTGAGAGTTTGAGTGGTAATTCTTGTCAATACATTACAAGATATGGTTAGATTCATTTCATCTTTCCCTAGGATTGGTTCCTAGTGTATATCCTTTTCTTTCGACGTTTCTTGTTCCTTTTCTTGCTCCTCTTCCCCATCTATGTAAATTAATTTCTTCTCAGCACACTTATGACCTTTAGTATATTTTCTATCACAATTGTAACAAATCCCTTTTGCTCTTTTTTTCTTCCAGTTTTTTTGGTGTCAACCTTGTAGGTGGTGAACGAATAGGAGCAACAACAGTTCTATCTTTATAGTTATGAGTGGTAGGCTTCCTTGTTTCCATAATTTTTCTTTCAATTTTTCTTGCCAACATGTATGCCTTCTCCAATGAATCAGGTTCCCAAAGGAGAACCTCATGTTGGATGTTATCATTTAAAGTCCCTATGAAGACTTCAATCCTATGCTTTTCTGGAATATCATTTACCCTTATATTCAATTTGTGGAAGTCCTCAATGTGCTTTGCCATTGAACCCTTTTGTTTGAGATTTATCATTTGGCTAAAGAAGGTGTTGCTCTTTGTATCCTCATAAAGTGCTATCATTTCCTCTGTGAAAATTGACCTGGTGACAAGTTGTTTACAAGAACAAATACCTCTATACCATATAGATTGAATCGGTTCCAAATATAAAGATGCAATATGTACCTTTTGTGTGTTTTGCACATTATGTAGGTAAAAATATTTCTCCATTTGTAGTATCCATGTTACGAGATCCTTGCCATCAAACTTCCTCATATCTACCTTTGGAATATTCTGGGTCTTTAATCCAATGTTAGATTCTATGAAATCATGATTAATATTACTTTTGTTCTCATCATGAATCTCCTCTACTACCTTTTTGCCATTACGAGGCCTTTCTTATAGCAGCTTTGTCCCACCTTCCTTCAAACCTTCCATGTCTTTCTTCAAATCTTCCCTGCATTTCTTCCAATATTCTTTCATATCATCGATATCATCTTCCATGGAATAGATAAAACTATTTATCTTAGCTTCGATCGCATTCTTCAAATCATCCATCCAATTTTGATTACTAGGTGTTTCTATTTTCCTGATTCGAGTCATTCTTTTTCATGCTTTTAGGACCTTGATATTGAATTTGTTGTATCTTTGAAAATATGGGTCTCCAAGGTCTGAAATTGTGAATTACGGTAGCCCTCCGAGTCCTCTTTCTAACCTCGTAAGTCAGATCAAGATTTGACTCTCCAAGGAAGAGTTATGTCAAAGCTCCCATGATGACCTGATTATAGACTTATCCAATAGAGCAAACATGTACGAAGTGTCACGTGTCATTGTTTCGACCTTAGGTTCTGAAAATGATATCCAACAAAATATAATCCATTTGATTTCTGTCACTTTTTACAAAATGCGAATTAGATGCTCAGAGAGAGAGTTATGACAGTTTTTTCCAAGGTCACCTGTTTTGGATGTAATTCAGGGGCTTTCAGAAACCGTAAATATCTTGGACCGTATATATGAAAATATAGCGAAGAAAAATATGCAATTCGAGCCCGAGCTTCACCAAGATTTAAAATCAAATGGGTTTTAATTTCAAAGTCTGAACCTTCGTATAAAAAAAAAAAATTATAGTGAAAATTCTACGATGACCCGTTTGAGATGAAATTATGGAGCTTGCAAAAACCCTAAATTCCTCAGATCATATCTCCGAAAATATAGCGAGACAAGGTCTGAAATTTATACCCGAGGTTCAGACTGATTTGTTCTCAAATGATTTTTTTTTTAGCTTCTGAAATTTTGTAGCAAAACAGTTATAGCGAAAATTCCACGATGACCTATTTGGATTAGTGAAACCCTAGAATCCAAAGCTCTAATACCAAATGTTATTAGACCATCTCACAAAAAGATAGAAAAGAAAGATAAATGCCTTAGAATTCAGCTTCTTTGAGGGGGAAACCTCCTTTACATTACACAGATGAAGAATTCTTGTATAATACAAATGACAAGACCTCCTTTCTATATGTAGAAGTCTAAGGGGTCATAATATAATCAGAGTCGACATAACAATAATAATGTAAGGGCACAATAATAACAATAGTGGGCTTCTATGGGGCACAATAATAACAATATGGGGACTACATGGGCACAACAATATAATAAGGGGGTTGTACTAATAACAATAAGGGGTTACACTAGTAGTATAGGGACCTAACAACATCCTTGAAGCAAGATAACCTAGTGGACATTATTAACAATTTCAACCACCATATGTAAGCAACCCTGTAAATTCATGTTATATAATCTCAACTATTCAATCATGTATAAAATATTAATTCATCATCACTACACAACTCATCTTGGTTTGATCTCAATGTTCTAAGCTTGTAGGTTATCTTTCTAGTATAGGCGAGAACTCCCTAGAGCAACACAACGCCCTAATTGATATGGATATTCTTCCCAATCAATGTTCATCCTATGATCATAACTCTCATGAATTTAATTAATTCCATACTTCATTCCTCAACTAATGAACCATACTTTCATCCCCCAATCTCAATAAGTCACCCATATTCCACAAAGAACAACCTCATTCTTAAACACTAGTTCATCACTCACCACAACAATAATTTCTCTATAGTTAACTCCAAATAACTGTAACATTTCTCTTCACCACTAGTGAGCTAAGGAACCAATCGATCGTCATACATGTATATTCTCCATATCCACTTGTCAAGTTGTGTGAATAGAGAAATTTATCAAGTTGTGCCATTTTCAAATGATATAATATTACATAAAATATCATGTCATTTACAATATTGATTTCATAATTGATCTCCTCATATTGACAAATTTATTGCATAGTTAAATATCCATTACCCATACAATAATATTGATATTATCTCTTAGTATTCTTTATAATATATATTAAAACCCTCAAATCGTTATTTCCTCTTTCATATACACATTCAAAAAGCAATTTCAATGAATGATAACACTTATTTTTTATATAGCCCACGGGGTTTTGGATTGACGGTGAATGGGTGCGTTGTTAAGGCACTCCTTGCGATAGGTCACTGGTTCAAATCTCCCGTGGGTACTTAGGTTAGTCTTAATATAGAAAAAAAAAAACACTTATTTTTTATATAAATAAGATATAATTCAAACCTAAACCTTGACTTTAATAATGTATTCTACCCAAGTAAACATACACATCCAATTAATTTAAATATATAATAAAAAAATTCAAGTGATATTAAGTATAATAACAAAAAGTTGATGTAACAAAACTTTTCACCGGATGGAATGCAAAGGCTTAGGTTAGGGTTTACTCTACTCTCTGCAGCCAACCATCGGCCTCCGTCTGCGCGCCCGAATTCTCTGATATCGGCACCATAACCGCAGAGAACATGGCCGTCGACACTGGGAGCTCTAACGGAGGATAGAAGACTTGAACCGCGACACCCGGCGATTTTACTGTGACAGTTTTTCGAACTATCCGCACGGTCCGTTTCAGAACTACTACTGTCGTTTTCCCACCGGTAATCTCTCCGTTTCGAGGTGTCCACATATCCAAGGAGCGGTTGGAAATGGACGACATCGAAGCCGTTGACTACTCTGCCGACCCCTTAGAAGGGGTCTCCATCTGGCGCACTCCATCTGCCACATCAGGGGGTTTGTACAGCTCAGGTATCTCAGATCATTTCGCTCCTTTTCCGTTTAGTGACCAGCAACAGACAAACCCTGTGGCCCTCCCGGATGATCCACCGACTTGGCCGGCTCTCTCCACTCCCCCTCACTCTCCGGCTACCCTAGGGTATGTTTCCGGGTGCCTTAACCCTAACCCTGGTCTACTTCCTCCGGCACCGGGCACGATTCCCTTTCTGCATCAAAATCCCTCTTTTCTCGACCCCTCTGTCGGTTTCCCGGGCTCCCTTGGACTCTCCTCGGGCTGTTTTACATCCGTACCTCCGCTCTCGGGATTCGGTAACAGGCATCAGTGGCCCATCCTCAACCCGACCTTTCCCTGAACCACTGATTGCTAACCCCCATATCCCATACCATCCCGCTAGCAATCACCCTAACCGGGGCCCTAAACGGAAAAACAAGTGCTTCAAGACCGAGGTGGACGACGTCTTTCTCAGATTGGAAGAGGATATTCGACTGGGTGAGGCTATGGACTTTGCAGATCGGGTTCTGGTTGGGCGCATTAGGGGACGTAGCTACACGGCAGCACGCTTAAAGACCTGGGCAACCGCGGTTTGGGGCCACCATTTGGCAGACATCCCCTTCGTGCAGACCTTCGTGCGGGGATGGTTTGCACTGAGATTCGCTCGTGCTGATCATACCAACTGGGTTCTCTCATCCTTTTGGCATTTTGATCATGCTCCGGTCCTATTGAAGCGATGGACTCCATTATTCGACCCAGAGACTGAACAGATTGGCATAGGACCGACATGGATTTGACTTCCAGGGCTTCCACTCCACTTCTGGTCAGAAGACATTTTCCGGCGAATTGGCAACGCCATTGGCACCTATATGGACCATGATAAATCCTATTAGCAGACGGGGATGATGGCCTATGCCAGGATTCTCATTAACCTGGACACGAGAGGAGGACTGCTTGAATACATAACCATTCAGTGGAGAGATTCAGAGCGCAAACCGATTATTGATTATGAAGGCATCCCATATCGATGCCGTAGGTGCCATAAAGTGGGGCACCTATATAGGGATTTCCCACTCCTCAGGAAAGCCAGGACGACTGATCAGGGGGAAGAGACAGAACAGCCCCTCGACAATATCCCTAGGACGCAACCTGTTCAACACATTGGGGATCACGATCGTACACAGCTTGGGGAGGAACATAGGAGCAGCCCAGAAGCAGCCGATACTGCTATGACTTCCACTGCACCTCCTCCCACATCATCAGCAGTTGTACAGCCACCGACTGAACAAGCGGGCCTCGAGGAATCGGATAAGTCTTACTCCTTACCTTCTCTGACACCTCCTATTACATGCATGTCGATGGGCAATCAATCTCATAATTTCATTGGTTCTGAACCTTTATCTGCTATGCTATCATCCGCTTCACACCTCCCGTGTATCCTCTCACACTCTTCTCTCATGTGCTCCCTTCCACTTCCTTCACCGGTGGCCCCTCCTCCGCGGATCACTTCGTCTCAGGCATCTCTCTCCTCTCAATTGACACAGTCCTCCCCTCGTTATTCTCTTCATCCCCGCATTAAGGACCGTGGTCCGGATGCTGTAGGCCTTGACATGGCTAACGCTCCCATGACCCTCAAGTACTCCCGGGGCCGACCCTCCCGTATCACCAAGGCAAGGCACACAGCTGATGAAGAGGTTGCCCTTGGGCGACAGCAAACCATTTTTGGGGCCCTTAGAGCGAAGGACGGCCCTATTCCCCTCCCTCTATGAAGATACTTTCCTACAACTGCCGTGGGTTTGCTAGTTCAGCCAAAAAACTAGCGCTCAAGAGACTGCTCTTATCATCTCTACCAGACATCATCTTTCTACAAGAAACTCTCTGTCAGGCCGCACCCCTCATAAACACCCTCACATCCTGGTTACCCAACTGGACATTCCATGCACTTGATGCATCCGGCCGATCAGGGGGCTTGGCAATTGGGGTAAATAATAGACCAGCAGAAGTTCGGAATATCTTTGGTGGAAGAGGGTTCATTGGACTAGATATTAATTCGCAATTGGTAGACGGGGATATCAGAATCATCAATATCTATGGCCCGTGCGCTGATCGTGCCAACTTCTGGCGGTTCTTATTTGAATCAGAACTTTTCCAAGCAGACAACATTATTCTTGGAGGGGACCTTAATTTCTCCCTTGGCTTCAGTGAATCATGGGGGCATCTTGCACAGGTCGACTCTCTAACAGATACCATGACTAGCCTACTGGAGGAACATAAATGGGTGGATATACCGTCTGCTAGACTTCAATACACCTGGACAAATAACAGAAGTGGAGAGCAAAATCTGGCCAGGAGACTTGACAGATTCCTTATCAAGGAATCCTTATTCAACAACCTACCCAGAATTCGTCAATGGGTGGGTTCGGGGGGCATATCTGATCATCGACCTATCTTCTTAGAAGCTGAGGACTCCTCTCACAAAGTCAAAAGCCCTTTCAAGTTCAATGCCTCCTGGCTTCAGGACCCCTCTTACATACAATTGGTCCATAATTACTGGCAGTCTAATCTCTATAGGGAAGGCGAGGACATCTCAGTAGGCTTCGTCAGGAAGCTTACAGAACTCAAACAGATTACTAAACACTGGGCTCATCAAAAGCGCATTCAAGATAATCAGACATTAAAAGAGGCAGAAAAGGTCATAGCTGAATTTGAAGATTCGTCTTCTGGGAATTTCTCTTCCCCTGAAAGTAAGGAAGAATACACCTCTCTCATTTCAAAGCGCTCTCAGATCCTGAAAGAAAGAGAGGAAAGTTGGAGGCTGAGAAGCAGAGCCATTTGGCTCATGGAAGGGGATGCCAATACAAAATTCTATCATAAATTTGCTAATGGACGGAAAATTATCAATACCATCTGGGAGTTAAAGAATGACCAAGGGCAACCGGTTTCTCAACAACATAACCTGGCCAGACTAGCCACAGAGCACTTTCGAGGTATCTATAAAGCTCCGGAAGAAGTTAATATATTAGAAATCATGAGGGTGGCCGAACTTTTCCCTAGATATATAGAACAAGAAGATTCTGAGGAGCTCCAGAAGGAAGTGACCATGGCAGAATTGGAGGCTACCCTGAAATGGTTCAAAAAAGATAAAAGCTTTGGACCCGATGGATGGACCATTGATTTCTATCTTGCTTTCTTTGACATCCTGGGCAATGACCTTCTGAAGATTGTTGAGGATAGCAGAAGGCGAGGTAGAATATCCTCTGCCATTAAATCGACTTTCATTGCTCTCATTCCCAAAACAAATGCGCCGAGCACTTTCGATGATTTCCGCCCCATCTCACTATGTAACTGCCTCTACAAGATCATAGCTAAAACCATCGCCAACCGCCTCAAGCCCATCCTCTCGCAACACATATCCTCAGAGCAATTTGCTTTCCTTCACCACAGACAGATCCATGAGGCTGTTGCCACTGCCCAAGAACTGATGCACACCCTGCAGGTCAAAAAGCAAAAAGGAATGATTCTCAAAGTGGACCTAGCCAAGGCATTTGACAGAACGAACTGGCTATACTTGAGGCTGTTACTTACTCATCTGGGGTTCCCCTACAACTTCATCAAATGGACTATGAGCTGCATCACAGATGTATCCTACAGTGTTCTACTAAATGGGGAAGCCACCTCCTTCTTCACTTCGAAGAGAGGTCTCAGACAGGGATGTCCTCTCTCACCTCTGCTGTTTTTACTCATCATGGAAGCATTAAGTAGAGTTATCTCATCTGCTCGTGACAGGCAACAATTGTCTGGCATCAAACTTGCAGACAACTTCTACCTCACCCATTTATTATTTGTTGATGACATCTTAATCTTCTTGAACGGCAGTATTGGGGATTCCACTACCTTTCATAATTCTGTGCTCCTCTTTCAGAAAGCCACTGGCATGAGAATCAATGAGAAAAAATATACGATCACTACTGTTGGTTGCTCTATTCATGAGACTGTATTTTCTACACAACGTTTTCCCTTCAGCACCTTGACTCTGGCGGATGGCATAAAATACCTTGGTTTCAGGTTGAAACCTAATGGCTACAGAATAGCTGACTGGTTATGGCTCATAGCCAAAGTGGAAAAGAGACTCCAGGTATGGTACCATCGATACCTCTCCCGTGCTGGTAGACTGATACTTATTAAAGCTGTGATAGAAGCCACACCAGTTTACTGGATGGCCCTTACCTGGATCCCTAAAGGCATCTTAAACAGGTTACAACATATATGCAGCAGATTTCTTTGGAAGGGACAACAGCCAGGAAGACTTTTTGCTTGGGTCAAGTGGGACACCATCGCCAGACCCAAACGCTGGGGGGGATGGGGAATTAAGAGGCTCGACTTATTCTCCAGGGCGCTGGCGGCCAAACTTGGATGGCAGCTCCTCACCACTGAAGGTCTGTGGACGCGGGTAGCATATGCGGAATACATCAAGCCACTGAACGTGCTGGATTGGATTTGCACTCAACATGGAACAAACCATAACATATCCATCATATGGAAAGCGGTCATCAGCACCTTACCTCTGCTTCGTGAAGGATTAACCTGGCGCATTAAGGCAGGTAATGCGGTGCGTATAGGTCAGGACCCTTGGGTCGGATGTGGGAACACTCACAGACTTTCAGCTGGTCTCATTAGGCACCTAAATGACAGAGGCATCACCAACATCATGCATATTGGAGATCTAGCAAACTCCACCTTCCTCCAACAGGCTTGGATCAGTGCACAAACACTTGATATCCCGACTCATTGGCATGCTGAATGGATGGCATATACAGATGCCCTCACTCAAGCCCATATCAGGCTCACTGAAGGCCCCGATGAAATTATTTGGGCATTTGCTAAACATGGAGCATATGCCCCGAAGCTGGGTTACCTAAAACTCATGGAGCCTTATAAACCTCAGAACATTCACCCCACATGGAAAGCTTTATGGAAGCTCAAATCTGCTCCCCGCACCCGCTTACTTATGTGGAACATCTTATTTGATAAAATACCAACGGGTACAAATCTCATGAAGAGATCCTTTCACGGGCCATTTCGCTGTCACCTATGTCATGCAGAGGAAGAAAGCACGGTACATTTAGTTTTGAACTGTAACATTACATTACAGTTTTGGAACACCCTCATCAATCACTTCCCGCACTTGAAGAATTGGCAAGGCAATAATATTCTGAATGCATGGGAAAACTGGGTCATGTACCACTCGGGGAAATCCTGCAATATACCGCTCCTTGCTTGCTGGGCTGTTTGGATCGCCCGGAATCATGCCATCTTTAACAATAAGGCCCCTCACTGGCCCACTATCCTTCACCATACTATTGCAGATTATAACTTGATACCTGATGAGGAATCATCTGCCCCTGCGCGCATCATTAAACAAGTGAATATAGATAAATCAAAACCATGGGCGTTCTTTGATGGCTCAGCACAAGATGTGGGGTGCTTTGGAGGTGCTATACTATATCTCAATGACACACACTGCTATAAGATTCAGATAAACTTAGGCAGAGGCACTAATAATTTCGCCGAACTGAGCACAGCAAAACACATCATTCACTTTGCCATTCAAAAACATTGCAGCCACCTACAGTTGTTTGGAGACTCTAAAATAGTTTGCAATTGGCTGAATGATGCATCTCATTGTCATGCATTTACATTGAGACACATATTAGATGAAGCAAAAAGACTGACTGCTTCCTTTGAATCATTTAGATGTCAACACATCTTCAGGGAACAGAACACCATCGCTGACCAACTCTCCAAAGAGGCAGCGCACAGACAAGGCGACCATTGGCTGATCCAGGAGGAAATCGATGGCACATACTACCAGCATTATCACAGACCTTTTGATGACCATCTGGGAGATGGGCTATAGGGCCCACTACAGCACTTTTTTGTATATAGTTGTATATATTTACTTTGACTAGATCTGAGTACAGCACAGTATTTTTTATTAACAGCTTAAATATGGCTCTCTGCGAAGAGCTTGACTATAAATCTGAACACTACCAGCACACAGTTTTGGAAATGCTCCCTGCGTGGAGACAATTTTTGTTTATTTTGATTAACTAGTCCAGCAGACTAGTGAACTCGACAGGCACTGCTGCCTATATATGAATGCTTCGGCATATACAAAATGTAATTTCTTAATCACTAATAGAAATTACGACTTTTTCCTTGGGGAAAAAAAATAACAAAAAGTTGATTTATTTATTTATTTAAAATTTCAAAACATTTTTTTAAACAAATAATAATAGGGAAAAAAATACATGTGTATTTTTCCTATTATTATAATATAATATTAGGGCTTATGTATTCCCTCCTCAGCGCCTTTCAAGGGTGTGATGCAATGAGTCGGAGTAACTTTTCTGGTTTCGAAACAATCCAGGCCTAACTAGAAGGCCTTCAAGGCTGAGAAGCACAAAGAAAAGAGGCATAATAATAACAACAAGGGAAATGAGGCACAAGGGACATTGCAAGGACGACCCTACGAGCCACCAATATTACACGAATTGCAGGCACAAAATCGCCTCAAGGCCTAACTGTTTTATGCCAAGAAAGAGAAACACAGGGTCGCGCCCTTTGCCCCTCGCAATACAACCTCTTTCATCATAAGAGCCAAGAAATATGGCCATATTGCATCGTTGGTTTCTCTTTGCCCGGTAACCCCAACTATTCTTCTCACCCCGGTCATATAGCCAGCCCCCACCAGCGATGGTTTGATAGACATGGCTAAGGAGGAATGGGGCGTCAATGGCTACAGTTCCATGAAGGCATTAATACGAGAAACAATGGCCATGGCCTTACGCGTGATAGCGTCGACAAGTGCCACCTATTTCCTAACAGATTTAAACTAGTAAAAAGTTTTGTTTTTATATTTGAACAGAACAAATTGACTATTTTTCTTAAAAAATAATTATTTACAAATAATTTATAGCTTTTAACATTTTTTTTTAAATCAATAAAAACAATAACTCTAAAATAACATATAATATTATTTATAAAAAAATTTAATCTAAATTATAACAAAATTAAATACTATTTTTAAATGCCCATTACCTTTATATATTCTTATAATTACTGCTTCTGCTTGGCTAAGAGCTCGTCTTCCTCGGACGTAAGGAAACAGGTTAACGGCCCAAGACCCAGAGGCATCTGGCAGGAGTGATAGCCTGCCCCCTTACGGACCACCAGCGGGTTATTTCA
>Ga0181464_1000745_pt1 | contig 12280 bp, 9 predicted proteins | sample InSIn2gowninarea_FD_119074 | JGI IMG/M metagenome (GOLD analysis project Ga0181464, IMG submission 119074) | Clean room microbial communities from NASA Spacecraft Assembly Facility at Jet Propulsion Laboratory, Pasadena, California, USA -... ...
TGCGGACTTATCCTCTTTGTTTGTGTCGCTGATATTTGAGAGCTTCTCATATGTCTACCAACGGAGTGGTGGGCTTTCCATCGTCACTCGTGAGGAAATTCGGCGTTTCAAGCAGGCATGGGCAGAGTTCGATCCAAAAGGTACCGGTTACATCTCAAAAGAAGCATTTCCACGGCTGCTAGGGGAACTTTCTGGTGTTTTTCAGATGCGGATTTATGATGGAGACTTCACGGTCAGAAACCTGATCGAGGACTGCTCAGTGAAACCAGGAGACACAACAGGGACTTCTAAGATTGTGGCTGGCTTGAATCTAGACAAGTTGAATGATCGGCTCAATCAGGTCCCAGTGGCGGAAATTCGAGCACGGCGGAGGCAGATGGATGTTTTCTATCATGAAATGCTGCTGTCCGCTGATCCGGAGAGGGGCATCCCCTTTTCGTCGTGTTTGATGATACTGGCTCACTATAACATTATCAATGACAGCAAGAGCTTGCGGCTCGAAGAATTCCTTCGACGAAGAGCACGACTTCAACGAGTTGACGAGACCATTCGACGCGGAATTGTCATTCAATTCTTTGATACCATTCACTGGCGGCGAAAGTTTCAGAAACATCTTCGGGAGCACAGATCGTCAAACCTCCAGGAGCCACCACGAATCTCTATCCCTGAGATCTTCGTTGAGAACCCAGACGACAGCGCAGACTCGAGCGATGAGGCAGCAGGTCGGGACTTTACAGAGAGTGCACCGTTATCGCCGAAGAAGACACCGCCCAGCATACGCATCGACACAACAGTAGCACAGCGAGACTCGATACGCAGTAGTAGATCGACTACGCAATTGTCGCCTGGTACGAGTCCGACAGCGACGCCTAGACGATTGTCGACGACAGATGCGGCATACCACGGCGGTAGGGAGAGTTCATCGCCGCCACGAACTCCCACACTAGGCGGACATAGTAGGCAAGGAAGCACAATTGGTGGAATGAATGCACAGGGTATTATGGAAAGCTTTGATGCAAGTGCCTGGGGTGAGACTTTGCGGCGAAGTTTTACAACGATCAGAAGGAGTAGTGACCACAATTGATTGGTGTTGATTTGATTAGCCTGGTTCGTGGATATCATATTTGGCGCCGGCTCAATACAGTAAGCAGGCTTTCAAGACCAGGAAGTGTTACGGATAGATTAATGTGTGCGAACATAGCATAGCGAGGAGTTAGGTAAGCAGGAAAGGATATCTGAGCAATGAGTGGTGTTACGATTGTATATGAGGAACTTGAAAAGAACGAGAGATGAATGAATGTACGTGAATCTTGGACGCAAGTATACTCCAGGTCTTGTGATAGACATTTGAGCTGCATAGCCAGGCATAACTACAGGACAGAGGATAAGTCCGCATAGACTGAATAGATGTTGGGCTCGACCAAGGCAGCCTCAAGCACGTTTGTTTTGATATCTGCGACATCAAGCATATTATGAGTGTAGTAGTATTTTGAGTGTTGTGTAACAAGCTTCAACTTTGTTACACACACCGGAGAGTAGGCAGTGTCAACCCCTGAACAAACATGCAGGTATGCAGCGACGTGTGATGCACCAGCCATGAGCGAAGCCGAGGTGTCAGGTACAAAAGAGTCTTGTCGACTTTGCGGCAACCACATCGAATCATGTTTGACAACAAACGCGTATCAGACGCGTTTTGTGTATGTTGCCGAGAGGGGTAAGCGGCGATCGATGGTGCGGTAGGGATGTCGTAGCCTGCCCTTGAAACCAAGTTCGACAGCTTACCCCCTGCGAAACCCCGAAAAGTGAATCTTGGGGGTGTCACTGGTGTTCGTGCCTCATGCTGGTGCGGCAATTCACGCGTCCTATGGGAAATGAAACATACGTCTTGGCCATAAAGAGGTAAATGGTGCTCGAACTGTTGTAAGAGGTATCACAGGTCACAGCAGGCGTCCACGTGTCGAAGATAACATTGATTTGACAGCGGGTAACTACTGTACAGGACATGCTCAATCTTCAGATGTAAGGCTTCTAATTGATATTGACGTGACTTTCCGTAAAGGTGATTTTATTTTGTGTTAGTATAATCTCAGCACATGGCTTGCATTCTCTACGCAGCCACTTTCATCGGCTTTGAGTGTTTTGAGCCTACCGACTATGTCTCTGTGCACGCTTCTCATTCCTTTTGACTACATATGATGCTTCATGTCGGTTCGAGGTGAAGACATGTAATGTGCAAGATGCAGAAAGCGGATGCTCATCTGTCACTATCGACCCTTCATCCGAAACACCATCGGCAAGCCAGGCGTCCTTGTTCCACGCGGTCTAGCCCTAACAAGAACCAGCGTCGCTAGCTGGTCTCCGTGCTGGATCTATTCTCACTCCACTGTTTGTCCGAAACCATTCTTCTATACCTCAGACAGTCAACTATTCGTTCATTCCTATCTGAACATTCACTCATTCCTTGTCCCTGGTACCAGCACAAGACCTGCCCCTACCTGCTCCCCATCCGTACCGTGTTTCACAACATTCATTTGACCCCTTGTCATACGCATGCTCTTCGACCAAGACTCCGTCAACGAGACACCATCCACCATTCCAGTTTGACTGGCTAGAGGGTATTCCTTCTTCCTGCAGCTAGAGCAACGTATCTGGACCCATTCTTGTTCATGATCCATAAACACTGAACAGGGTTCAATGCTCAGTATCTTTGAAATGGAAACTCCAACAACATACATATCCGGCTCGAAGCCCTCACATCAATCCCGTTCCTCCCTTTTCTCACTTTATGATCTGCTGGCGGATCTTGACGAATTACAATTACAATATTTAATACAAGAAATGAATAACACTACATTACAAAACATGGCTGTTGGACAAGCAATCAACGCCTGGGAGACTGAGAATCCATCTGCTTCCCTCCGTGCTGCCAGGGCAGACATGCAGCCTCCGACCATGCAACGCAGTCTCTCGAGGACCCAGAAGATACGGCTCAGCCTACAGACCATCTTCCGAGCTCCTAGTATGAGGCACAAAGCTTCGTCCAATGGGTTTTCGACACCCAAGAAAGGAAGTCCTGCCTACAAGCGTATCTCGAGGCCGGTTTTTAATCTACCTCCCGAAGTCACAGTGGCAGATTTGCAAGCCTTGCTGCAGGCTGAATTTCTATGTGCTCCTCGTTCACCTCTTTCCATTCGATCATCATCAACATCTTCCTTACCTTCACCAACGACTTCCTCAGCAGGACGAATCAGAAGATATCCATCGACCATGGATATAGCTCTCGAGGCCGAGAGATCAGCTCTGGGTGTCGAGTGCATCGGACTGGGCATGCTAGAGCCGAGGCCAACAACACCTTGCACGCCGGGCGCAAACAGTCCGTCTATGCCTATCTTTAACAGGAGAGCGAGGGATGAGACACCGCCACCACTTGTGCTGGACGGTATTTTCGAAGTGCTTGCGAATCGGTGAGCAGGCGTTTGGGCCACCTTCCAAATTTCATGAGCGGGCGACCTCCCAGGTTTGGGATGTCTGATGGCGTTGACACTAGTGCAGTGTCTTTGTGATGGCTATGGCTGGTTTCAACGCCATGCCACGGCATGTGCCGAGGTCAGCCGCCCATAGCAACAGCATTGCCTTCACAGACTCGTTTGAGTTCACGCTGTTGTGTCCTATATTATTATCATTTTACTTCGGGGCATTGCGTCGAGACATACCGTCCGACCGTGCTCATTTTCTACGGCGGAGAGGTCACAGCTGTTGTCTCTCAGGATCAAAACCTGGTGTTATGGGTATGGCATATGCGGAAGTTGGCAGCACGAATGAATGTTACGGCGCAGGTACCTGTTCACATTCAACCTTCATCTTTACACTTCATCGCGAAGATTTCAGAATCGATACTCGATGTCCAAACTTCATTTTACTTACCCTTCTCTGGTCCTTTGTAGGACAGCTTGTTACTCTTTCCAACCGTGCCTGCTCACTAACCTTTGCTATTGTGTATTTCAACAGCTAAATTAACACGTACGCCAGGACTGGAGTTGCACTGACAGCGTTCGAAGGAAGCTGAAACGAAGGACATGTTGCGTTGAACAGTGGTCAGCATTAAGAACCAGGAGCTTGACTTGAAAAGCATTGGGCGCCAAGGCTGTAGTAAAGTCATCGCATCTCCGATCAGATGGCACCTCGTCCATCACGACCACTACCTTGCCCCAGTCCCCAAGTGGATGAACACAAGACAGTCACGCCTCGTGCTGGAAAGGACAACTTGTGAGCTTGGGACGTCAAAATCTATGAACTTGTTCTATATCTCTGCCAAGAGCCTCTCCAGGCTTTGACGTTGGCTGAAGTCATTATACACGGGACTCCCACTTCATGTTTGATCGGTCGGCTCAAACTGCCATTAAGAAATACTCAGCTTTGACCACCATTTCTCCATTGTCTATTGGTTCCATCACATATATACCTTCGTCATCAGTCGGATTGACTCGGAGTGCACTTTGCCTTGTCTCAGGGTCCTGCAACTGTCCAAGCACAACGAGATACTCCACTATCCTGGTCCAAGTGCTAGTTCAGGTGACTCTTATCGTCAAGCACAGGCCGTTCGATCTTACAATTCGTTATGCACTGACCTCTTCAATCGTCCAGATCGACGATCGTCTCTCGATATCAAGCCACGCACAAAGCGCTATGGCCATTATCCCCCACACTCGCACATGGCTTGTCATGTCTACCATGTGGTAAGTGGCGCTTTGTTGATGCCAAACTACTTCTTCCTGTAGTTCGCCCTCTGATCTTCGGTTGTTCTGTCTTACTCTTCTTCTTACGAGGCTTGCTCGAGGATTCACACATCACACAGGGTGATCACCTCAACATTTAGCTAGCAGCATCCTCAATAATCCCCCGGAGATGGCACCAACAAGTGGCCGTAGGAAAAGCAGCTTTGGCATCGGTAGCTGGAAATCTCTCTGCTCGCTAAGAGACAGCATAAGGGGCACACCAGAAGAACGTCAACGAAGGAAGATCGAGAAGCAGAGACGACTAGAATGCATGATTTGGAGGACTGGATGTTGAACCGGACTGCTCACACTTCCCTTGTTTACAATTTCGAAGTATATACAATTCCACACTTTACGATATCGGCATAACAATATGCTCTTAATAATTCTCCTTCTTGCCTCTCAGTTTTCCAGAGGCTATACGGCACATCTTGCTACATTTCGAATTTCAGACAGATTACCACCACAAAACATCATATGTATTAGCTGGCAGCTCAAGCTATTTCCCGCTTTCAATTCGAAGGAGAGATTTATCCCTACGCCTTAAGGTGGAGGTCGTTCTCAAACATCATGTCTTGACGCAAACTACAATCTCATTAACGAAAACTATCTTATTCCGAAAAGGTCGACCTGATTATCCAAAGCACAGATTTGGCGGGTCGAAACACAAAAGGTGTACTAAGCATGACCAGCAGTACGACGGTCAAAACATCAGACATTTTGAAGTAGTCAGCTCTCCTTCAGACTCAAGTTTCCCTTGCACCAAGCAAGTTGTCACCAATACATACATCAAAAGAATGGACAGCATCAACGCAAGAAACAAAATGTACTCAACGATCAACACCAACAAATCGCTTCTTCCCAACCAGGGTCCTCTCTACAATTCACTTTCTACCAACAAATATCACCAATGCAATGTTCTTCCTGCAACGATCCGAGCACAATCGACCTCGAGCCACCAGACATCATGCATATATCAGTCCAGGATCCAGTCACTATGATCACAATCTTCCAAACAAAGAGACGAATATATACATGCTGATGATGTTCCAGGCAACGAACAAGCCTCGCGCCCAACCCTCACTACCACAATCACTGTTGAGGAAAGTGTCGCCGATGACGCAGAATGGTGGTTGTATTTGTGCAAAGTCTTCCATGAGACTGTTCCATCCTTCTCCAATACTCATCCTGAACAACAAAATCAGTGCTTTTGGCACGTTTCGAAAGTTTATGTTCGTATTCTCATTCGCGCCAAACCTTGTCAAGGAGAAGGCTTGTGTCAAGGCGATGGAAAAGACCAGGAACAGCACGAACCATGTAGCAAGCAGATTCGCGATTAGTGGAAGCGAAGCGGCGGCTGTTTTGAAGAGTTGGTCCAACTGATTGTTCTTCGGTATCAGTAAAAATAGTATCGAGACGAGAAACAACTTATGTAACTGGTCGAAGATTAGGTTCTGAATATTGCCTAGTGCGATTAGTGTAGTTATAAACGAGCCGGCAACTGCGATCAAGGAGAAGAGATCCCATGAGCTGCGTCTGAAACGATTCCAGGTAAGCCCAATTATCCGAATAGCAATGTTTGTTATGAAGACCATAGTGAAAGCCAAGAATACCCATGTCCGAAATCGATCCCACCAAGCTGGCTCGGGATAATACTCTATGATCAGAAGGCCCAAGTGCATCAATAGGATTGTTGTGATAAATCTCGGGTATTTCCCTCTCTTCGTCGTTGCAAGTCTAAAGCACTTCCTCTGCCATGCGCTTGTGCTTTCATTTATGGACTTCTTTGCCGGGGAAATCTGTTTCAGGAGTTTTCGCAATTCAAGCCATGATCGTTGGTCGGCAGTGAGATATGCCACTCCAGTTTGCTCCGTGTAGTTGCGCATGAAAACGGAAATGAAAAGCGTAAGCACAAAAACAGCGCCAAGCAGGTTGAAGACGATGAAGTACACGGCGTTACCTTCATTCGAAAAGTTCTGAGGTTGTTGGCCAATACCAGTTACGGCCATGCCACTTTGTAGGACGCCTGTCCACCCTTCCTGGGATACAATCTGGAAGAGGATGAACAAGGAGCTCGGAAAAATCATCGAAGCTGTACGAAGGGTAGATACTGTCCGTGGGGATAGTACTGGCCAGTTGTAAGGAGTATTGTTGAACTCGTTGACACAGTTTGTTAAACCGCCGCTGAAGCTCCCATCGTTGCAAGACTCGAATTGACCGTTGAACAGATTAACTCCAAAGATTGCGAAGGGTATAAGCAAGCTCAGCGATACCAGAGCGGCTGAAAGCACTTTATAACCGCCAACCACTATAACGGAGTGGAATGTATTCCGGGCACTGTCACTTACATTGAGGAGACGAAGAGCTCTCAGAGCTTTTAGAGCACCGATGCCTCGAGTGATAGAATCTTCCTGAACGAACGCGGTAACGACACTGATCCACAAACTAATGAGCACAACCAAGTCGATTAGGCCCCAAATACTCCTGAAGAATGCGTTTGGGGTATAGAAGAATCCATCAGCAATGATCTTGATGATCGCTTCAAGAGTGAAAATGATGGCGAAAGCCATATCTGTCCAGTCCAGCCAATTACTGTTATTTGCATATTGGAGATATTCCTTTTGGTAAAGTGGCGTTGCCACACATGCGATGACGACCATGGCCACAATCGCTGCATAAGTGAATGCAGAAAATGCATACCAAGCCGGTTTCCATGGCGCAACGCCTTCGGGCCTTTCCTCTCCACGTGATGGGCCAACAAGGTACATACAAGCCACTCTTATTGGGTTGTCTGCCTTGAAGATGAAGAGCGACACATTATAGTTTGGATGCCTATTTAGATACTGTCGTTGAGCGCGTCGTTTGTTTTCTTGGTAGGACGCAACCTGTTTTGCCACGGCAAGGGCATCAAACTCCTCGTGAGCACGAGCTGTCTTAAATGTCGAATAGAACGGATTAGGGTCCTTCTCGCTGTGGCCGAAAATCCTCTGCCAGATCTTGGACACAAAACCTGGTGTGACGTTTGTCACAGGAAGGTTGGTAAGTTGGGTTGAAACGGGCCGTGGCTTGTGACTTTCGGTCTGCTCATCTAGAAAATCTCGGACGACAGCATCCTTCAGTAGCTGCTCCATAGTCGTGTTCTGAAACTCGAGGGCATCGCGATGACGCACAGAATCACGGCCCATTTTGAACATGGAAGACAAGGCCAAGTTTCCACCGGCTGTGCTTCCATGCACTTCTTTGTGCCGGAGAAAGGCTTTCATTTGTTGCAGACGCTTCTCGTCTTCGGAAACATCGAAGCTTTCTTGGATCACAGCAATAAACATGTTGAGCACGATTAGGTTTGCCGTAATAAACCACAGGATACAGAAGACAGCTCCTAGCCACGCGGTGTCCCAGTGTGCATCGAATTGCGTGACATTGTACATGATGGTCGTCCAATTCTCGCTTGAAAGGATGATATACATGCCGATGAATGAATTCCAGATGTCGTAGAACTGAATTTGGATAGAGTCACCAGCTGCATCCTCAGCAGGTATATCTCCTCTAAACAGCTGAGATGCCATTATAGCAGCCACGAATGTAAACAAGAAGACGAAGATGATGAGGTTGATGAGTCCCAGAGCATTACCGAACACTAGCATAACTAACTCTCGGGTGACTGGAATGGCTAAGACGATGCGGTAGACACGAGCAATTTGGAAGACTGTAAGCCAAGCATATGGCTGGCCAGAGTTGCGTATTGGTGGGATTTGCATGATGCTTGTGATGATTGCAATGGCAAGGTCCGTCCAGTTCCGGTAGCTCAGACGAAAGCGGCGCCAGTCACAAGCAAACCGGAGTACGATTTCGATGAGAAGAAAAATTGTGACAACAGTCTCCGTGTTCATAATAAACGACTCCAGCCATGGACTCATCGTAGCGCTTCGCAAGCACATCACGACAAGATCGAACGCAATGACAATGACCCAAAATAATCTCGTCTTATTGAACATTATTTGGAGCTTGTTTGTGGGAGCTGGCTTTCCTCCGTGCATCAAATCCATGTCTTCGGTCTCTGTCGTTGTAAAAGCACTGTGTTTGCTTTCTTCTCGGATAATCTGAAAGCAAGAAGTAATCACAGCAATAAGCAAGTTCACAAGCCACAAACTCAGGACCACAATACCAGCAGCGAAGAAGAGAGCCGAAGTAAGGTAGTCTGCATCTGCGAGGTAGTACATGAGGTCGCTCCAAGTATTGGAGCTAATGACCACGAAAACCAGCTCCAGTGAGTTAATGATATTGTCGAAGCTAACAGTATTGTTATAAGGATTGATGTCATTCTCCATGCAGACTGAATACATTGGACAGAGGTATCCCTTCGCCTCGGTCGTCCCTGGCAGACTGTTGGCTCTGAGCCACGGCAGTTGTCGCCCTGTGACAGGTTCAAGATATCCTCCACAAAACTGTATGTTTTCCGGTGCAACATTCAAGGAGTAGTTCTGACCCGAGCCATCGTCTCCGATCCATACGCATGTTCGACGAAAACTCGATTTAAAGCTTTGCACGCCAATAATGCCGAATATGAGCCAGAAGAATCCGATGAGGAAGGCGATATTGACCAGTAGAGGCGCAGCCTTTTTCAGACTTCGAAGGATTATACTTGTACCGCTTGTCAAACCTAGCAGGCGTAAGATCCGAAGACAGCTTAATGTGTTAAACACATATATGTGGTGTTTAGCATCAATACCACCGAGCTGCATGCTGAAGGATATCCAGTAGGAGACGACAGCCAAGAAGTCTAGCCGGTTGAAGGAATGTCTCAAAAATGCGCGCCTTGCCAAACGTACTCTTTGTTTTTGGCGAGAATGGCCTGGGCCTTGCTCGTCTGGGAATCCCGTGAATGCGCGTACAACTGAAGGCTGGAAGTCCATACTCGCTCGTCTTTGTGGTAAGTTGTCCTCTGGTTTGTCGTACATGGCGAAAAGTGAACCAAGTTTAGCAGTGGCTCCTTTCCAAAACCCTTGGCTTCGATCTAGTGTGCTGTACTGAGATGGATTGATTATGAAGCCTGACACAATGACTCTGGCTATTACCTCGACAGTATATATGACGAAGAGGCCTAGAATGGCGTAGTCAAATCCCGAATGACCCCATTGACGAGACCTAGCTTGCAAGTATTGAGCATCCGCCGCTACATTCACCGCGAGCAAGACTGTTTGTGCGATGATCAGAATCAAAATGATTGGCTCTGTGAGAGGATGAGTCAAAATTTCCAATAACCATTTGCGCAAGCCATTCTCCGGACCAAACACACCAAGAGATCTGCCTTGCAGTGGATTGGCTTGACGTGGAGGTGTGAGATGCAAGACTGGCTCCGCGTTTTCAGGGGGTAGAATCACTTTTTCCTCCTCCGGTGATGGGTGATTGAACTCATCGCCAGGCCTGTCAGATCCGGTCTCTACGTCACTTCGACAAGCACTGGCGGTGCTGGCCTGTCTCATTCGTCTAACTGTAGACTTACGTCGTAGATTTTGCTCCATCATCTCGGAATCGTTACTGATATTGACCACACGCTCTGAGATACCCCTGAGCATGGAGCCAGCTCGTGCCAGCGGTGATGGGGACGGAGACTGCGATCGACCACGTTCGGAACTTCGACGGCCTTCCGTGGAAGAACGCATGGTCCCACTGCCAATACTGGACGTGCGGGTAGTGGCATTCGTGTTTAACGTTGGCAAGTCATCTCCCAGATAAGACCCACGAGGGCCCCTGTCCATGGCTGCAGAACTGCTTAAAAATTGTACACTACTTCTCTTAGAACGTCGATTGTGCCTCTGTCCTGAGTCCGATATTGAGGTGTCTTTCTTTACCGCAGGACGTAAGCTCGTATTCTGTGTCAGAGGGACAAGATCGTCCTCATCTTGTGGCAAGAATGTTGCACCATCATCTGGAGGCGGCGTGAGTTCTTGATCTGCAAAGGTCGTGACTATCGAAGGGGTTTCGTTTGGCCGATGTGAAAGACTCGAAGTATTGTCGAAGGACAGCCCAATCTGTGCGTTGGCAAAAGCTTGTGTATCTTCCAGAGAGGAGAAGTGGTCGTAATTCGTGGGGGTGCGTGCGGAAAGATCAGTCCTTGTGTCAACAGGAGAATCGCTGTTAACAGGAAGATAGCGCCTGCGTTCAAGAAGTGAAGGCGTTCGTCCATGCCCGATTGCAAATGGACTAGTAACATTCTTTCCCAAACTCCGCGGTGAATGGCCACCGCCATCAGGGGGCCTCGAGAGGTTTTGTAATGGTATCGATTGAGGTGCTGGATTATCTGGAGAGGGACTGCGATGGGAAGGCATGATCAACCCTCCTGTTCGATCCTACCTGTGTGACGGCGAGTATGCTACTGAAATTGTTCCCACATGTTTTCAATGCTGTGATTATTACTGTGTATTAACAACTGGCTGTCCTAGAACTGTTGAATCGCTTGTCCATTACTTCATTCGGTGTATCCTTCGTCGGCTCAATAGATATCGTGAGTTGTGGTGGTAAGACAGATTAATGAATGTGATTTGGAAGGTTATAAAGCGAGCGACAAGAAGAAATATCTAACACAAAATTCTTTGCCTATAGCAAAAGTTGGTGCAATTGTGCAAGAATCGTCAAGAACATATCTCAGCTCCGCGCAGACATGACGGCTGTGGTTGAGCACATGCAGTGTTGCTGGTTCTTCTCCTTGCGGACGCTTACGCTCACGGAGGAGTCATTGGGGGTACTGCCGCTGCTAACTTCTCCTGCACCAGCGTCTCACCGAGCCCGTGGCTGGAGGCTGAGGTCCTGAGACACACCCTAGACGATTTAGTGGAGACAACTGGTGGTTAAACCAGAAAAGTTAGTGGCAGCAAGGATTTCGGTCTTACGGTCTCCAAGTTTATGTATTTCCGGTTGATCACCTTTCGACTCAAGTTCATGCAGGGAGTTGTTTTCATTTGTACAGGCCTTGAGCTTCCCATGAGACTGTACTGTACACGTGAGGAAGTAGCTACTAAACAAAAACTGAAATGACGACGATCATGCAACACCGCTCCACGTAGACGGTCAGCACAGCATGCTGCGCCCACGATCTGGTAGCCACATCATAGTTTCCCTGGTTCATCAGGTTCGCACGTATAGTGTCGTCCTATACCATTTGATAACAGATCAGTCTTGGCTGATGGCGCCCACTCTCAGCGTTACTCCGTATCCATCTCGTCTTCGCCAGGCGGTCCTCTCTCTGCTACTTCCTTGACACCATTGAGAAATGCTTCAACGGCCTCTCCTCCACCGAGAGGTACTCCGCCTCTTCGCATGTAGCCTCCGTGCTGCAGTGGCACGTTCAGAGCTTCACCTATACTGGGGAGACCGCCATCTCGCAAGGCAAAGGTCAAGCTGGCGAGACTTTGCGCGAACTGTGGCGAGCGTAACACTCGCTTGATAAGCTCTTTCTTTTGCGTCGGGCTTATCTGTTGAGGCTTGCCTCCTTCCTCCTCATCCCC
>Ga0181464_1001355_pt1 | contig 12271 bp, 6 predicted proteins | sample InSIn2gowninarea_FD_119074 | JGI IMG/M metagenome (GOLD analysis project Ga0181464, IMG submission 119074) | Clean room microbial communities from NASA Spacecraft Assembly Facility at Jet Propulsion Laboratory, Pasadena, California, USA -... ...
CAAAAACAAATAAGTATGAATGGGATTACAAAAAGGACCTATAACAACTTTTCGGCCCTTGAAAATGAAATTGAATGCTCTATTTGTAATAACTTTGGTCATGAAGATTCTGAATGCAGGAGCAGGCTTCGGCAGACAAAGGAACAAACCTCAAGCACCAAAACATGGAGAATAAAGGAACCACGACCAGAAAGATGTGGGATAGCCTTTTATGTAGAAGGACAAGAAAATCAATGGTACATCAACAGCGGATGTTCGAAGCATATGATAGGTGATAAAGAAAAACTTGAATCATATACTGCTTTAGAAAAGGGAAAGAAAGTTTCTTTTGGAAATGATACTCCTGCAGCCATAAAAGGAAAAGGCATTGCTCAGTTGAAAGAAAAGGTCAAAGCTGGAAATGTTTTGTATGTTGATGGCTTGAAGCATAATCTACTGAGTGTCAGTCAGATGTGCGATCAAGGAACCGAGGTAATATTTCGATCAAATAGATGTAGTGTTCGTGATCTTGATACAGGAAAAACAGTGATCAAAGGCAGAAGAACTCCAAACAATATATACATATTTGAAGAAGGACAACAACAATGCTATTTGAGCAAGGATGATGAACACTGGTTATGGCATCGAAGGCTAGGGCATCTAAGCTTTTCAGAAATAAGGAAAGCATGCAAATACCAGGCAGTTCATGGTCTTCCAGATATCAAAATTCCAGACAACACCATATGAAAATCATGTCAGTTTGGTAAGCAAACCAGAACTAACTTCCCTGAGAAGGAAGGATCAGCCAGCAGGCCTCTTGAACTAGTCCATACAGATGTATGTGGTCCTTTTAGGACAAGGTCACCTCGAGGAGAAGAATACTTTATATTATTCATTGATGACTTCTCCAGGATGGTTTGGTTAGGACTTATGAAGCACAAAGATGAAGCATTCGAAAAATTCAAATCTTTCAAAGCCTTGATTTAAAACGAATCAGATTACAAAATTAAGTGCCTTAGGTCTGACAGAGGTGGGGAGTTTACCTCAAATGAATTTTTTGATTTCTGTGAAGAACATGGAATAAAAAGGGAATTTTCTACAGCCAGGACTCCTCAGGAAAATGGAGTGTTAGAAAGGATGAACATAATGGTTCAACAAATGGCTCATGCTATGCTTGATGAATCTGGAACTCCTGCAACCTTCTGGGGTGAAGCTGCATATGTTGTGGTTGTTATTCTCAACAAAACAAATGTCCGAGTGAACAACTCTCAAACTCCTCATGAGCTCTGGTATGGTGAGACTCCTTCGGTAAAGCATTTCAAAATTTTTGGAAGCAAATGCTATATTAAGAATATTGATGAATAGCTTGGAAAACTAGAACCTAGAGTAGATGAAGGCATTCTCCTTGGTTATTCTCCCTATAGCAAAGCTTATAAGTGTTACAATAAAAGACTTGGAAGAATTGTTGACAGCATTGATGTAGTGGTTGATGAAAAAGGATACATCCCTAGGTAAGTAAATCATGAAGATATCGAAGAAGATGAAGACTACTCTCCAAATCAGACAAATGATGAAGAAGAACCTCAAGAGGCACCAGAGGAACAGATAAGGATAAAAGAGAAGACTCCATCCAGGTATGTTCAAAAGAATCATCTAGAATCTTAGATTTTGGGAAAGAAAGAGGCAGGTGTACAAACAAGAAGAACAATTGCAGAAGCCTCAAGCTATTTGGCATTGCTCTCCTCCACTGAGCCACAAAATGTAAAAGAGGCATGCAAAGATGAATGCTGGGTCAAGGAAATGGATGAAGAACTTGAGAAAATCGAAAAGAACAACACTTGGGAGTTGGTTCCTAGACCAAAAGATAAGAATGTCATAGGGATAAAATGAATCTTTAAAAATAAGTTGAATGAAAATGGAGAAGTAATCAGAAACAAGGCCAGACTTGTGTGTAAAGGGTATGCTCAACAAGAAGGAATAGACTTTGAAGAAAATTTTGCTCCCGTTGCTAGACTTGAGGCCATCCGAATGTTCCTTGCTCTCTCAAGCTTTCAAAAATTCAAAGTATTTCAAATGGATGTGAAATCCGCCTTTTTGAATGGAGACTTAGAAGAAGAAGTGTACATTGAGCAACCAGATGGTTTCATTCTTAGGAATGATCCAAATCTTGTATGTAGACTAAAGAAGGATCTCTATGGTCTTAAACAGGCTCCAAGGGCTTGATACTATCGGTTGGACAAATATCTTCATCAACAAGGATTCTCAAAAGGATCAGTAGATAGCAATATTTATATAAAAATTGAAAATAACAAATTGCTAATACTCGTTGTATATGTAGATGATATTATCTTTGGCAGTAATGAAGAATCTATGAGTCAAAGCTTTGCCTTGGTGATGCAGAAAGAATTCGAAATGTCTTTGCTTGGAGAATTGACATACTTTCTTGGATTGCAAATCCAACAAAATGAAGGTGGTATCTTCTTATCTCAAACCAAGTACCTCAAGCATATTCTAAAGAAGTATGGCATGGAAGATTCGAAACCAGTATGTACCCCTATGGTTACAGGATGCAGTCTCAGTGCAAATGATCAATCAGCAGCAGTACATCAACCAACCTATAGATCTATGATTGGAAGTCTACTTTATTTGACAAGTACCCAACTAGACATCATGCATGCAGTGGGAATAGTTGGAAGATTTCAGGCAAATCCAAAGGAAACTCGTCTTCAAGCAGTAAAGAGAATCTTCAAGTATCTTCAAGGCACTCAAAACTATGGCCTATGGTATCCTAGAGATACAGATCTCACTCTTCATGCCTATACATATGCAGATTGGGCTGGAAGCATAGATGACAGAAAAAGCACAAGTGGTGGTGCATTTTTTATGGGGTCCAGATTGGTATCTTGGTTCAGAAAGAAACAAAGTTCAATTGCCTTATCTACAGCTGAAGCAGAATATGTGGCTGTTGCATCTTGTTGCACACAACTCCTTTGGATGATGCAAACCTTGCAGGATTTTCAAATCACTTGTACTCCACCTGTCTCTATCTTATGTGATAATACAAGTGCAATAAGCATTTCAAAGAATCCTGTCATGCATTCAAAGACCAAGCACATACCTATCAAATATCATTTTCTTTGGGAACAAGTGCTTGAACAAAAAGTCAAGTTGGAATATGTTCCTTCTAAGGAACAAGTTGCTGATATTCTCACCAAACCTTTGCCCAGGGAAACTTTTGAATACCTCAGACAGAAGCTGGGAGTAGTTGATGCTTCAGCCTGCTATTGAAGTTTGTCTGTTTCAGAGAAATGTTGGTGTACGCAAGTTAGATGAGGGGTATCTGCATATATATGCCGATTTATGTAGGTGCAGTCGCGTATATGGAGTTCTGAAGAAAATCAGCAAGGACAGACTCTGGTTGAAGAGAGTCTGATATGGGTCTGACAAAGACCATCTGGCACAGGTTCAAGGGGAGAAGATAATCTTCTAATAATGCATTGTTGGAATTATCTTAGAAGCTTTTGGTTCTAGTTCACTACTGTTGTTGGTTTCAGGTGGAACAGAGGCAGAGGGAGAACAGAAGGAAATTTTGGTTGATGACATGAATAGTGATTGACAGATGCTGCTGCTATCAGTTATTGGTGACTTTCATAAGTCTTGTTCTAGATATTTCATCTCTATGTCATGTATCTCTTTTGTGGTATCTCTTTTATGGTATCAAGGTCATGTAACGGCCTATTTTGGTTTCCCCACTATGCCTGGGATGCATATGTAATGATCTTGGTTGTCACATGTAAATTTTTGATGTATCCCCACTTGGTTGGGTGATGGATGTATGTATTGAGTCTTTTGGTGATAGGAAGGTATTCTATGATGTATAAGTCATGGTTCTTCTTGAAGAACATCTTTTGTATATCTTGCCTATAGTCAGGGGGAGCATGGTCAGCACACCAAGGCAAAATTATTCAGCAAGTACTCAGGGGGAGCCCAACCCTTTGCCCTTGATGACAAAGGGGGAGAATGACTTGAGGATTTTGGGTTACCATCAAGTCCAAAGGGGGAGATTGTTGGAATTATGGCACAGGTTTGGAGCTATGGCACAGGTGTTGTCCTTGATGGAAACTCTATCTGGTGATAGATCTCAATTCAGGTTTTCAAAATCATATATGCAGGTTCAGCTAGACAAAGTCGCATATACACGCGGGTTGGATGTTTTGAAGGCGCGAATGTGTATACACGCACTTTTGTGCAAAAGAAAGCACGTATATGTTGGAAAAATTACCCTTGGTCCATGACAGTTAGTCCTTGGTAATCGAACCTTTGGTTTTGGACCATGTTATCTCGTCAGACGTGTTGATCCCAAGTATTGAGCTCGTGGTATTGTGTTACTATGGTTTTGGACCGTGGTATTGAGAAAGGCATAAGGCTATAAAAGGAGGAAGGAGATCATTTGGCAAGGCATCCTTTTTGAATCAATTGAAAATATAACAAGTGCTAGATCTAGAATATTGATGATTGGGTTATGGTGCAGATCTAGATCTGAATGAAGGTGGAAACTGAGCGCAAGAAGGATAAGGTCTATTGGTGGATCAAAATCTCAAGGCTTGAACATTGGTATCTCTATATAATTTTGATCTGTTATAGGCGGCGCACTCTTGATCTATAATTCGGGTTAACTAATGACTGAATGTTTAAAAGAATAAATTATCCTTTATAGATCTGTACGCAGGTTCAGTGAAGTGCAGGTGCGTATACACGCTGTTTTTGTGAAATAAAGAAGCGTATACGTAGGTTGGTCTTGGTACAGAAGCGTATACATGCATGTTTCTAAACGTTGAAGTAGCGTACATATATTGATTTATATTCTAGCTGCTTCTGTTTTATTGCTGCAGTGTTCTGGGTTCAGAATTGGTGTTTGATTACAGTTACTTTGTTTTGGGTACAGTGGTCAGAGAAGTGTTTATTTGATTCATTTTTTGATTGGTGAAAAGGAGTTTGGTTGATGCAGAAATTCTTGATGTTTGATTGATGTTATCTGTGGATCCAGCCTGAAAATTAATGAAACGTGGTCCCTGAAAGCAAAGAGAAGGTTGCAGCCTTCTGCAGGTAGGAGCTTGCATACTAGTATCTCAAGCTAGTACAAGAACTAAAGGGGTTGAAGCTCCCTTCCAGGAAAGCTAGAGAACAAGAGAGAGTTGTAGCTCTCTGCAGGTTGTAGCCTGCGTACTGGTAAAGACTGAACCAGTACAAAACATTGTAAAGAGAATTTTCTAATTAAAAAGAAGATAGAGACGAATTACAGCAGGGGATTTTCACCCACATTGGGTTTCCTCCTTATATCTTGTGTTCTTGTGTGTGACTGTCTTCTGCTCTCTTTCACTTGTTCTGGTACTGTCTATATGCTTCTGATTCATAGATTAATAACTGACATCTGAAAGATAAATCAAACTATAAATCTGCTTTATATACGCGTGTTTCGTTATCTGTAGTTGCATATATACGCGTTTTTTATTAACTGAAGTAGTGTATACTATCTGGAGTTGAAAAAGGAATTATTTGTCTTGATAATACTGATTCACCCCCCCTCTCAGTATTATTTCCAACACAGACCTTTTGGTCTCGCTTGAAGTTTCAGTCTTCAAGTCTTCACTTTCTCCCAGTAATTCTCCTTGTTTTGGTTTACAAATGGATTCTTCCATTTGTAACTCAACTTCCTTGAGTTTTCCCTTTAGCCACTTTACTTTCTTTTGTTGTAGCCTTCTCTGCATCTCATGCCATTCCACTGGCTTCTTCCTCAATACCCAACCTAGTCTCTGAATTTCCTCAAGCATTCTCCTTAATGCATTGAGTTGTTCTTTTAATTCGACAATCTCTTTGTCAATTTCTTCTTGACTCATCTTCTTTCCATTTTCTTTGGCATCCTCTTTCTTATATCCTCTACTGTGGCTTCTCTCTGTACCTCTTCTATGACTATCAGTAGTCATCTTCTTTTCTTCTGTCTTCATGAGATCCTTTGCAACAAGCCTTGGCAACAGCTAGTCCTCCTAGCTGCAATCTTACCTCGCTAAGCTCTCCTCACTCAGTCTTTTGGTAAGCACGGGTCCTTTGTCTGGAACCTCTCCTTCTTGAGCAACACCTTTGCTCCTTCTAGGCTTCTGCAATCTCTCACTCTCTCTTGAGAAAACTTCAGTTGTCCTCTCTGTCCAATTTCTTATTGGATTCTTCAAGTTCACTGCCACTTTTCTATAATAGTATTCCCCTTACTCTGTCTTCAAGAACTCACTTGGTTCTTCTCTCACAGCTTCTCTCGCTGTCACTTGCGCATTAGTATAAAAACACACATTCTTAATTTAAAACAGAACATACCTTCAAGATCTCAGCATGATATTTTTTCACCCATGCTTTTGCACTTTGAATGGATTGTCCTCTGGTTGGTTTCCAAGTCCTCTTTGCTTTAGAACTTTCATTAAGCAATCTTGCTTTCTCCTTCTTTCAAGGAATATTCTGTTCTTGCTATTCCAAACCTCTGTTGCTATCTGCAAAAAAATATAAAGACCATATCTTTTTAAAGTTGCACCTCCTTCCGTAGAATCTTCTTCTGCTCTGATACCACTAATGGTGCAGGGCTATCACCTGGCATATAACCATCCTTAGTCAAACTGATGCCAGGTTAAACACCCACACATACCCACAATATGCATTAATAAGTAATAATGCATCTACACCTGTCCCAGGATATTTAACTCTGTAATGGAGTTAAATCTTCAGACCATAAATGGTCAAGGCCCCTTTATAAAACCATTCCTTTGTATCAAAACCAATCACCCCGTTGTAATCCTCTATTGGGACTATATTAACCCTTTAGAACCTTTTAAATCCCTTATCCACGCATATATAACCTTCCCCTTCTAAATCTTGGTTAATATATGCTATATCGCACAACTTGCACTATTAACGCTTTTCCACTTTATATCCCATTACAAAGGGAAATACTCCCAAACACATTGTCCGCTTTATTACGGCTTTAGCACATATTTTGAGGTTGAAACCTCTATTGCAATCGCTATCAGCTATCGAGACTTCCACAGTCTTAACACACATATGCACCCTCCTCCGACTCCGATCTGACTATTGGTCGATAACACATACCATTAAGCCTTAAAAAGGCTCGTAACACTTATCATAATATATAGGGAATACATGGAAATGCATTAACCTTCCGCCGAATCGTATAATAAGCAGACTTCAAAGTTTATACACTGGCATTCATAATTGTCGTTGGTTCCATAACTTATCGCTCCACACTTCCACTACGCCGATCTCCAATGGTTTCGAGCTCCGATATTCTGATAATTGCTATCGGATATCGCTCATCCACCTACACACTACCTCTTCCACTATGAACTTCCGATTGCGCAATCGCCGATCGGATTATCAGTGGCATTGCCAATTGCTCATCGGAGTATCACTGGTTTGTTATCGCCGACCCTTGGCACCTCTGAATTGTGATTGCAATTTCAATCGTAGTTGTTGATCTTTGTAGATCCAATGGCTACTGAGTGTCAATTCTTTACTTCTCTGCTTGTCCCTTTACTTAGAATTTATGCCATTTTCAATGGTTTCAGCGACTCTTTTGGGTTCTTCAGAGGTTCTCCCTCCTTCGCTATTCGTTGTGACCATTCCTTCTGAGCTTCTCTTTTCATGCACCTCTACTTCAAAGCAACTCTTGATCTCTTAAGAGGACCAATACGATTTCTCTGAACCGTATTCTTCTCTGCAGTGTCATTCAAACTCTGCGTTTCACATGGATTCAATGATCCCCATATGATTCCTTTGAATCAACTTCATCCCTCTGCGTCCTTCAGAATTCTTCCCGCAACCTACAGAGCCTACGAATTCACAAGAAATTCATTTAGGAAATTCTTCTTCAACACATATTGACACAGACAGGAACCAATCTTGCATATATTAATGTAAAACATAGATTACATTTGAGACTCCTCAGTCTCGCTCACACACACACATACACACATACAGACCTGATTTCCTATTAGTGGCCTCCCCCTCTACCCGTAGGCTTACATACATATATATATGAAAACATTGGATCGAATCGTTGAAGGTCGATCAATCCTCTAACAAAAGCCTAAATCTCTACATGCATGCATACATGGCAGAAAAGCCTCCTTGAGACTTTATTCTATATTTTCTCTGTTTTAAAACAAAAAAGCCTCCTTATCACTCAATGGTCCACATCTATTCTCCCTTTTATGCCTAAAAGCTCTCCCTTGCTCGTAGGATCATGGAGCTACTCATGTTCTCATTATTTGTTTTGAGAGCATCTAATTCATTCACACTTAAGGCCTAAATATTAAATTGACTTGAGACTTAGGAAACTAATTTCCCAAAAACACATGACCCCCTATGTCTACTAATTACAATGATTTTCCTTGGGCTGAATGCTCCTACATCAGATTTCTATCGAAAGACTTTTCTTAATTCATTATGGATCACAGAAGCCTAAATTTAGAATTTAAAAATATCATTATTATATAATAATTTCTTTCAAAGATGCATTCTATAACTTAGTATGAGGGGATGTGTAATTATGTCAGGTCTCCAATAAAACAATAATAATAATAATTTAATATCAACCAAAAACAACAATTAAACTAACTATATAGATAAGAAAACTACAATACAATTCAACACAAAAAATTGAAAATAATTAGAAATCTAAATATTTTTTATAAAACTATCATCAAACATTTTACAATTTGCATGTTAGGGACTAGTACGATTCCACAAGGTTGCTAAAATTGAAGAGAAACTTCCATCTTCAAAATTTTGCATGGAGAGTAATTGTTTGATTTTATATTATAATGATGTGAAGTTATTTATTTTTATAATAATTTTTTATCTAGTTGTTAAAATTATATAATATAAAAGGTTAGAGTCTTTTTGATGGAACAAAAAATCTATACTTCATTGGGGTTATGAGATATGCATGTGGGGATTTTATCTATGCTTTGGAAGTTCATCATCATACCTTTACAAACTTTACAAGACATTTCAAATGTTAATGATGTCCCATGATGCTAGGAAACTAGGCCACACCTAGAAGGCTATACGTCTTGGCGGAAAAATGAGTAGCTTGAAGGAGTTTTATTGATCCAAACACAATTTTCAAAGACAAAGCATCTTAAAAATGTCTATATGTGTCAATATGTGTTTCATTTCAATGATGTAAGTCTTAAGAGATTGTCTTATATTTATGGCCTAAATATGCAATAATATAAATTAAGTAATGATATCAATTTGTTAAGAATTTTTTATTATTGGATGATGGTTGAGATAATCCTTCAACCACTTCCTCTTGAATAAGTACTAGTTAGATTTTACAACAAACTCCAATCTCCATTAAAGAAACAAACACTATTGTATTATGTGAACTAGATCTAATATTGAATATCTTCTTCTAAGTTTGTTTCATTCATTCTCCTTTGCTTATCATTTATATGCCTATTCTTCCATCCAATTTCAATATGAATGTCATGAGAACCTTTTCTTTTATTAGCACTATGAATTTCACTCTTTAAGTTTCATATAGTAGATAGATCATTTTAATATTTTAGCTTATTCTTATAGTATATTATCTATTTCTTATTCTTAATTTCTTCTTCATATCATTATTTAAATTTAAATTTGGCTATGTTATATCAATAATTTTAAGAGTGATGCAGGAGCATATGGCTGACAGGGCAAAGACAGAAGCGAGGGTGACATGGTTTCTGAAAACGACGGAGGAATAAATTCACGGGATGGATAGCAAACTTGTTTTTTTACTTTTTTGCCTAAGATTACTGTGGTTAGGTGTAATTAGGAGCATTAGTAATTAGTTAGAGTTATTATTACCAGATAGTTAATTCACTGTTGTAAAAGCATGCAAAGAAATGTACTAAACAACCATATATAAAGTTCCGCATAAGGAATACGGATGTAACCAATTGAATAAACTAACAGCAGTTAAGACAGTTTGTAAGCAGTGCTATTAAAAAGATAGACCAAGCATAATAGGGGTTCGACTGGAAAAAAAAAGAGAAATAAAGAAGAGATAAGAATATATTTCTGTGCATACTCATTCCTAAAGCGTCCTCAATACTGTGTAATAATGTGTAACTGATTATTGTGAGAAGTGTGTTAACATGTGGCTACAGGTTCCAAAGCAAAAGGAGAGTTAACCAAAGATGGAGGAAAAGCAACAGCGCCCAACCACGGGTGGCTCAGACAAATACCAGATAGAAAGTAACCATACTAGGTAAGCAGAACTACCAAATATAATTCAAAACAATTTCCCACATTGAAATCATAGAATTACAAACAAAGGTATCAAAAATTTGCTATTCATTTACATTTCGTTCAAAGCAAGGAACGAGCCCAGGTCACAACCTTGGGAAATTATGCAACTACAACCGGAAAACCAAAACCCATAAGTTCCCGACTCATTTGACATAACTAACGACGGTATTAAACGACCAGAGAATCAAAACAGACAGCGGCTCAAGGCCAGCGAAAAACAAACATATCAATCTATAAGTCTAAGCCCTAAGATCAAGAAAACCACAGCGAATAGAACAACGCTACCCGTGCTTCGTTCAGAGCAGCTGAGGATTCAAGCGCCGCAACCCTCAGATGGCTCCACCTGTGAAGAAAACCAGCGAATGTAATTAGCTCCATGAAACAGAGTGCAGGGGAAATCGGGAACTGAAAGAACCAACACAGGAAATTGAAATTGTTTTTACCTGACGGGCAAGCCGAACCGCAACCACGCCTTCGAAGTTGTCTTCCTGCTCACGAGGAGCTGAAGACGTTAGTTCCAGAAATGAAAAGGCGTGCAAAGGTCTAGCACAGAACAGGGGACTTACCAGGTAAGTTGGCGGAGGAGCCGACTGAAGAAAATCGCCACCATAACTCTGCTGAGCTTGCAGAGGAACTGAGGCTACGCTGAAGGAATGTCACTGAGAACAATGAGACCATTAATCAACTGTAAACACTCATGAATGCACAGGCAGGGAACCAAGAAAAGGATGCACAGAGGCAGAGACCCACTCAGGCAAACACCGGAAAAAAAAATATAGTAACAGTCGAACACAAACAGAGGGTCATACGAAGGCAAACCTTATCGGGGTTACAACGAATTACCGGGCGAACGAAAGATCTCCAGGTCGAGGTTGTGAAGGCTACCAGAGATTTGTAGCTTAAACCTCAAACATCAAGCCCAAACATCACAGAGAAACCTTACCACAAGTCGCAAGAAGTCGCCGAGAGCTCACAGAGAAAATGACCAAGCGAAAGAATGAAAATCGAATGAGCGCGAAGGAGTGAAGTCCTATACCAAGGCGGGTTTCTCAAATTCTGAGGAGGGACAGATGTCCACCAAACGAACAACCACATACAATCACCGTAAACCCTTTTAATTCATGCAGATTGAAAGCAATCAACACACACATCTAGAAAGATCTTTTGATTAATTACGCATTGGTAGTACTTTGTCAAGGGAAGTGTAATGATGGCGGGACCACGTGGGCTGGCCCCATCAAGTGGTATCAGAGGAAGAGGTTGAAAAAAAAAGGAGAAAAAGAAATGGAGGTTCAAAGACGAGGACGTGGAAGAGGAGTGCGCAGAGTAGCAGACGAGGGCTTGAGGGAAGAATTGAGGGTCCTTACTGCCCGCTTAGAAGTAGTAGAGGCAAGAAGAAGAAGGGACCCAGAGCTTGGGGATGACAGTGAAGAGGAGGCAGTAACTGCTACAAACAGATCAGATGAAGAGGCTCTGGAATTAAGACTATTGAGGTCGGTATTGCTAGCCAACAGCAAACCCAAACCTGAGATTTCTAATTATGACGGAAATCTGTCCGCAAATGTTTTGTTGGACTGGGTAAGTGAGTTAGATAAGTATTTTGAAAATGAGGAGATCAGTGAGGACAAAAGAGTAAGATTCACTGCAACTAAATTAAAAGGACACACCGCTTTATGGTGGGACAGTGTCCAAGCAGACAGGAGAAGAATGAACAAGCTGCCGATAAGAAAATGGTCAAGGATGGTGGCAAAACTGAAAGGCAGATTTCTGCCTAAAGATTATCAGGTCGAGCTTTATCGACGGGTGCAGAATTTAAGACAGAAGGGTATGACTGTAAAGGAATATATAGAGGAGTTTTATCGAGTAAACCTGAGGGCTGGTTATACTAATGATACTCTGGAAAAGACAGTAAGATATGTGAATGGTTTAAGGA
>Ga0181464_1001358_pt1 | contig 12269 bp, 10 predicted proteins | sample InSIn2gowninarea_FD_119074 | JGI IMG/M metagenome (GOLD analysis project Ga0181464, IMG submission 119074) | Clean room microbial communities from NASA Spacecraft Assembly Facility at Jet Propulsion Laboratory, Pasadena, California, USA -... ...
CGGTTTTGGCGTTTATCAAGGTTGTTCTCGGCGATAACGCTTTTATCCATCTCGGATTCTCTTATCTTCGGCAATCTTCGGAAAGCCACAAGATAAGGAACGTTGTTATGCTTTTTGCATCGTGCCCGAGTTCGGAAGGAAGGAGGCTGGCTGTTCAGAACATTGGATACAAAGACAACGTGCTTTATTTGCTCTATTGTTCGATAAAGGTCCAGACTTTCTATTGCTTCCTCTATCCTGCAAACGTCTCTTGGATTATCGAGGATGTTGGAGCTATGGAGATGTTTCTATCGACGCAGGTGCAAGTGCAAGTAATAGCTCAGGCACTCCCGCGTTTGATCGTCCCGCGGCCGAACGTTCGCAACATCATTGAGAATCTGGGTCAACAGCAGGATGTCCATCGTAAGATTGGGAGATTTGAATAGTGAGCATTCTAAGATGAAAAGAGTATAGAAGGAGCATGAGAAATGCAAGCACATGCGCCAGATCCAGCGATGTGAACAAGACCAAATTCATAACCGCCTGAGCGACACGCTCCAAACTCCATGCCAACGACAGTCATCTTTTTGTGGCTAAAAGGAACATCTCAACGTGAGATGCATGATACATCCATCATCTGCATCGGTTGCCTCACCATCTGCAAGTCTTTTGCGGCTCAATGAACTCTTCGTGCTCTCTGCTCCGCATTCAACCTTTGTTCCTGCCATACTCTGTCGTCCAGATACTACCTGGTCTCCGAGTAATCATTCAGTGCCACACAGACCGCTCCACGATGATGTCCATTGTATTGTCTGATGACTTGCTTAGAGCTCAATTCCCACAACCGCGCATAGTGATCGCTACAAGCCGTCACCAAGTAGGCACTGTCAGCACTGAAAGCGCAGTCCCAAACCCAACGTTGATGACCGTCGAGTTCTTGCTCGAGCTCAAATGCACTGTTATCCTTATCTCCTGGTCCAGAGGCGATGGCGTTGTGATTTGACAGGTCGACTGACCAGATACGTGCTGTATGGTCTGCAGAGCAAGTGGCCAGATGGCGAACATCGGGAGATAGCAGGACTCGTGTGATGTATGTGTTGTGAGCATTGAATTTTGTGACTGGCACAAGCGTCGTCACATCCTTGGCTGTGATGATACGCCAAACATAGACAGAGCCGATTTGGCTGTTGCTGACGGCGGCGCAGAGAAGAGAGCCATCAGATGCGACAGTCACCGAAGCGACAGACTTGTCCTCTTCCGGAATCAATTGATGTGAGCATTTGTTCTCCGCGAGGTCCCAGATTCGCACGTTGCCACCCCTGTCGCAGCTGATGAGCTCGCCCTGGTTTGGATGAATTACCACGTCGTTGACAGGAACACCGTGGCTGTAGTTGCGCTGAACGTGGCCGGTTCGTGTGTCCCAAATCTTGACTGTGCCATCCTCAGAACTTGTCACCATCCATTTACCCTCGCAGTGGAAAGCAAGTCCAGTGATGTTGTTGGTATGTCCTTCAAAAGTCAAGACGGCAGCAGGATTCGTAGATTTGATGTCGTAGAGCTTCACAGTATGATGCCCGGCAGCAGCAAGAAAGCGCTTATCTGGGGAAATGCACAAGCGGTTGACCTGTGAATCTGGATGGGGGATTGTTCGGCTGCATATGCCTGAGAGTGCCTCCCAGAATCTGGTGACGAATTTGTGTCAGTCCTGGCACATTTGTGGCGCAATTCAAGACAGATCACGCTCCTTTCGAGCTTGACAAGAGGCTGCCGGTCCGCCATGTGACAAAGAAACGCAAGATCTTGTGAGGCGTATGCACACACTTACCTGATGGTATGGTCATAGCCAGCTATTAGTGGTCAGCTGTATGCAAATTGCAATCAAATCATAGGCAAACAATACCTGTACATAGAATGACACTCATAGTGGTGGCTTATTTGATTCGCGAGACGACAAATGTGGTGGGAACTTCCGCGATGAACGCGCAGAGTGCGCGTGGTTGTTGAGAGCTTTGCTGACCACTAGTGTTCGTATTGGAGACTGCTGTATTATTCAGGTATTACTTCGCTGTTTGGGTAATGTTTTGATGATATTGTGATGGTTGCAGGTGTGATATGCAGATGGATGTTCTAGAAGTCAGAGGCAGAAGGTGTGCATGATCGAAGCCTCCACGTCGTCGGCTGTCGGCCGTAGCTTCCCGATGGACAGGGTCACTTAAATTCACATGGTTGAGAAACTCATTTGTCTTAGCAATATCCTGTGGACATCGTCGAAAATCATCCCGATTTGCGTGGCTCGCGGACTATAAACTTTATCTAACCAAGTAACGAAAGTCTAGAGAAAGCCTTGACTACTGGCGGTTCTCGCTGATTCGCCTCCATGGCATCGAAGAACACAGCTTGGCCACCAGCCGTGGGCCTACCAGCCTCATCATCCCCATTAGCCTCACCTGACTCGACATTGGGAGGTTGCGTCGGCTTGACCTGGAACACTTCAGGAATGCAAGTCTTGCACAACTCGACGATTTCGGCCATGGCATTTTCCACTGCGACAGCACGCTCTCTCATCGCTCTCCTCATTAGTCCTTCAACCAGACGGGTAACCTCCTCACTAACGCTGTTTGAGCGTTCGATAAGACGTCCGATCGAGTTGACAATATACTCTTCCTCGTACACACTGCCCTTCTTTCCTCTAGCTCGCTTGCGCTCTTCACGTCGGCGATTCTTCGATGTCTTACGTGTCGCATTGGAGGCAAGAGTGCCAGTACTGCGGTTTGTGTAACGGGTCATAAAGGTACCAGCCGAAGTTGTAGCTTCGGTCGGTGCGAGCGAGATGTTGTCAGGAATATCTGGTCCATCTGCAGGAACGCCTCCGAAGAAGGCGAGCGGGTCTTCTTCCTTCTTTTGCCTCAACTCTCTCAGTCGCGGTACCTGAGCATTGAGCTGGCCCTTCATCTCTGCGAGAAGCTCTGTCATGGTTGCAGAACCCTCTACAAGTCCCGGGTCAACGACCTCTGCAATAAGCTCTGCTCGCCGTTTCAGGCCAACAACTCGAATAGCTTCCGCATAGTAGTACCCCTTGCACAAGCATTTGATGGCACCCTCGATATCATTCAGATATTCAAGATGAACAGTTGCTGCGTCGTAATGCTCTTTTGACTCTGTAAGTGCTTCGGCAAAAGCCTCACCCACAGCCACAAGCTCATCTTCGGGCAAAGGTATGAGAGTGGCCGACGAAAGACACTCGCGCCACTCGTTTGCAGATCGGTAAGCCTCGAACGCCAAGCTGTACTCGCCGAGATATTCGTACGCGATACCTGCCTCCTTGTAGCGGTTGCGACTGTTCAGGTAGTCGGCATTCAGCTTCATGATCTCGTTCAATCGCCGAGCCTGGTATCTGTAGAGATGCATGGCATCACTGTAGAGCTCGTGCTTAGCCATATAGGTTTTGAGCTCGTCGAACTCATCCATGGTGAACAGATGACCAAGAGCCTTGTTGTGCTTCTTCAAGTCGTGGTCGATCGTGAACTGTCTACGAAGTGGCTGCATCTTACCAAGGCCTTGAACGTATGGAAGATACTCTCGTGGATCTTTTTGCGACTGCTGAGCGATGAGCAATGCGACATCAAGATCGTACAGACCAAGAGCATGATCGTAGAGTTGATTGACATCGGCAAGGAAACAGATGTGTTCAACTGCGCGTTCGACCAAGTCAGGTTGCTCTTCTCGCAATTTCGCGATCAGAGACAGGCCAGCATCAAGATCAGGAGGAGACTTGCACACGTGCGCCGTGATGATGTTTTGTAAGTGAGTGGATGTTCGGTTTCGCAGTACGTCCAGGAAGGCGTCGCAGACTCTGTTGATCTTGGAGCCCTGCGGCTCAACACGCGTCTCTTGAGTCTCATTCGGGCTGTCGCCGTGCAGACCCAACTTCGGAGCGTTAAGTGTCTCTTTGTACATAGTCTCTGCAACATCATCATCCCTGAAACGTGTCAGCTGAGCTTTTCAAGCTTTCTCATATGACGTACCGTAGTTGCGAGAGGAACAGGTCAATATGTTCGGCTTTCTTCAGTTGCTTACAGAATAACAGAACATTTGCCATAAACTGCTGTGGTGCATAGTCGTGGAGAATGTTCATATCAACTCTCTGGCCACGGCAAGCGAAGAAGGCAGTCTTGTAGTCTTTGGCACTGATGCTTCTGCGGATACCAGCGAGGACCAGAGCACGTGGGTAAATTGTCTCCAAGTTGCCTCTTGGCATTTGAAGAATCAGGGAGAAAGTTGTAGGCATGACTGCCACTAGTTTTGCACCTCTCTCGATGCTACGGCAACGTTCATCCTTCTCAGGCTCATCCTGGGGAATCTCTAGATCACCTTGGTGGAGATGAACGAACTTGAGCAGATGTTGAGTGGTAGTGAAGATGAGATGAGCAGGAGTAGTCAAGAAAGAGGTGCAGTTGCGGATCTGAAGACACTCTTGTGCCTCCGTATCACCTGAAGACTTGCGGTAGCCATATAAGGTACCGCCAGCCGTGAGGCCAAACACAATCGTCGTTTCGTCATCCCTCCAGACCTCGGTCCAAGGGCAGTGTACTGGGAGTTTGGCGAGTAGCGAAGAAGAAGCGGCAGAACCGAGTTCGTACACGCCACCTCGTGCATCCTCGAAGCAGGTACTTGAGAAGTCTACAGCAGAAAACAGAGAACTAGCACCGGAGCTCAGTTCACCGGATTCGAAGGCTCCATCGTCAGAAACCTTTAGCTCGATGATGTTATCGGCCTGGGTGTTTGGCTCGCTGCAAAGCACTGAGATGGTATCTTCTCCAGAGAATGCAACTTGGCGAGGAATCTGCCCTGCCATCGACGCCCCACGCAAGAGTTTGGGTTGCTGGAACGGCCTGACACTGTAGTTAAGCTCATAAAATGAAACAGCATGTTGATGCAGTACTGCAATCTTGGTTGCCGATTGGTTAACAGCAACATCGATGGCATTGGCACCGAGCTCTAGCTCCGCAAAAGCCATGGGTGGTGGTACGTTGGCTACCCTGAGCGGCGTGATCTTGAGGTTAAGGCCGTCGATAACAGAGGTAAGACCTAGGTCGTGTGGCGGTGTTGTCGAGCTCTTTGGTACTGTGAGTACATATGAGAGCATCTGCAGGGAATCTGGTATTTACGTTAGTAAACGGCTATCCAAAATCGAGAGGGAGCTCAACGTACTACCAGACGATGCAGAAAGATACAGTGGCTTTTCGGAGTGCCAAGCTGTACGAACCGGGATTGATTCTGCTTCTGTTGTGACATCGGCAAATATCTCCTGCTTAAGGTAATAGTGGTAATTGCCCATAGTCCAGAGTTGCACTCTGTCCTTGAAGGAAACAGCCAGGACGGTAGAGTCGCTGTTCCAAGCAAGAGTGATAGCACTAGCCCAGCTCTCCATGTCCTCTGCGGATAGGCGAAGTGAAAATTCACCATGACGCAAGCCATTGCGTTCGAAGAAAACCACGTCCACACGGTCAGATCGACGCTGTATACCAGCCATGAGGTTTCCAGCAGGTCTCCAGCTCAAAGCGCCTTCGAGTCCATCTACAGGCTCACCGACACTGTCTAGCACACCCTCTCGCGAGTAAACTCTGATCATTCTTCGCTTTCCATCTTGGACAGAGTTGACAGCCAGATAAGCACCATCTCCACGCCAGCTGATGGTAGTCTGCATTTGATCCATAGAACTAAGTTGACCTTCATCAACATGTTCCGGCACGGTTGGATCTTTGAGAGCTTTGGCTCTCTTTCCTTGGAACTGTGTCTCACGCTTTCCCCATCCGACTGAGACGTGGGCAGAAACTTGAACATCTTCGGGCGAGAGAGTGACGTTGGCGATACTTTCAAAGTCGCGGGTCATGAGAATCAAAGTATTGGCGCGAGTGCTAATGGCTAGCAGTTCCTCGTCGGGTGACCATGCAGCAGCAGCAATGCCTTCGTCGACCGAGCCAACAATTTCGATAAGGTCCTCTCCGGGCAGTGGCTCCTCTCTGACAATGACAATATCGCCACCAGCCAAGATCAAGCAAATAGTCGCAGTGTCGGCAAAATATTGTAACGACAAGATAGTGTCCACAGGGATATCCGGCAAAGGGCTAGGAGCATCCCAAGAAGCAATTTGCTTTGCATCGTGAGCAGAGTAACAATCCTTGGCTAGGCGTCTGAGTTCAATGACGGGGCTAGAAGACGAAGGACCAAAAGCGGCAATAATTCCATCGGTAGCAGGATCCCAGGTAGTAGCAGTTGGTGGCAGAGAGTCAGTGGGGAACTCGACGAGGAAATGCCTCGAATTCCGTAGGTTTCGCATGATTAGATGTGTTATGTTACGAGCATTGAATGTACAATTGATGGTCAGCAGCTTCAAAAAATTCTGGGAGCCGGGGCTAGCGCGCTTTTCATGCCGAGAGCTGCTGCGAGCGTCAAGCTCAGATGGATGTCACGACACGCAATTCGGGAGAGGCACGAAAGAGGTTTGAGATAGATAAAAACGAATTCAAGGACGTGTTCGGGATTCAGAGTCACTATTATATACATCCGAGGGGACGGGCCAGCGTTTTGAGGGAGCCTTCAAAGTCAGGCCAATGTATGTAGTCCATCCACCGCGATACGTCTATTGGTTCTTCATGGTCTGCCAGACTGTTTGAATTGTGAGTACTCGGACGATGGAAGAGGAGATACTTGGGGCGATTGATTTACCAACAACACCGAAGGGAAGGAAGAAGCCAGCGGCTGAAAGGATGTTAGCTTCAAGGACGAGACTGTGGCTCTTTGGCTTCGAGACTCACCCATGAAGCTCCAGTATCTGATGGCGAAGAACTTGGTCAAGGGGTTGAAGGGCAAGTTGCTGCGAGGGCCCTCGGGGTAGTGGTAGGGACTGGCAAGTTGCATGCGAGTCGACGAGAAGCCACGGCGGGCGACGATCTGGTTGGCCACGGTGGGCATGCGCATGGCGGATCTGGACAACATCTGGACGGCGCTCGTCAATTGAGAATCCCTGAAGCGACTGAAGGGCGAGACGTACGGTGACGGGGTGTGTGATTGAGTGGAGATGCTGGAGAGATTCAATTGCTCGATGTGTCGCTGCTCACCCGACAGCGACGCCCAGCGGCCATCATGGCCCGGCGAAAGTGCGGAAGGCGCGTCATGCAGCCAATCACATTGCGTGCAGCTCTTGCCGCCAAAGCCCATCTATCGCATCCAAAGCTCGACTTTTTTTGTTCGCTCAAGTCGCAATAGCAACTCATCGCTACCGCCGCCTCCGTCCGTGAGCCCACCATGGACGACTTGTTCGACGTCTTCGACGACGCTCCGCCATCCAAAAATACAGATGTCACAAACGACAAACCCACCAAGAAGCGCTCCGCCAATGGCCATGTCAAGACTCCCGAACCCGCTGCCGTAAACCAGGACTCTGCCACTCCCGCCGCCGACGCGAACGACGAAGACCACGGTGTTCCCGTGCCTGCCGAGTCCGAGATACCAGCAACCGTCTCCGAGTCCAAGCGCCAGAAACGCGACGAACCCGCTCCCGTCGTAACTGACTCCTTCGAAACCGAACAATCCAGAGAAGTTGCTGCCGCTGCTGGTCTTCAAGCCTCAAAGGACGAGGCAAACGTCGTTCTCTCGCATCAAGTTCGCCACCAAGTCGCCCTCCCTCCGGACTACGATTACATTCCTATTTCGCAACACAAGCCTCCGCCAAATGGTCCCGCCAAAACATATCCTTTCACCCTCGATCCTTTCCAGCAAGTCTCGATCGCCAGTATTGAAAGAAACGAGAGTGTTTTGGTCTCGGCTCACACCAGTGCCGGAAAGACGGTCGTTGCCGAGTATGCAGTCGCTCAATGTCTGCGCGAGAACCAGAGAGTCATCTACACCAGTCCCATCAAGGCCTTGAGTAACCAAAAGTTCAGAGATTTCCAGGCCGAGTTTGGCGATGTTGGTCTCATGACTGGAGATGTTACTATTAACCCTACAGCCACTTGTCTCGTCATGACCACCGAGATTCTGCGTTCTATGTTGTACAGAGGTTCCGAAATTATGCGAGAAGTTGCCTGGGTCATTTTCGACGAAGTCCACTATCTCCGTGACAAATCTCGCGGTGTTGTTTGGGAGGAAACCATCATCCTCTTGCCAGACAAGGTCCACTACGTCTTCCTCTCCGCTACCATCCCCAACTCGATGCAGTTCGCCGAATGGATTACCAAAACTCACAATCAACCCTGTCACGTTGTCTATACTGACTTCCGACCTACTCCTCTACAACACTATCTCTTCCCCGCTGGCGCAGAAGGTATTCACCTTGTTGTTGACGAGAAGGGCACTTTCCGCGAGGAGAACTTCCAAAAGGCCATGGCAACCATTGCAGACAAGGCTGGAGACGACGGTTCTGACCCCATGGCGAAGCGAAGAGGCAAGGGCAAAGATAAGAAGGTGAACAAGGGTGGCAGGAAGGAAGGTCCTTCGGACATCTACAAGATTGTCAAGATGATCATGATGAAGAACTACAACCCCGTTATCGTTTTCAGTTTCAGCAAGCGCGACTGCGAGAACTACGCTCTTCAAATGAGTCAACTGGCCTTCAACGACGACAACGAAAAGGCAATGGTAAAGAAGGTCTTCGAGAGTGCCATCGAGATGCTCAGTCCCGAGGACCGTGAATTGCCTCAGATTCAACACTTATTGCCTCTTTTGCGCAGAGGTATCGGTATCCATCATTCTGGTCTTCTTCCTATTCTGAAGGAGACCATCGAGATTCTCTTCCAAGAAGGGTTGATCAAAGTTTTGTTCGCTACCGAGACATTCTCGATCGGTCTGAACATGCCTGCCAAGACTGTTGTTTTCACCAGTGTACGCAAGTTCGACGGTGTCGCCGAGCGTTGGGTCACACCATCTGAGTTCATTCAGTGAGTTTTGGTAATCCATTCGGCGAAAGAAGTTGTTCGTGGTGAGCAAGACAAGCTCAACTCGGCCTTCTATCTCGGCTACAATATGATTCTCAACCTGATGCGTGTCGAGGGCATTTCACCTGAGTTCATGCTTGAGAGATGTTTCTACCAATTCCAGAACACCGCCAGTGTCGCCGGACTGGAGAAGCAATTACTCGAGTTAGAGCAGGAGAGAAACCACATGAGCATCGAAGACGAGCCGACGATCAAGGACTACTACGATCTACGTACACAGCTCAACAACTATGCAAAGGATATGCGCGATGTTGTGAACCACCCTCAGCACTGTTTGCAGTTCCTTCAGTCTGGCAGACTGGTTAGAATCAAGCACAACGATCATGACTTTGGTTGGGGTGCTGTCGTTAACTTCGCCAAATGCCGTCCTCCCAAGGGTCAGCCTGTACAGGATCCTCCTAACGCCAGCTCATATGTCGTGGACGTTTTGCTCCAAGTTGCTAGTGATGTCACTGTACCTGCTAACAAGAACAACGACGAGCTTCCTCCTGGTGTTCGACCTCCTGTGGCTGGCGAGAAGGGCAAGATGGAAGTCGTACCGGTCTTGCTTTCCACTGTCGATGCGATCGGCCATCTTAGAATCTTTTTGCCTACAGACCTGAGATCACCCGAGCAGAGAAACAACGTTCGCAAGGGGCTGGAAGAGGTGAAGAGAAGATTCCCTGACGGTATTGCTATCCTCGATCCCGTCGAGAACATGGGCATCACAGATGAAGGTTTCAAGAAGTTGCTTCGCGTGAGTTAAAGAAGATATTCATGACCGTTACCAGTACTGACAAACACACAGAAAATTGAGATTCTCGAGTCAAGATTGCTCTCGAATCCTCTACACAACTCACCTAGACTGGCAGCTCTCCACACCCAGTACGAACACAAGGTTCAGCTTGGCAACAAGATCAAGGAGGTCAGAAAGCAAATCAGTGATGCCATGTCTGTTTTGCAAATGGAGGAGCTCAAGCACAGACGAAGAGTTCTTCGCCGCTTGGGCTTCATTAACGAAGCAGACGTGGTGCAGCTCAAGGCTCGCGTCGCCTGTGAGATTAGTACGGGTGATGAACTGGTGCTCAGTGAGCTGCTCTTCAACCGCTTCTTCAACGAGCTTACCCCCGAACAATGCGCGGCTGCCCTCAGTTGCTTCATCTTCGAGGAGAAGAGCAATGAGACACCGACGCTGAAGGAGGAGCTCGCCAAACCCTTCCGCGAGATTCAAGCCCAAGCTCGCACTGTGGCTAAGATCTCACAGGAGAGCAAGCTGGCTGTTAACGAGGACGAGTACGTTGAAGGATTCAAATACCAGCTTATGGAGGTCGTCTACAAGTGGTGCAACGGTGCATCCTTTGCCGAGATTTGGTAAGTTCTCTCGACAGAAGTCTTGATTTACACATGCTAACGTTGTTTACAGCAAAATGACCGACGTGTACGAAGGCAGTCTGATCCGTCTCTTCAGACGTCTCGAGGAGCTTTTGCGACAAATGGCACAGGCTTCGAAGGTCATGGGAAGTGAGGAGCTCGAACAAAAGTTCGAGACTGCGCTCACAAAGGTGAGACGTGATATTGTCGCGGCACAATCGCTGTACTTGTAAGGGGGCGACATAATTGCATAGGGATGTTTTCTTTTCTTCAGGCGTTTGGGCATGAATTGGCGATAAAAGCACGGGGCGGCGGGCGTTCTTGTTGTTGTCGGTTCAACGAGCGGAGGCATATGATTTCAAGTGAGAAGACATACCAAGAGCATGATTTTTGGGTCAAGCATGTAGATAGGTAGATCAAATGACGACGAAGACGCCGTCACAAGCATGACATGTTATTGGCCATTGGGTGTCTGAGAATGCGGTGAAAATGGTGATGACTGGGAGACACATGACCATCAGGTCTTGGTCGTCGGTCTTTGTGATCCGAGCGTCGGGGTCGAAGTCATTCCAGAATCTTTCAACACCACGACCAACTTTGCTTTCACACATCTAACGCATTTGTGTGGTGCGCTATTTGTGTGAACATTCAACACAAGCAACTCATCTCCTACGAACGCAATGAACTCCGTCATCACCTCGAACCCACTGTTCGCTCCTCATCTCCTTGGAACCCCCCGACCTTCTCCCTCGCGCTCAGGTACGTGCGTCATACCGCCTTCGATCTCACCACATACTAACACCACCCATAGAGGGCTTCGGCAGCGACAGAATGTCCAGCCGTAAACGCAAGGCCAGCGAGGACGACCTCGACGACCGTATGTCGGCCTCGCCCACCAACTCGCCCGCCGTCACCGGTCGCCAGCTCTTCCCCGCCTCACGATCTACCAAGAGAAGCCGTACCGTCGTCGCCGCTGGTCGTCCGCTTGACCTGCCTCGTCTTCTCGAAACTCTTTCTCCTGATGAAATGAGAAACCTCCTACAAAACATCTGCGACCAGAATCCTGCAATTGCCCACGAGGTCGTCACCAAGGCTCCCCGTCCTAGTATCGAGTCGACTCTTTCCGTCCTGCAAAAGTACGAGACCACCTTCAAGGAGTCTTTCCCCTTCGGCAACCGCCCTTCCTCAGACTATACCTACAACCGAGTCCGTCAACCCATGCTGCAGCTTATCGAAGCTCTCAAGGACTTTACTCCTCACTTCCTCCCTCCAAACGAACCTCAACCCACACTCTCGCTCCAGTATCTCGATGCCGTTACTCAGATCATCCACCGCCTCCCCACATGGGATACCTTCCAACACAACCATGCTAAATTTGAAGCATATGACGAACTCGCCCAGGCCTGGGCTCTGGCCATTCGTGAAAGCGCCAAGAGAGGCGGTGGTTTCCATTTGCAATATGCTGGCTGGGACCAGAAGCTTCTCAAACACAACGAGGATTCCGGTGGCAGACTGCAAGATGCTGTCAATGAATTGCGTGCCAACGTCACCTACCTGAACGGCCCAGCTGCTGGTGGCACCACTCCCTCCAACTATGACGAGCGTGCTGCCATCAGACAGCAAATTCTGTCTGGTACCTACGGTCCTGATGTCTCTGTCGGAGTCGGACGTTGGTGAGACAGCTGCGAGACTGGTTTTATGAGCTTCAAGATACCCTGTGGGACACGACTGCCCTTCTTTTTGTTCTTCGCTTCTTTCTTTTCATTTGTTCTCTTACATTAAGCTGCATTTCCACCCACCTTACTTGTCACTAGCAGCCATGATGATAGCATTGCGAGGCGTTCTTATTTGCGAAGTGGTTTTCGGCGAAAGGCAAGGCAAGGGTTTAGATAGAACACTCTCAAAGAGGACTGTGCATAACACAAATGTCCTAAAAACTCGACC
>Ga0181464_1001359_pt1 | contig 12266 bp, 8 predicted proteins | sample InSIn2gowninarea_FD_119074 | JGI IMG/M metagenome (GOLD analysis project Ga0181464, IMG submission 119074) | Clean room microbial communities from NASA Spacecraft Assembly Facility at Jet Propulsion Laboratory, Pasadena, California, USA -... ...
CCTCTTTTCACTGATAGCATCTTGTATATTGCACTCCGCTCAAGGTGCCATCGTGCTCGTCGTTGAATTTCTGCTTGAAATAGTTGCCACATGTCCCACAAATTTTGAATGCTTCATATGCTCATTTAAAGTTGCATATTATATCCTGGACAACTATACCAGTGATAACCATGTAGAGACCAATAACACAGAATTAACGTCTTGCACTTCCAGCATATATCAATGTAACACACCATCAGTATTTATCATAATGCTTCCATATCTGCTGTCTGACACGTAGATTGTAATAAGCATGCTCCAGCACCACTGAGTAACGTTCACTTGCACCAACTCTGGCACCACAGAAGCAGCACAATGTTGTTGTCTCCTTGTTCGCAATTTGTATACCATGGCAAGTCTCCCATAGTTGTTGAATAGTACGTTGTCGGATATATTTATATGATGTTGCAAAGATATACAGGTAGCATCATAGTTCAGGTTACGAATATATATAACACTGCCATCACACCGATAACACTCAAATGCCGCATAGATATACACGCTGCATCATAATTCAGACTTCCTTAAAACTAATAACGCTCAAATTCCGTGCATGTAGTTGGTTGGCATATGAAGATTCGAGGCAGTTGGCATATTAATTGGTATCATTATCTTCCAACGCACTGGTTCCTCCATCGTCTACCATCGTCATTTCCTTACTTTCTCCATCCTTTGTCTCTTTGTGGCATGTTTTGAATGTAACGCATGTCTGAGTAAAAATATATAATGTCAGGATTTTCTCAATATTGTCATGAATTTAACCATTTCGTCCAACCCTTTGGCATGGTGCAAGTATCCGTTGACAGTAAGCATATACAATTGTGTCGAATGGTCTTCTTTTTTTCAGAAGAAAAAACAATATATTATATTGAGGCAATATATACAGCATGACCTGTAGATTACAGAGAAGCAGTTTGGGTCCCAGAACAATGGAGACCAGACTCATAAGACAGCTTTGAACAGATTTTACATGTAGATGAAAGACAGCCACTGGGCACCATATAGAATCATATGATATAAAACAAGACAACATCAAAACATATATCACAAAATTTCTATGGATACATATAATTTCTATGTCACAAAATTTCTATGGATACATATAATTTCTATGTTGATTATCACCAGTAATTTCACACCTGAGGGACATAAATTTTGCTTATTTATTTCTCACTCTTATGTTCTTGTGTGGTGATGCATTCTTCAGTGTGATACTTTAAAGAAATTTTGCTTATTTATTTCTCACTCTTATGTTCTTGTGTGGTGATGCACTCTTCAGTGTGATACTTTAAAGAAATTTTACAGAGATCTCCTCAGACGGAGCAGATGTTGCCTTCGATATCGTACTTGTTCCATACATTCCATTATTTTTATTTCCTTTATCCCCATTCATTACAATTACATCAGTAACTCTAGAGTTATCTGCATTTTCAAAGATTACAACTTCCACCCCATCTGATTCAGCATCATAAAATCCATCATTCCATGCTTTCGAAGTGACAAGCAAGTCAAAATGTTGCCCCAATCTTCTTTCTGGGTACCCAGATTGCTGAGAATAATCAGCCCATTTTCCATCTCTACTATGACCAAGGCCGTCGGTGTACTCATCTTCAGGACGTTCGTGGTCACAGTTATAGCATGTCATATTTCTTCGATAATTCAAAAATTTGTGCCCTGCGCATTCCCATTCCCCTGGGCAGGTGTGATTTTTTTTTTTGAAGTTCATAAAATCACACCTGGGACAAATCCAATCCTGTCTTTAAGGAACATTGTCTTCCCATGAGGTACCACTGCTCTAACATGGAGTTTGACAAGACTGTTTATTGCTTCATGAGAAACTCCCCTTGAGATCATAACTGATTCATTATGTTACTGAAATCATACACTGTTCATTTTTCTTACTCTTCCATACTTTGGCAGGTTGTTTTCTACTATCTACATTTCTTTTTAATTCAGAGTTTGGTCTGGTTTGATTTGCCTCCATCATCTGTTTAGGATTCTTTAGGATATATGGAAGCTTGCAGTTATTGGCTTTGTGTCAAGGGTTGTGACACAAATAACACCCTATTGGACCAAGGTATGGCTGAGTTAGTGTGTGGCTTTTTGTGCCCCTTTTTGCATATAGTTGACATTCAACAAGTTTATGTCCAAATTCATTGCAAAAATAACAGTAATTGTGGAAATGTTTTGTGTACTTGATGAATGACTATCTTCTCTGCTTGCTCCCTTGAGAGAGTAATCTCATTTGCTGCATCTTTTCATGATTAAACTTGATTTTCTTTGTCTTACATTCTACTGCAATGTATCTAGGTTCATGGCAACAAAACACTTCATATCTTTAAAAGGAGAAAAGAATCTACTTTGAGATCTTCCAAATTTTCTCAACTTATCTCCAGGGGAAATGACCATTTCTTCATCTTATTCTTGGGTTCTTGATGTTGTTGCTTGTTTTTGTTTGCTTTTTTAGAAATCATCTTGTTGGCCTTTTCTTCTGTAGGTGTTTTTAGCATTGCTTCGTTATTATTTGTGGATGCCTTTGCTGAGTTCTTTTTGGAGGAAAAGTCCTCTTCTAGCTACTTGCACAACCTATTCTTTTCTTCTAACTTATTTCTAGATGAATCAACCTCAAATTCTAATATTTTACATTGTAGGTCTCTCTCCTTGAATTTATTGCTCATCACCTCTTCTATTTTCCTTGCTTCTTCAAGTATGCTCTCTCTCATCACATATCTGCATGAGTTTCTTCAGATCTTTGTTTTCATTCTTCAATATTTATGTACTAGCCAATGACAAGTCAAGCCTAGCTTGATTTTCATTTTCCTTTTCTTCAAGAGAGTCAAGTTCATTCACACATGTAGATGTTTCATTTAACTGAACAATTTCCCTTTGACGGGTTTCTTCTTCCTTCCTCTTTCTCTGTCATTTCTCTACATCATTGTTGCTAGCCTCTTCATACATCAGCTGCAATCTATCCCAGATTTCTTTTGTAGAAGTTAAATCTATTATTGTATCAATATCCTTATTATGAATATTGTTATATATAACACATTTTTCCTTAGCATTTCATTGTTTTTCTTGCACAGAGGGAGAGTTTTTATAGTAACCTTAGCATACAAGATTCCATACACCACGTGGATAGGCTATCAATTTGGTTTTAACCTTATCTCTCCACTCATGAAAGTTGGTTGCACACAACACAAGTACACTTTGATAGTCCATGACTCAACCAATCTACCTTCAAGTTGTTAGGCTTATATAGAAGGAACTGGCTCTAATAACAATTGTTGAAAACTTGATGATCAATAGATTGAATATGTGAACAACAATTAATAAGAAAACCTAACCATCACATGAACACATAATAATCAACATATATTGACACCAGATATATGTGGAAACCCATAAAGGGAGAAAACCATGATTTTATTATTTTTGTGATGCAAATGCAAGCTCCTACTCCTTATTACATCAATTTTATGTAGACCCCAACCTACAATAGTTTGCTACCTCAATTTTTTGCAAGTTGCAACATGCAAAGAAGCTCCAACTCCCATATGTTTTCTGTAGGCTACAACCCATGGGAGGCTTCTACCTCAACCATCTCCAACTGGATATTTATCAAGCCACAACTTGAAAGGAGACTACCATCCCCTGATGCAAACACAAAATAACAATGTGTTGGTTTACCTGGTCATAAATTTTGCATATCTCCATCTTCACTTCTGCATCTTCTTCCCTACAAATCTGATTCACATCATTTTCATAAGTGCCAAGTAACTAATTCATAATAGTTCAATCAGCTCACTCACATTCTTCCATTCTCTGACCTTACTTATGCCTTCCAAAATCGCATATTTTATAGAGATATTTTGTTGGTTGTTTGTATCCCACATAGGAATATGAAGTGAATAGGCTTGACTCTTTGTCTTCCACTAATTCATTTCTAAACTCTTCATATCTTGAATATTAGAAAAAAAAAAATTCATCCAATATTAATTTCAACTACATGTAATCATTAAATGAATCAACCTAATGCCAACATCAAATACCAATCTTTCTCATTAATGCATCACAATAATATTTGCCTTTGTCTTGGAGTCTTTCCTTTGCATCACAACAATTAAGTTTAATGAACAATTTTACATCACAACAAATTCCTTAATATAGTACCTCTGCAACATTATCAAAACATTTTAATATGTCACAACCCTTCCTCCTTTACCTTCTCTTGATGCTTGTTGCTCCTAGCATTACTGCTCCTTGTGTTGCTCCTTTGCCATCAATGACAATATTTCCAACACAATTTTAGTAAAATTCCAGCTTCGATAGCTCAAATGACCAAGCTAGCCATTGCATCAAATTCTTATTTTCAAGAGGACCATAATCAACCTAAATATCACTTGATTTGGTCAAGTGGAATTTAAGTTATGAATTATTTTATTCACACATGTATTATGGAGTGGGTCAGCCCTAACGACATGAGTAACTACTTGAGTTAATCTTAACCCCAAGTGAACCCTCAGGACACCCTATAAAAGGAATCAACCTCAAGCTCACTTGGACACACTCAAGTTATGTTTATATTCTTATACTTTATCTTGGCTCGCACAGGTTCATCGACAGAAGTCCTCATTGGATCTAAGATCACAGGGGAAGGGTTCGCTCTAAGTTAGAGTATTCCGGATCTCAGTCACTAGCAGAGAGGGGGAAATGGAGTGACTTTGTAGCTATAGTCACTCAGAGGCAGTTCAGAGGGAGAGACTCTAGGTTCAAAGGCTTCTAGCCCTCAGATGCTTACACCAGGAAGTCCAAGGAGCGACCCTGTGAACATATTTTCTCAGATTAGCACTATGAGGGTCTAATTGTACTTTGATAGTCACTCAGATAGCCTGACAAGAGAGAGACTATGGCTCATGGCCATAGTCATGGGCACAAAGACCCCCATGGAGCGTTTATGTAGTTATAGTCGCACAGATACTATCTGTATGAGTGCGACTTTGAGGTTTTCAGTCGCTCAAAAACAGTGGTGATGAGAGCGACCCAGCTTTAGATCTGGGGTCTTTGGCATCTTTGCATTAGCTAACTTCTCATATCAATGGATATGGTTCTCTCTATTATAAATCTGTGGATGTGGTTCTCTAATACAGATCAGGTAGATTCGAGTCTCTCTCTTATGTTATATAGATCTATAGATCTGATTTGTTAGTTTCCATTGCAATTATATGTATTGGGATCAGTTATCAGTGACATCAATACTCAACATTGATTCGACACAGTGATATCAGCACTCTGCAGTGATCGACACAATGACAACAGTATACTTTAGTCGACATCAATTTATGAGAGCTCATTATTTCCATCAGTATAAGGGTTTTGATTTCTAACATGACTGAGATATGTTTCATAGATATCATTATTCTTTTTACTATATAGATAAAGTGATATTGAATCATTGTACTCTCTATTGTAACTTTTGATGACGATCTAAGAAGAAGAATAAGATTTGCAAGGGTTTCCCCATATTGGGTTTTTCCGTGGTCTTGGACCAATCATTGTGTCTCTATGCGTGCATGTTTTCTTCTACTATTCCTTTTGATGTTCTGTTGCATTGATTATGATGATGGTGATGTTGTTTCTTTCTATTTTATTGCATATGATTATGTATAATGGTGTAGATATGAATAATATGAGGGGAGCTTGATGTATTTATGATTAAATTCAACTATCATGGTAAAGGAAAATGTTTCCCTAAGAAAATTAACATGGTATCAGAGCTAGGCTGAAGAAATTCCATGAAGATCACCCCCATGGAGACACTTTTGATGGAAGCAAGAAGAGGATGGTGGAGACCTAAAAGGATTCTAAGGTTTGAATAAAACCCTAGGCAACTTGATGATTAGGGTTTGATGGATTATATGATGTTAGGGTTGGAGAGAAAACATCGGTTTATGGAAACTTCATGAGGTATAGTATGTTCAAGGCTCAAGCACTTGTGGGAGATTTGATGAACTCCTAGATGGGACAATCCTCAACAAATCTGGCTGGATACCTAAAGACAACATTGGTATATGGACCATGGACATTGATGGCTCTTGAAGATTGGTTCAAGAGGGAGAGGATCACCTCTCATTGAAGATAAGTATTTCTTGAATTATGATGATTCTTATTTGATAAATTCACGAATATGGTGATTATCTTTATTGCTTGTACTTCCTATACATGTATTTGAGTATATGGATGTCTCTAACCTCCTTGATGAGATGAGATGTGTAGATCCTTCCTGAGGAGCATCTTGAGATGCAGATCTGCAAAGAGATAATGAGGTACTAGATGGAAAAGATGATGAAGTGCTTCAAGTGACCTATGTCTAATGAGAAGGTGCTCAGGCATTTGAATACCTCAAGGTATGCATGGTATGTTGTGTTTCAGCTATTAGCTCAGTAGGCCCTAAGGTATGATGAGGATGCCTCTTTCCCTATTAGCTCATACATGCATATGAAAGTGACTTGGATCTATGTTTCCTATGATGAAATGATGCACATGGTGTTGAACATTTTTTCTCCTATTGAATTCTATGAGACTATCTAATACACTTGGCTAATATCTATGATTTATCTATTGGAATCTTGATCTTAAAGAAGGCTAACTCCTTGGTTATAGGCAATGATACTCTTGATACTTGTCATGATGGATTTCATATAGAAGGATATTATATTGACTCCTAAACATGAGCTTGTTGGTAATACTTGTGATAAGCATGTGGAAAGAATGATTGACACTCATGTTGTTTTGATAAAGCTTTATTAAATGACCTAATCTGATCTCATTGTTCATGAAGTGCATGTGAGAGGTATAAGTGAGATTGATATTCCATATCTCTTACTACCTTGTCTTGATGGCATATGGTTAAACTAGATGCAGAAAATTGATGGACTGACTTGACAGAAAATGCTATTTGTATTATATGTTGTTGCAATATGATTTATGTGCATATGACAACATTGATCTGAAACAGGGTCTTAGATCTGAAGCCCATCCATAAATTAGGGTTACTCTGGTCACGGTCACAAATCTAGGAAATTTTGTCCCTAGTTGCACGCATGCTAAGGCCTAGACAACGTCCATGAAACTAAATTCACTCCCATGCCAAATTGAAGAGAGAAACTAGAGATTTGATTGTTGTTGGCCATCATCTGAAGCTTTTTGAACTCCAAATGATGATGTCTCTAACATATTTTGCCATTGTTAACTGACTTCTAAAGTTGTTGAGTTAAATTTTTTATCATATAATGAAGTTTTGTGCATGAAATCAAATGGTCACTTGGAATATGTCAATACCACAGATGTGTTGCAGCTAACAAGAATATATTTTAGTTGGAAAAGGTTGAATGCTTTCCATAACATGAATACGCAGATTGAACTTGTGTTTGCAGGTGACCAGGACATACTTATAGATATATCATTATGTTTGTGCTGCATGAGGTCAACATAATTTGGCTTACTGATATATATGAACAGTGTTTTGTCATCATGTTTGACAATATCTGATAATTGAGAAACGCTTTGATTATAGATCACTCTATGATAGCATTTGGACTTGACCTGATATCTAGTCATCTGATTTGACGATTATTCATTTGCCTTGATATCGATACTCTATGGGCATGATGACTTATTTGGAAATTGGCCTCCTTGTTTTCTAACACATTAGTTGAAGGTGAAATTTATATGACTCATCACTGGTGTATGCATCTACAGCTAGCGACATAAATGACTTATGTTATGATCATGAGAATGACTTGATTTGCATGGATGATTGCAACTTATTGGCTTGATGAAGTCATGATTTAATATAAGCTTGATATGAGCTCCACCTGTCTCTTGGTTGAAATTATTAATACTATGATAATGATGAATTTCACAATGGTTGTGATTGGCTTCTAAACTCTGCTGAGATGACTTTGTTGTTGATGGTACAACATATAGTTATGATTACCGTGGCTAAGCAAAGCATTATGCTTAGAACATTGCAATCCCGATATGTCTAGTTATCTGATGAAGTTAGAATGATGAGTTCCATGATGTGACTTTGATATTAATCATGGTTTTTGTTTTCATATCCTGATGAACTACTTTTGAAATGTGATGAGCCTATGATAATCAAAATCAGAGGGAGATGGCTTATGAAGCTCGAAATAATGTATCATGGCATGACGAATCAGTTTCTGGAATTTGGGAAAGAAATTCCATATTGCAAAGTTATTGAAAATGTTTGTGAAGTTCAAGATGTTGTTGAATTTAACATGCCATCCAATAGTTGAGGCATTGATGTTCCATTTCAAACATCCATATATATATGTATGATGTAGAACCTTAATGAATTTGTGAGTGAGTTTCTTCATAAATGTTTCCACCAATCATACTTTGAAATATTAGCATGAGGCATTCTATTTTTGAGAATGTGATATTTCTCTTATGATATGTGTCTGCACAGACGTTGTGTTGATATTTGATAAGCACATTTGGATGCTTCTTTAGTATGTGATATTCCATGACATCTTGGATGAGATATCCATAGCATGACCTAGGTTGATCATGATGTTGCTATCATAGCTATTTGGGAGGCGAGATATGCAAGCTCCTTAGAGAGTTTCTCGAGCATGATCTGTATATGACATGGATACCATGGATACTTTGTGATGACCCGATTGGCTATAAGTCCCATATTTATAGTTGGGACTGAGATACTCTCACATATTAACAGTGCATATGTTTGAGACAAGCTTAGGCTTGTGGTTGGCACCTCCTTGAGAGGGAGGATGATTATGGTATCCTTTTGTGATTCATACGATTATATATTATCGGACATGATATTTGATTTATTGTTTTGTCTGAATAAGAAACAATTGTTGATGATGAGAGTAGTGTTGATCGAGGACACTAATCAAGATCTTCCTATCTTGCTCAAGCTCCTAGGGTGAGGAATTGAGATATAAGGCTCCTGGGGTTGAGGGAACTCTGCACAATAGGGTGGTACCATATCTGTTACCAAGGGTTGAAGAATGTTTCCTCCTTATATTTATAGGGTCAGAGAATGCTACTCCCATATTGGTCTTTGTAGAGTATACCTAGTTGGCATCATACCCACAAGCAGGCCAGCTTGATGGGAATATCACTCCTTGTTTTGGCCAACAAGTTGAAAGTGTACTTCGGGTGTACAACCCAAGTTGATTATGATGCAAGTTTTCTACCATTTTGATTCATCAATGGAGAGATCAGTAGGCAATAGGATTTCGGGATGATGGTAAAGTTCCTGGATGATTCCAGGATCAAGGGTGTACTCTCCTGTGTAATATAAGGTTGGAGGTTTACTCCCCTATGTGATGAGGTATCCTATTTCTCAGAATGGGTGGAAGATATTGCTCCCTAATGCAATTCCAGGTTGAGATTGAGCTCCCTAATGAGATCCCAAGGTCAAGATGTGCTCCTATGCGTGTTTGGATATCCTATTACTAAGATATGGGGTTGTAGATGTATAGCTCCCCCATGAGATTCTGGTTCAAGATATGTTCCCCAGTGTGGTTCCAGTTTGATACATGTTCCTTGATGATATTCTCTCCAATGATGATGTGGGTCGCTCCCCTGGCTCCCCGCAGGTGTTTTTGAGTAGTAGCTCGATGACACTTTAGGTAGTAGCATGATGATATTTCAGGTAGTAGCCTGCTAGCAAAGATTCCAGATAATTGTTTGACGGATAGAGGGTGGTAGATTGAGCTCCCCTATGTTATAAAATTCTTCTTCTTCTAGATACGATAATGTTCAACATATGAACAAGAACAAGAGATGTACAATGATGATTTGTGATGTTGAGACACTTGAGATGTACATGCGACAATGACTACATGATAGAGATGATCCGCAATGATACATATGACACTCCAAGATTCCATAACAGCATATTGTTCGATGGATAGATATTGGAAGGTGGAATTCTCTGTAGTTCAGAGGGAGTGTTAATTTTTGCAACTGTGGTAAAATTACACCTTGGATAGATCAAATTACTAAGATAATGATTGCATGAAATTTCTCTTTTTGAGAGGACCAAAATCGACCTAAATATCACTTGATTTGGTCAAGTGGAATTTAAGTTATGAATTATTTTATTCACACATGTATTATGGAGTGGGTCAGCCCTAACCACATGAGTAACTTCTTGGGTCAGTATTAACCCCAAGTGAACCCTTAGGACAACTTATAAAAGGAAGTGAACTCAAGCTCATTTGGACACACTCAAGTAATGTTTCTATTCTTCTACTTTGTCTTGGTTCGCATAGGTTCATCGATGAAAGTCCTCATTGGATCTAAGATCACAGGCGAAGGGTTCACTCTGAGTTAGGGTATTCTTGATCTCGGTCACTAGCACAGAACTGAAGATTTTCAACCATGGTCACTAAAACAAACTAGGTAAGGGAGTAATTGTGCAGCTATAGTTTCTCGGAGGCAGTTCAAAGATAATGACTCTAGGTTCAGAGGCTTCTAGTCCTCAGTCGCTCGCACCATGAAGCCTAGGGAGCGACCTTGCCAGCATAGTCACTCGGATCAGCACTATTAGAGTGCAAATGTGCTTTGATAAACGCTTGGATAACCCGAAAAAAAGAGAGAACGTGGCTCAGGGCCATAGTCGCAGGCACAAAGACCCCCAGGGAGATTTTCTACACTTACAGTCACTCGGATACTGTCTATATGAGTGTGACTCTAAGGTTTTCAGTCACTCACAAACAGTGGTGATGAGAGCAACCTAGCTTTGGATTCAGGGTCTTTGGCATCTCAGCTTCATTTGAGTTCACAGATGGTTTTCTCTGTTACAGATCATTGGATCTGGTTCTCTCTACTACAAATCAGTGAATCTAGGTTTCTATACTACAGATCAGCTAAATCTGAGTCTCTCTCTTCTGTTATACATATTTGTAGATCTATAGATCTGATTTGTTAGTTTCTGTACAATTATATGTATTAGGCTCAGTGATCACTGACAATAGTACTCAACAATGATTCGGCACAGTGACAACAACACTCAGCAATGATTGACACAGAGACAACAATATACTTCAGTCGACATCAGTTTATGACAACTCATTATTTGCATCAGTATAAGGGTTCTGATTCCTAACATGATTAAGATATATTTCATAGATATCATTATTTTTTTTACTGCATAGATAAAGTGATGAGTCATTGTACTCTCTATTGTAACTTTTGATCATGATCTAAGAAGAAGAATATTTGCAAGGGTTTTCCCCATAGTGGGTTTTTCCCTAGTCTCAGACCAATCACGGTGTCTCTATGCATGCATCCTTTCTTTTGAACATTGTTCCTTTTTATGTTTGATGATGATGATGGTGATGTTGTTTCTTTCTATGTTATTGCATATAATGATGTATAATGGTGTAGATTTGAATAATATGATGTGAACTTAATGTATTTATTATTAAATGTAACTATCATGGTAAAGAACAAGGTTTCCCTAACAAAATTAACACATTTAACATAAAACATCAGTAAGTTTATGTCAGTGGGATGACATGGTGCCACCAAGCGCTGCCATGTGGTAGTGAAAATTGACACATTTGGATAGGACAAAAGTTTGAAACAAGGTGTCATGTGGCACCACTCACATGTTGCCATGTGGATTGATGAGGTCATGATTACATCATGATGACATCATTGAGAGAATGACTAGTGACCCTAAGTTCTAGGTCATATGGGTATGATCATATGGCTTCTAGAAATGTCAGCTCAGTCATAGGTTTGGTCAGAACATTGAATATAGAGTTGGTCCTAGGGTCGGCTTCATGACCATGGGTCCATTTATTGGTGTGTATATAAAAAAATTGAAGCTTCTATCCAATGCAATGATAACGAAAAAAAATAATTCTGATGTTTAAGCTCTAAGGTAGGGTTTGATTTCGACAAGTGGTTACAAGCTATGGTTATTGGTTTCTTTGCGAAAGTTCGAGCTCATTTTTTACAGAACCGTTGGATTCTAGTGATGATGTGAATGCTTTATGACTCAATGAATTCATAATTTTGTTCTATTAAGAAACACCATTGGCATATTATTGGGTGTCCAATTACGGCACTGGTTCATGCTGTCAAACCACGGTGAAGTTTCCTATATAGTATTAATATTGTAGCACGAGGGTAAGGTTTCAATGTAAAGCAAGTGT
>Ga0181464_1001361_pt1 | contig 12256 bp, 12 predicted proteins | sample InSIn2gowninarea_FD_119074 | JGI IMG/M metagenome (GOLD analysis project Ga0181464, IMG submission 119074) | Clean room microbial communities from NASA Spacecraft Assembly Facility at Jet Propulsion Laboratory, Pasadena, California, USA -... ...
CGTTACTGAGTAATTCGATTATGGGAGCAAGATCCAGCCCAACTACTCGCAGATAATGCGTTGCTACCATTAGCTGCACTTGCTAGGACAGAAACACCTAGAAGTTTATTAGAACAAGTAGCCGCGCAAGTCGCTACCATTGAATCAACACAGCAAAGGCAAAATTTAGCAGCAAGTGTAGAAATATTAGCGGGTTTAAGATTCGAGCAAAACTTAATTAATTAGTTATTTAGAGAGGACATTATGAAAGAATCCGTTATTTATCAACAAGTTCTCCAAGAAGAAGTTAGACAAGAACAGCAGTTAGGAGAAGCAACTTTGATTGTACGTCAACTAGAACGCCGCTTTGGCAGTATTAAAGCTACAACTAAATCACAAATTCGCAACTTACCGAGCGAAGTCCTTGAACAATTGGCTGTAGCTTTACTCGATTTTGTGGCGATTACCGATGTAGCCACTTGGTTGCAAAGTGCAAATTAATACCTGCTGCGATCGCGTTGCAAGTCAAAAATTACTTTTTCTACGCACCAATCCATCGATCTATCAGGGTTTTTAGTCTTTGCCAAAGCAATTAATCGCTTTGCTGCCAGCATATCGCCGTTTAACAGCCGTACAAGCTTTGCTTCTAAATGTTTGGAGGGTCGCTGCTTATTACTTTGGGCAAATTGCCACGGATGCTTGGCTTTAGCTTTACGCTCATACAAAAGATATAATCCGTACAAGATAGCAATAGAAATAAATAACTTTAAGATTATAAGAGTCATTGAGTAACACAGATAGGTTTGAATAACTATTTCTGTATTTAAGATTCCCTAGCTAGTTACTTAAATTACTCAGTAAGTTCTGTATATATCTAAAGATTGAATGAAGTTTTCCCCAAAAAATAGCTTGTTTGCCTGGATGCCTAAACTAAATCCTCAAGTTTGGATTCTGGCATTTGGTCGTTTTTTATCTGAAGTCGGTACGGGGTTTACTTTATTTTACGCCCCAATATTTTTTGTTAATCATGTAGGACTATCAGCAACGGCAGTAGGGTTTGCGTTAGGTAGCGCTTCCATATCTGGAGTAGTTGGGCGAATTTTGGGCGGTTCGTTTTCCGATTCGCAGTATTGGGGACGGCGTAAGACTTTGTTGCTATCGGCGGCGATTAGCGCGATCGCCTCCTTAGTTCTTGCTAGTGCTAACAATTTTTCTATTTTAGTTATGGGCAACTTGTTAGTAGGCTTGGGACAAGGCTTGTATTGGCCCGCCAACGAATCGGTAGTAGCCGATTTAACCGCCCCCGAACAACGTCACGAAGCTTATGCCATTACTAGACTTGCAGATAATTTAGGCTTAGGCATGGGTGTTGTACTAGGTGGGGCATTAATTAGCGCGACGGGGGCGTATAGAACGCTATTTATAGTTGATGCAGTTTCTTTTGTAGTATTTTTTGGTGTAGTGTATTTTGCGATTAAAGAAACTTATAAACCCTTAGAAAATCGCTTAACTTCAGCAAAATCTAGCTGGCTAATAGCCCTAAGCGATCGCCGACTATTAATATACGTTTTAGTCAATATTATTTTTACGACTTATATTTCTCAGTTGCAAAGCACTTTACCACTGTACTTAAAAAACTTTGTTGCAGTGAGCGCATCGGGAGCAAAATTTACCGAAGGAACTATTAGTGTAATTTTTGGCTGGCATTTGGCGATCGCTATATTTACTCAATTGCCTGTAGTTCGCGGCTTGAAACGCTTTACTCATCCCCAAGCCCTTAGTTTTTCCGCTTTGATGTGGGCAATCGGATTTAGTTTAGTTTGGGTGACAGGAGTTGCTACTAATCATCAATTATGGTGGGCAATTTCAGCTTTAAGCGTATTTGCGATCGCCATTGTTTCTTATACTCCCTCAGCTTCGGCTTTAATTACCGAACTTGCACCTAAATCTCAATTAGGAGTATATTTTTCAATTAGTTCTCTATGCTGGGCTGCGGGTTATTTTATCGGGCCTCCTCTTGGTGGTTGGGCAATAGATCGAACTGCTGTATTCGCCGATAATTATTGGCTGGGACTAGCTTTAAGTGTAAGTGTACTGGTTTTGATTTTGTATTACTTAGAACAAACTTTAGCAAATAAACGTTAGCAACAAAAAAAATCAAGTTCAAGGATTTTTTCATCGAAAGCGTATATTTTTTCTTTGATTATTAGCTCAAGTAATGCCTGGATTGAGTAAGTAATTAAAAGCTTATTGAAATTACATTAATCCTCACCAAAATTTTCATATCTAAAGTAAAATCTGTTCACTCTAGTACAGCGTGTTGTTTGGAAAAATACGGAGAAAAAACTAGAGCAAAAACGGTGGTTAGGTAAAATCCTAATAACCAAAATTTTCAAAGTGTGTGAGGAGTGATTTATGAATATCAACGTGCAGATTTATTTCAGTAAATTAGCTTTGTTGTGCTTGCTGTCTGGATTTGTATTATCCGCAGCACCAGCTAAGGCGAGTAGTTTAGAGTTAAAGTTGTCACAATCGGTAGAAAGCGATCGCATTGCTGAAACAAACAACAAACCAATTGTTCTATCTCAGTCAATCGAGCAGGTAACGTCGGTATCGCAATTATCTGATGTCCAACCTACCGACTGGGCATTCCAATCATTGCAATCTTTAGTCGAGCGCTACGGTTGTATTGCTGGCTATCCAGACGGTACTTATAGAGGTAATCGATCGCTAACTCGTTATGAATTTGCGGCAGGTTTAAATGCCTTTTAGATCGGGTGAATGAATTAATCGCCACGACCACCAGCGAGTTAGCAAGTAAAGAAGATTTAGCTACCCTGCAAAGACTGCAAACAGAATTCGCCAGTGAATTAGCGGTATTACGGGGGACGGTAGACTCTCTAGAAGCTACTACGGCACAATTAGAAGCAAATTAATTTGCTACTACTACCAAGTTGAGCGGAGAAGTAATTACAGCAGCTATTGGTGCTACAGGGGGAGCTAATAACAGCGACCCCAACATTATTTTAGCTAATCGCACCCGATTAAATCTAACGAGCAGCTTTACAGGTAAAGATGCTTTGATTACAGGCTTACAACCTTCTTGGCGGTGACGAAAGTACGGGCGGTGCTTTAGGTTTAGCTGATGGGTTAGGATTGAGCAGCAGTAGCGCCAAACTCAGCTTTGAACCGCAATTTCCTGGAGTTAATCCGCAAAACTTGTCGACGATTAATGCTAATAGTTTTTCTTTATACAAGCTGCTTTATGTCTTTCCCGTCGCAAGTAAAGTAACTTTGTTTGCAGGAACGGCGGCGGAAACTAGCGATGCTTTTCCCGCCATTACCCCTTTTGCTAATGAGGGGCAAGAAGCGATTTCTCGCTTTGCAGGCTACAACCCTGTAGTGCGCGTATCAGGAGGTACTTCGGGTTCAGGTTTAGCCTCGGCGGGGGGCTTCATCTGGAATATTTCTGAGGCGATCAATTTAACAGCTTTGTATGGTAGCGTCAACGCCGCAATTCCGGCAAAAGCTCCTGATGTACTTCCGGGGGTTTCCGGTACGCCGTTAGGAGCAGGTGTATTTAGCGGTAGTAGCGTAGCGGCGGCGCAATTGACAATTCGACCCAGCAACAGTGTTAGATATTGGGCTTAACTACGCCAATAGTTACCACGAAATCAACATCTTAGGTACAGGATTAGTCAATGCAGATATCGGTGCTTTGGGGGGACTTTCCGCCGGAACTCCAGTTAAACTCAATTCTGTGGGTGGTACTTTAACTTAGCGATTTGCGCCCAAGGTGGCTATTTCTGGGTATGGCGCAGCAATTTTTGTTGATGCAGCTTCGGACGCGGTAGATGCGGCTACGACCTTTACAAGTTGGATGGTAGGCTTGCATTTTCGAGATTTGTTTGCGGAAGGTAATAATGCGGGGTTACTGTTTGGACAACCGTTGTATCGCGCTAGTGCTAGTGGCGATGCGTTAACAGTCCTACCAGGGGAGACAGAGCAACTCCTTATCATTTAGAAGGGTATTATCGCTTTAGAGTTAACGACAATATCAGCGTTACTCCGGAGCTTTCGTATTGTTCAATCCAGAAGCTAATAGCAACAATGAGACGACGGTAATAGGTTTACTTCGTACTACTTTTACTTTTTAGCTAATAGAGGCGTACTTTTAAAAGTGCGTCTCTGTTCAGTAGCAAATTAGCGCCTACGGGCTTGCAGCTTGCGATAAACGTCTTTAATGTCTACTTTATGATGAGCTAAGGCAACCAAAGCATGATACAGCAAGTCCGCCGCTTCCGAGGCGATCGCCTCCGCTTCATCATCTTTACAAGCCATCACTAATTCAACAGTTTCCTCACCTAGCTTTTTAAGAATTTTGTTATCCCCGGCGGCAAATAGCTGGCAAGTGTAGGAATTGTCTGTAGGATTGTTTTGGCGATCGCAAATAACTTTAAATACTTCCGATAACGTATCGCTAGGAGGTGCTGTAACTTCCCCATCTGAGCCTTGGTAAAAACAACTGCGTTCTCCGGTGTGACAAGCAATATCGCCAATTTGTTCGACTCCCACAAGTAACGCATCGCGATCGCAATCGTAACGAAAACTTTTTACTTTTTGGATATGCCCGCTTGTTGCGCCTTTATGCCACAGTTGCGCGCGTGAACGACTCCAAAACCAGGTTTCGCCAGTATCTAAAGTTTTTTGTACCGATTCAACGTTCATCCATGCCAGCATTAGCACCGTGCCATCTAAATAGTCTTGGACGATCGCTGGAATTAAACCGCGATCGTCGTAACGCAGTTGAGACAAAATAGTTTGCATAGACAAATCATGGTTTACGGAGGACATATTTGCTGGCATTCCAGGCAGTAGATTATTTGTTTACGATACCATTGGAGCAAACGAATACTCATTTTTAACATTTAGGCAAGTTATTGTTAATTCTTTAGTAAAATACATTTCTACAGTGTTAGCGGCGATACAACAAGCTTTAATTGTTTTTATAGAGGAGTGACTAAAACCCATAACATTACTTAATTTTATTTTTCTGCTTGGCATAAATTGACTAATATTAGAATTCTAAACCAGGCACGCAACTATTTACTAAATACATTTTTAGGAGAAAACTTTGGTTAATACCACCATCAAAACTACCAAATCCGAAGAAATCTTTGCCGCCGCTCAAAATTTAATGCCTGGGGGTGTAAATTCCCCAGTCAGAGCATTCAAGTCTGTAGGCGGACAACCGATTGTCTTTGACCGCGTTAAAGGTGCAAATGTTTGGGATGTAGATGGCAATCAGTATATTGACTATGTGGGTAGTTGGGGCCCGGCTATTTGCGGTCACGCCCACCCGGAGGTAATTAGCGCCTTGCAAACCGCCTTAGAAAAAGGTACTAGCTTTGGTGCGCCCTGCATCCTCGAAAACGTCCTTGCAGAGATGGTAATTAACGCCGTTCCCAGTATTGAAATGGTACGTTTTGTCAATTCCGGCACAGAAGCTTGTATGGCAGTTCTGCGCTTGATGCGAGCCTACACCGGACGAGACAAAATTATTAAATTTGAGGGCTGCTATCACGGTCATGCGGATATGTTTTTAGTTAAAGCTGGGTCGGGGGTTGCGACTTTAGGTTTACCCGATTCCCCTGGCGTACCAAAATCGACAACAGCCGATACTTTAACCGCCCCTTACAACGATCTTGAAGCAGTTAAAGCTTTATTTACCGAACATCAGGAGCAAATTGCTGGAGTAATTTTAGAACCAATAGTAGGAAATGCGGGGTTTATTGCTCCCGATGCTGGATTTTTAGAAGGTCTGCGCTTACTCACGAGGGAAAATGGCGCATTGCTAGTATTTGATGAAGTAATGACTGGCTTTCGGATTGCTTACGGTGGCGCTCAAGAAAAGTTCGGAGTTACGCCGGACTTGACTACTTTAGGTAAAGTTATCGGCGGTGGTTTGCCTGTAGGCGCTTATGGCGGTCGTCGAGATATTATGTCTATGGTTGCCCCCTCTGGCCCTATGTATCAAGCGGGGACGCTTTCCGGGAATCCTTTAGCAATGACGGCGGGGATTAAAACTTTGGAATTGTTGCAAAAGCCTGGAACTTACGAGTATTTAAACCAAATTACTAAAAAATTGACCGATGGATTGCAAAAAATTGCCACGGATACTCATCAAGATGTTTGTGTCGGTCAAATTAGCGGGATGTTTGGTTTATTTTTTACCCTAGGCCCCGTACACAACTATGAAGATGCGAAAAAATCGGACTTAAGCAAGTTTAGCCGTTTCCATCGTGGCATGTTAGAGCGTGGTGTTTATTTAGCTCCTTCACAATTTGAAGCCGGGTTTAGTTCGGTGGCCCACACGGAGGCTGATATCGAGCAAACTTTAGCGGCTGCGCGGGAAGTTATGTCGAGCCTTTAGTGTCGTTGAGGTTTTAGTTATTTTGTCTAAGCCCCCAACCCCTGTCCCTAATGACTGGGGGCTTTATTTAACTTTGTTTTTACTAGCAAGGCGCGATCGCTTGCTCACCTCTATAGTACAATTGCACTACTAAGTAAAGTTAATCGGATGGCAATAGCGCCATAATTTGATCGACAAAATCTTGATGGTCAACTACAGGCTTAGAAATATAGCCATCTGCACCACTAAGGGTCAAAAAGCTATGGCGATCGCCTTCCATAGCGTGGGCGGTAACTAAAATCACGGGTATTGAAGCGGTTTGAGGGTTCGCTTTTAATATTTGGGTGATTTTGATCCCATCTACAGATTTACCTTGGTAAACACTGCGAGTAAGAGAAACATCCATCAAAACAATGTCTGCTAGTTTATCTAAGGCAATCTGGATTACCTCATCCACGTTTTCAGTGTGCTTCACCTCTAAGCCTGCTCGTTTGGTCAAAATTTTGGCAAAAACTCGCGCATTGATCGGATCGTCTTCCACAATCAAAACAGTTTTCATACTTTAGGGAGTGCAAGCTATTAAATATGGGTAGTTAAAAATCTTAAAGCTATGACTAAAATTAACGCATCCTCAAAAAAAAAGTAGATAAATTTATTTATTCTTGCTGCGAACAAGTTCATCTTCTCGTCAATTACCTAACAACTTGCGCTAGTAAATTGTTAAAAATAATTCAATCAACTTCTTAATTTTTACTTACACATTTATTTTATCTCTAGACAGGAAAATCTCATGGCAAAACAATTAAACCTTCTCTCTACGGGACAGGTGATCGCCACCGCCCTGCATACAGAAATGCAACGGTCTTATCTTGAATATGCCATGAGTGTAATTGTCGGGCGGGCATTGCCAGATGTGCGGGATGGCTTAAAGCCCGTGCATCGGCGGATATTGTATGCTATGCACGAACTGGGATTAACTCCCGATCGCCCTTATCGTAAGTGCGCGCGCGTAGTTGGGGACGTACTGGGCAAGTATCACCCTCATGGCGATCAATCGGTTTATGAAGCTTTGGTCAGGCTAGTACAAGATTTTTCTAGTCGCTATCCACTCTTAGCAGGACACGGCAACTTTGGTTCGGTAGACAACGATCCTCCAGCAGCAATGCGGTACACCGAAACTAGGCTATCTTCCATTAGTCACGAGGCAATGCTGGCAGATATTGGCGAAGAAACTGTCGAATTTGTGAGTAATTTTGATAGTTCTCAGCAAGAACCTACGGTACTACCTGCCCAACTACCTTTATTACTATTAAATGGCTGCGCGGGGATAGCCGTCGGGATGGCGACAAATATTCCGCCGCACAATTTGGGAGAAATAGTTGATGGTTTAATTGCCTTAATTGAGCGACCAGAATTATCAGAAGACAAGCTATTAGAGTTAATTCCAGGCCCAGATTTTCCCACCGGGGGCGAAATAGTTGGGACTTATGGAATTAAAGACGCTTACACGACAGGAAAAGGAAGTATTGTCTTGCGCGGAGTAGCGGCGATTGAAGAAATCGCGGCGACAAAAAGTAGCAAACGGCGAACGGCAATTGTGACAACGGAGTTGCCTTACCAAGTAAATAAAGCCGCTTGGATTGAGAAAATGGCAGAACTTGTAAACCAAGGAAAGCTAGAAGGAATTTCCGATATTCGCGATGAAAGCGATCGCCAAGGGATGCGAGTAGTAATAGAATTGCGGCGAGATGCTAACCCCCATTCTGTACTGCAAAATCTCTACCAGCAAACCGCCTTGCAAATCAATTTCGGGGCGATTATGCTGGCAATTGTCGAAGGACAACCGCGTCAATTAAGTTTGCGGCAATTATTAGAGGAGTTTTTAAAATTTCGCGAACAAACTCTGCTGCGTCGCTACTCCTACCAATTAGAGGAAGCGCAAGAGCGAATTCATACTGTTGAAGGGTTAAATAAAGCCTTGGCAAGCCTGGATGAAGTAATTGCAATTTTGCGCCAATCGACCGACGGAAGTACGGCAAAAATGGCACTGCAAAGTCAAATAGAACTAAGTGAAGTTCAAGCAGATGCCGTGCTGGCAATGCCTTTACGCCGATTGACGGGTTTAGAAAAACAGAATTTACAAGCCGAATTTGAGCGATTAAGCAAAGAAATTGCCAGCTTGCAAAGGTTATTAAGCGATCGCAGCGAGTTACTAAAGGCGTTAAAAAAAGATTTACGCAGTCTCAAACGCAAGTATGGAGATGAGCGGCGGACTCGATTTTTAGATGAGCAGAAGTTACGCCAGGAAACAGAAAACAACAACCGTCGTGACGCAGAGAACGCCCAAAGAGAAGAAAAGGGCGAGGAGGCGGTTGTAGAATTTACTTTACGCGGCTATGTCCGCCGATTAGTAAGTAATCAAAGGGCAGGGAAAAAGTCTAACAGCACGGTAGATAATGATTGTGTGGTGCAGCTAGTAACGGCTAATACTAATCAAGACTTAGTAGTGCTAACCAGTGGCGGGAAGGTTTATCCCGTTAAAGTGCAAGACGTGCCATTGTTATCAGGGCGGGCAACGGGACGGGGTGCGCCGTTGATTAGTTTGTTGCCCAATACGACAGAAAGCTTAGTTAGTCAATTTGTGTTACCGGATAAATTAGCCTCAGCGCAAATGGTTTTATTGACAAGGCTGGGGCGAATTAAACGTTTAGCTTTAGAGGACTTAGCTGGTTTAAGCGGTCGCGGTTTGACAGTAATTAAGTTTAAAGATGAAGATAGCCTGTTAGCGTGTCGAATTACCGGAATGGGAGAAGATGCGATTTTAGCTACGGCGGGCGGACGATTGCTCAGATTTAGAGTAGATGACGAGCAGTTGCCAATTTTAGGACGGACGGCGGTAGGCTTGCAAGCTTTGCGATTGAGAAAAAATGAAAAATTAATTGGTTGCGTTACGGGTGCTGATGTGGAGGAGAATTTATTACTATTTTCTCAGCTAGGATACGCCAAACAAATGCCGCTGCGTTCGGTGCGACGCGGTAATCGTGGAGATATTGGAACTCAGGCAATATCTTTTACGAGTAAGTTTGATAACCTAGTGAGTTTAATTTTGGCTCCAAGTTCGGCAATGTTGGCGGTAACAACCAATCAACGCTTATTACAGTTCCCTGCAAGTGCTATTAGTGTTACAGGGAAAGAAGGCACGGGAAGTCGCCTTAGCGAACTTAAAGGCGATGAAAAAATTGTAAGTGTTACAGTTTTACCGCCCTTAACTTAATACAGGAGCCGGATTGCCAATTAATTATAGTTTTAAAAGCTATTAGCCCTCAAAGCGGTTAAACCAACCCCAGAAGAGGAAAACTTGCTTAAGAGAGCTTTTCTTGATGAGAATTAATGCGATCGCCCTTGGCTAATTTTCTGTTTTTGTTAAATTGCGGTAAAGTCAGGCAATGGCATTAAAAGCCATTGTCGAATGAAATTGCACTTATAAAAAAAAGCTCGTGGCACAGGTTGTTTTAGAAAACATTTATAAAAGCTTTCCTAGCGTTGCTAAAGCAGAAAAAGCTATTGTCCCCGTAGCCGCCCAACCTTTAATTGCCTCGGTTGAGGAAGCCTCGCCAGATTTGCACAGCGTCAACGTCTTACGACGCATTAATCTTACGGTGACCGATGGAGAATTTATAGTGTTGGTAGGCCCTTCTGGGTGCGGCAAAAGTACCCTGTTGCGGCTAATTGCAGGCTTAGAAGAAATGACTGGGGGCAATATCTGGGTGGGGGATACCTTAGTCAACGATTTGCCGCCCAAGGCGCGGGATATTGCAATGGTATTTCAAAGCTACGCTCTTTATCCCCACATGACTGTTTATGACAATATTGCTTTTGGGCTGCGTCGTGGGGTAGGACAAAATAAGGATTTGTCAAGTTGGGCTGAAAATGCTCTCTGTGGGATGACGCGGCGGTTCCCTGCACCTTTACGTTACTTGAGCGATCGCGAACAAGAGGTAGATAAGCGAGTAAAAAATGTTGCTTCTTTACTACAAATTGAAGCTTTACTCCATCGACTACCCAAGCAACTCTCTGGCGGTCAAAAGCAGCGCGTGGCTTTAGGTCGGGCAATTTCTCGCAATCCGCAAGTTTTTTTAATGGACGAACCGCTTTCTAACTTAGATGCCAAACTCCGCGCCGAAACTCGCGCCCAAATAGTAAAGTTACAGCGCCAATTAGGGACGACAACGATTTATGTCACTCACGACCAAACCGAAGCGATGACAATGGGCGATCGCATCGCAGTCATGAACCGAGGGCAATTACAACAGGTGGCTCGTCCTTTAGAACTCTACAACCGCCCCGCAACTAAGTTTGTCGCTGAATTTATTGGTTCGCCACCCATGAATTTTTTAGATGTGGAGTTTCAATCGCCTTTAAGAATTTCTCACCCTTTATTTAGCTTTACGCTCCCCCAAGTCTGGGAAAAAGCTTTAAGTAAATACGCTCGCCAGCCACTAATTTTAGGGATCAGACCAGAGCATTTTAGTCTTGACGAGGCTGCACCGACAAGTCTCCCAGTGCAAGTAGACCTTGTAGAAGCCTTGGGCAACGAAACCTATCTTTCCGTCAGTCCTACTAATTCTACTAATGCAGCTTCTTTGCAAGTACGCATCCCCCCCGATCGCCAAGTGTCTTACCAAGAGGTGTTATGGCTATCTTTTACCCCCGATAAACTGCATTTCTTTGACCCAGATACGGCTAAAGCAATTTGGTACGATTAATCGGTTTTTCTCACTTAAGGCATAGACAAATTGTAAATAAGGGTGTTACATTAGTTTACATAGAAGGAAACATAAATTAATAAATTAACAGGAATGCAAGCTATGCAAAGTACAACCAAAGTAGTTACACCCCCAGTAATGGAAGACCGCAACGCTTGGCGCTACGGGTTTACGCCTCAAGCAGAAATCTGGAACGGTCGTTTAGCAATGATTGGTTTTTTAGCTGCTGCTGCCATTGAATTGTTCTCTGGACAAGGTTTTCTGCACTTCTGGGGCATCATGTAATACCCAGTAAGAATAACAAAAGTATCAAAGACAAGGAAGCCCTGACTTAGGAGATAACAAGAATCTCCTGGGTCATTTTTTTGCGTAAAAAAACGCCAATAGCTACAGCTATCAGCGTTTTATCCTAGTAAAAAATCCGTTACTTTAGCGGATATATTCTTTTAAAACACTATTGCGATTTGGATGGCGTAATTTGCGTAAAGCTTTAGCTTCTATTTGTCGGATGCGTTCGCGAGTAACGTTAAATATCTGCCCAATTTCTTCTAACGTCTTCATCCGTCCGTCATCTAAGCCATAGCGCAGGCGCAATACATCTCTTTCGCGGGGGCTAAGACCGTCTAAAACTTTCTCTAGGTCTTCGCGCAATAAATTTTTAGAAACTTGATCTTCTGGTGTTTCTCCGTCCGACTCAATAAAGTCGCCCAGGCGAGAATCTTCTTCTTTACCAATAGGCGTTTCTAAGGAAATAGGTAATTGAGCGGACTTAGCAATAAATCGCAGCTTCTCAATCGTCATCTCCATGCGGGTAGCAATTTCTTCTTCGGTGGGTTTGCGCCCCATTTCTTGAGAAAGCAGCTTGGTTGTCTTTTTAATTCGGGAAATAGTTTCGTAAAGGTGGACGGGTAAACGAATTGTTCTCGATTGGTCGGCGATCGCGCGGGTAATTGCTTGACGAATCCACCATGTAGCGTAAGTTGAGAACTTATAACCTTTTTCGTGATCGAACTTTTCCGCCGCCCGGATTAATCCTAAACTTCCTTCTTGAATCAAGTCTTGAAAAGATAGACCGCGATTCATGTACTTTTTAGCAATA
>Ga0181464_1001368_pt1 | contig 12219 bp, 13 predicted proteins | sample InSIn2gowninarea_FD_119074 | JGI IMG/M metagenome (GOLD analysis project Ga0181464, IMG submission 119074) | Clean room microbial communities from NASA Spacecraft Assembly Facility at Jet Propulsion Laboratory, Pasadena, California, USA -... ...
GTTGTGGATAGATTTAGCAAAATGTGCATATTGATTCCATGTAAAAAGACTATAACAGGTCAAGGAGCTGCTGACCTTTTCTTTAATCATGTGTGGATACATTTTGGTCTTCCTACTTCTATCATTTCTGACAGGGATTCCAGGTTTCTTGGAAAATTTTGGACTTCTTTGTGGGAAAGGATGGACACTAGATTGAAGAGGAGTACGGCATTCCATCCGCAAACAGATGGTCAAACAGAGGTGGTAAACAGGACAGTGGTACATCTATTACGAGGGTATTGTGGTAAGCATCCTAAGACTTGGGATGATCATTTGAGCTATATACAGCATGCATATAATCGAGCTTTACATTCTTCTACTAATAAATCACCTTTTGAGACTTGTTTTGGTTATTTGCCAAAGTCACCTTTTGATTTGGCTTTTGCTTCAACAAGTGATGAAGATTTAGTTCTTCATAATGAGGAGGAACGAGCTAAGAATTTCATTGAGAGAATCAGGTTGATTCATCAGAAGGTGAAAGAACAGTTGGAGAAGAGTCAAGCCAAATACAAGGAGAGACATGACCGTCATCATGTGGATCACAAATTTCAGGTTGGGGATCAAGTTTGGTTACACCTTAGCAAAGAAAGACAGCATGGTAAGGGAAAAAAATTGAAACCATTGAGGTATGGTCCATTTAAGATCATTGATCAAGTTGGGGATAATGCTTTTCGGTTAGATCTACCTCCTTATATGCAGATTTATTCAGTTGTTAATGTGGAAAATTTAAAGTTGTATGAACCAGCCTTGGTTGCAGAAGATACAGGTGTGATATTGCCATCCGTGGAGGATTTAGCCCCTGAACACATGAATGTGTTAGCTGAAGATGCAGTGTTGGAAAAGAAGAAGAGATCATCTCGCAGTGGTGAACATGAGGTGTGGCGAATTGGTTTGAAGGGCCAACATCCGCACAAGGCCAAATGGTATGCATTTGATCGAGTGAGGGAGCTCTACCCTCACCTAATTCCACCATCTTAAGCGCTTTTGGGGCAAAAGCTCTCTCTCAGTGGGGAGGAATGATCCAAAATTTGTATCCTTTCAACATTCTTTAATCTTCATTTCAGTGAGTTCACAGTGTTCACAGTGTTGTCAGCTTTCCGACGCTTCTTTCGGATCTCAATTTCGACTCCGTATGAAGAAGTTATGGGCATTTGTTCGATTGTGTTATTTTGTGAAAAATATATTAAAAAAAAAAGGATAAAAATCAAATGGGTTTGAAAAATGAAGTGAGCGGCTAGCTGGACCCGCCTGTTGACCGCCTGTTGATCGCCATGTCAGACCGCCATGTCAGCCGCCATGTCTTCGTTGACCGCGTGGGATCCGTGGAGTGTGGTGGAGCCGCAGAGTGTGTTGAAGTGCTAGCCGACAAAACCTTTCAAGCCGCCAGCCGCTAGTCGCCAACCAAGACCGCTTAAGCCTTTCTAGCCGTCGGTCAAAGCCTGTTGACCGCCTCAAACAGCTGCCACATGTCGCCTCCACAATGCATCCGCTTGGTTTAGTGAGTTTGGTGCATTATTTGTTTTTTTCTAAGGTTTGGAGTTAAATCTTATTGGTCCAGCCCCTATATTTTGGCTGTATATTATTTTGCAAAACCTGCACAGTCTAGAGAGCGTGTATTTTCGTGTTTGGAAGCTAGTTTTGGGAGATTTACTTACCCAAATAAGCTCAAATTTCAGGTGGAGATTCTTGAGCCAAATGGGTACCTGAATATGGTTTTTGTTTGTTAAAATTCTTGTTGTAACTCATCTAAATTTGACTCCAAGTTTTTGTATAAAAAGGAGCAAATTGAACGTGAAAAAAAAGGGAGAGATTGTTTGGAGAGTTTGGTTCAGTGTTGAAGGTGTATTTCAGAAATGAAGGTTATATGTGTGTGTGAGGAGAGTTTGAAGGATTTGGAGGTCCTTTTTGTACTTGAATTCCATCCCCACTAAGAGAAAAAAGAGCTAAGAATGCTGGAGTAGCCCACATTGGGTGAACCAGGGTAAATTGCTTGTCTTTTGTGTGCTTGGAGTTCTTATTTCTTCTCAGGTTTTACATACTTGCTCTCATAATCTTCTTTGCAAGCACTTAAGTTAATTGAGTGTGTAAATGATCATAAGCTTTGAAGTTATGTGATTTTAATTGTTAAAGTTTATGGATCATATGTCATGCAGGGTGAAATGGGAGAAGGGAGGTCTGGATGGGTATCCAAAATTCTTAATTATGACATGGAGATCCTACCTACCAAGCTAATAAGAGGAAGGGTGCTCTGCTAGCGAATCGTTAAAGAAACAATTTCTGAGAAAGAGACTATCTATTTCATTAAACAGGTACTTTTGAATTTCAGGCTTGGGGATAAAACAAGTGATTGGATGTCTCAGTTAAGCAGGTATTTTGAATTCAAAAAACTACCCAAACATATAAATGCATCTCAAAGAAGGAGATTTAAGATTTATGCTCAGAATTACGTAGAGATAGACTAAGTACTCTATAGGAGAAACCATGATGGAGTCCTGTTAAGGTGTGTATCGATGGCAAGGATAGTGGACCTCATTGAAGAATTCCATTCCGGAGTGTTTGGGGGTCACTTCTCAAGCTACACTATAGTAGGTAAGATCATTCAAGTTGGGTACTACTGGCCAACCATGTTCAAGGAAGCTTTCACAAAAGCCCAAAACTATCAAGAGTGTTAGAGATTTGCAGGAAAGAAAAGAAAGCCAACTTTACCGTTGGAACCAATTCAGGCAAAGGAACCTTTTCAACACTGGGGACTAGATTTTATTGGAGTTATTAACACAAATTCTTCTTTCGAACACAAATTCATCCTTACTGCCATAGATTATTTCACCACGTGGGTAGAAGTGGAGGCTATTAAAGAAATAAATCAAAGGACTGTTCTCAAGTTCATTGAAAAATCGATTACTAGGTATGGTATCCCTCAAACAATCATCTCTGATAATTGTTTAGCATTTGTAGGAGCAGATGTTACCAATCTTGCTATGAAATATGGAATCTATTGGAAGACCTCTTCAAACTATTACCCCTAAGGCAATGGTTTAGTTGAATCCACCAATAAAAATTTGTTAAGAATCCTCAAAAGGACATTGGAAGACAATCCCTAGACGTGGCACGAGAAGTTGAATTGGGTATTGTGATCCAATAGAATCACAGTCAAATCAGCTATCAAGACTAGCCCCTACACATTGGTGTATGGAAAAAGGGTTGCTTTACCAAGCCATATTGAACTCCCCATTTTAAGGATTCTCCAAGAATATGGTGAAGATTTTGAGCCCCTTCAAGTCCATATGAATGAATTGCTGCACTTGGAGGAGTTTCGAAACAAGTCGTACCAAGACTTACAAAAGAGAAATGCAATTGTGAAAAGGTGGTTCGATACCCAGAAGGTAACTCTGGATATTTTTTGAGAAGGATACCTAGTGCTAAAATGGGATGTAGATAGGTCCAAAGCCAAGAAACATAAGAAATTTAAATCTCTATGGTCCGGAACCTACTTGATAACCGAACATGCCGAGAAAAATGCTTTGGAAATAGCTAAGCTAAATGGGTGGAAGCTACCGATTTTAGTTAATGGGCAGCAATTAAAGCATTATAAACCTGCACATATGGGATAATAACCATAAAAGAGATTTGTTGCCTTGTACATTGTGTAAATATTTGCATGTTGTTTGCATTTATTTCAAGTAGGAGTGTGTTTTATTAAATAATAGCATTAATAAATTTGATCCTTTTAGCACCATTAGAATCAGAGTTTCCAAGAAAATCTTGGAACATCAAATCCGTCATTAATACAAACTACGTGAGAGTGATGCTGCATGATTGAAAGGATGAGGTGGCATGCAATAAAAGGAGCAGAGATGAGGTATTTCAAATTACCCAAGTCTCAGAGTACCAGCCATCGAGTATCCAGAGCCAAGAAATCACCAAGCACAACTTAGAGTTGAAAAAGATGAATTCGATTAGTTTAAACATCTGAAATAATCCAAAAATTATGAGTAGAGCACTTACTTCCAGAGGAACAACAAAAAAATGATTGATTCGATGGAATTGTTATGGGACACAGAGATCATGACCCATAATAAAAATCCAAAAGACACAGCTAAAGGTAAGTGCACTGCCTTCAGCCCTAGTCATATCTATTGAACTATGCGTGACATAGAGAGGGGGGTGAATCAGTGTTTCAATTTCAAAACTTTAAATCCAGAAATTTTAAATAGTGCAGTAGAAAAATAAAGCTAAATAGAGTAAGCACACCAAGATAGCAATCACACAACATAAGATATAACGAGGTTCACTAATGTGGCTACATCCCCAAATAGGATTGCTTGGACTCCAATCCAAATCCAACCATTGTAAAGCACTAACTTTACACATAATTTACCAGCACCAACTGGAAGGAGCACCAACCCTTGATTTACCAGCATCAACTAGAAGGAGACACCAATCTCCTAATTTACCAGCACCAACTAGAAGATCATAAATCTTTGATGAAGCTAATTAAACTTTATAAAAAGATCCTGAATGGTCTAACTCTTTTGAAATCTTTCTAATCTCTGCAATCTTCTCAAACCTTGTACACTAATGATCTCAATCTCTATAATCCTCTAACATCCTGCACATTGGTGATCTCAATCTCTGCAATCTTCTCAAACCCTGCACACAAACAAACTCATACTCTGGTGCATCCCAATTATTTTCTTCAACACATAAACTTATTGGATTCAACCATCTCTCATACTCTCTTATCTTTTATGCTCATTCCAATAGCTCTTCACATCTCTGTAGTTTGAACCCCTTTTTAATTCATACAAACTCACTTTGCATTCCTATCAGCTGAAAAACACCCCAAATCGGATCAAGAAATTGTTACTAAAATCACTAGAAGGGCTACCGTTATTCTCACCAAGAAAATATCTCATATTCTGAATCAAAATGGATATAATTTTTCACACACATCTAGAACTCTCAACACTTATAGAACTATAAAGAAATCATTCATTGCATACATATCCGTTACTCACACATACTTCAGATATTGCTCAATACCATACTACACTGCTAATACCCAAACCTAGAAAAATTTGAATATTACAGAACTGGTTGAAGATAATACATCGATTGCACTCAGAATGCGTGTTCCATGTTCGTATGGCACGAAATGGTATGACAATTTTTACATGTATGCTGAATGACCTCTCAAAACTCGAATCTATCTTTTTAATATTCTCTTCACAAAACTTTTTCAAAAAGAGTCAATATCACTAAAAACTCTTAAGTCTTAAATAAGAGTGTAATAATTGAATTAATATGCCACATGTTATAAAAAAAAAGGAAGAGCATTTTATCAAATAATACCCACTATTTCTTTTTGTTTGTTACTAAAAACCATTTGAACATTTTGTCAAACAATTCATATGCAAAAATTGGAAAAATAAGAAAAAGAGCTCTGAATGCATTTTCGATGAGCTATAACATCTTACTGGGTGTACGTTTTAACATGAAATTTGGACCACATGTTCTCCATATAACAAAATTCATTCTATCCAAATTTGAATCTCTAACTCCTCATAGTTTGCACACAAAATTTCTCACAAAGTGGCCTCCGACACAGATTTACAGGTATTTTGTCAAACAATTCACATGCTTGGATTTGTGCAAATTATAGATTCTCATACTTCAGGGCCTCAAATCAAGATGATTCAAAAGAAAATGTTGTTCATCTCATCAAGTTATACATGTAAAAACTTTGAAATTCTAAATTTGAGGACTTCGAGAGCCCAAAACAACCATCCAACTATTTCCATGACTTAGCCAAAATTTATGCTCAAACAGTAAAAAGTTACAGAGTGGCATTTTGCAGCTCGTACCATTTCTACCTCGGTTATAATATTGATATGAAATTTGTACCACATCTTCTTGGTATACATTACTATATATTATTTAAATTTTAGCCTCTAATTCATCATCGTTTGCTCACAATTTGAATTCCATGAAGCCAATATCACCCAAATTTCTGACTGCACCACAATCCACAAGAGTGCCCAAAAATGAACCAACATGAAATTTGACCATTCCAACGTTGCACACAAGTTTTTTATCAACCCAAAAACTAATCCAAACCATCTTTGGCTGTCCATCACCTTCCATTTGTATTTTGGCCCTCTTGACAACTTTGTAGATCTTGTCGATATTATTTCTTTGACACGTGCAACCATGTGAACCTTATGCACATTGATCTCATCATGTTGACAACAATGAAAACACTGCTGCATCGTACTCAACAATCTCCCCCTTTGGAATTGTTGGCAACACATACTCAAAAAATTGTTACTCTTCTCCCCCTTTGACAACAAATACAAAGGGATGTCGTGGACTCCCCCTGAGTCCATATACACAATACTCAGGTGTAAATCAGTATATAAAAGAACATAATTATACAGGAGAAAAAAAAAAAAGTACAAAATTACTCTCCCTAAGATTGTGCGCCCAAAAGCTAGTCAATGCTTGGGCAATGTCACCACTCCTAATTTCTTTTGTAGGTACTCAAAAACTTCCTTGGGTAATGGTTTAGTAAATATATCTGCTACTTGCTCTGATGTGGAAATAAATTCTAACTTTACCTCTCCTTCTGCAACCTTTTCCTTCAAAAAATGATATTGAATGGCAATGTGTTTTGTTCTTGAATGCATGACTGAATTTTTAGAAATATTAATTGCACTTGTGTTATCACACATAACTGAAATGGGCTCAGTGATCTAAATACCTAAATCCTTCATCATGTATTTCATCCATATAACCTATGTACAACATGATGTCGTTGCTATGTACTCTACTTTTGCGATGGACAATGATACCGATTCTTATTTCTTACTGTGCCAACCAATAAGATTATCACCCAAGTAAAATGCATCGCCACTGGTGCTCTTCCTGTTATCTACACATCTTGCCCAATCTGCATCTGAGAAAGCAATGAGTGTGAAATCCATCCCTTTGTGATACCATAGACCATAGTCCATTGTACCTTTAAGGTATCAAAAAATCTATTTTACTGCAATCAAATGTGTTTCCTTTGGACTTACCTGGAACTATGCAACCATGCACACTGCCTGAAGTATGTTAGGTCTGGCAGCTATCAAATATAATAGGCTCCCAATCATTGACCTATACATAGTCTGATCCACTAATGGTGACTTATCATCCTTGCTAAGCTTGCAACCTATCGTCATAGGAGTGCTCATAGGCTTGCAATCCTCCATAGTGAACTTTTTCAACATCTCCTTTACATACTTGATTTGTGAAATAAAAATACCATTTTTCAATTGATTAACTTGCAAACCAAGAAAATATGAAAGTTCACCTATCATTGACATCTAAAACTCTGTTTGCATTTGGTTAGCAAAGTCTTTGCACATTTCATCTTTGCTACCTCCAAAAATAATATCATCTACATAAACAACAATGATAACTTGATGATTATTTTTAAATTTAATGTAGAGATTACTATCCATCATACCTTTTTTAAAACCTTGCTGATAAAGATACGTATCAAGTCTAGAGTACCATGCTCAGGGTGCTTGTTTTAGACCATAAAGTGCCTTTTTTAATTTGCACACAAAATTTAGGTTGTCACTTAACTTAAATCCATATGGCTACTCAATGTAGACTTCCTCATCAATATTTTCATTCAAAAATGTTGATTTTACATCCATTTGATAAATCTTGAAGTTCTTATAGACTGCCAAAGCAAGAAACATACGGATAGCCTCTAATCTAGCCATAAGAGCAAAAGTTTATTCAAAATCAATACCTTCAACCTGATTATACCTTTTGCATACCAATCTTGCTTTATTCTTGACTACCTTTCCATGTTCATTCAATTTGTTTTGAAAGACCCATTTGGTACTAACTCCCAAGTCTTATTACTTACTCATCATCCTCAGCCAACTTTTATATAGTAGGAGCTTTAGATTTTTCTTTAAAACTGCTCCCCCCTAAGGATGTGCTACCATTGAACCTTTCAATGTTGTGGAAGTGTGCTTAGTTATAGCTTCTGCTTCTCTTATTAAGATTTACTCAACTGGTCAATGAGACATGTTTCTTCTTCAATTTTCCTTCTCCATACCTTCTTATTCCTGGGTATGGATCTATCATCAATTTTATCTACTTCAACATTCGGACCATTTCTCTTTGGCGATTATCTTTGGTTCATTCTTTGACCTCTAGATTGTCTTCTCTCTTGTCTCTACTTCCTTCTCTGAGGCTGATAGAATATATTGTCCTGCCATTTATTAGATTTAAAAGGCTTTCTACAAAACCTTACCATATGCCCATAAGCATTGCAGTTAAAACATTATACATCTTGTTCAATTTGAGGGGCATATAAACCTCTACCAAAATAATTATTTGGTCTAATGTTTGCTATGCAATTAGCTTTTCTATGACCATATCGGTGACACCTAAAGCATTGGAAATTATCATATGGCATATACATAAATGATCTTTGTCTGATAAAATATTTATTCATGACACTTGACTTACATCTGGTTGCCTTATGACTATATTGATTGCATTTAAAACAATAACCATAAAATGCATTATCATAGATATGATGAGATGGATAAAACCTATTTTGTTGATTTTGACTTGCTATAAATCTTTTTTGATAGCTTCTTTATTCTTGTGGCCAGCTTTATTGATGGTATTTATGAGTTTCTCCTTGATATCTTCTCTTCTTGTTATTTGGTCTTCTATGCTCAACTTCCTTATCTTTTGCCATAACCTTTGATGATTCAGCTTTATGCTCCTTTTTTCTTGTTCCTACAACATTAGAAGTCTTCTTTTCTACAACTTTGGAGGATGATGGTTGCTTTGCATCATATCCAAGACCAAATTTGATCTTGGGATCTCTTTGTTGTTTCAACATATCATCTAGAACCTCTATGCTCTTCTCAAATTTGAGGCTTTTGGACAATTTTTTATTGTCTTCATCTAGTTGCTTCCTCAATGAAATAATCTCTTCTTCAAGTTTGTAATGGGAAGCATCTTTCTCCTTAATCTATAATTTTAGGGCTTCTTCAATTATTCTAGATTCTTCCACTTGCAACTTTAGATCTTTAATGACTTTATTTGCTATCTCTTCATGCCTATCACATTGTTCTATATGTAGTCCTAAAGCTTCCTCCTTTGCGTGGGTAGCTTCTAATTCAACCTTTAAGCTGGCAAGCTCTTCATCGTCTTTGTTACAAGCTTGAGTCTTCTCTAACTTTTGAAGTTGTATACATAAATCTTCAAGCTGGTCTTCGTATTCATTCAACTTTTTGGATAGTATTTTATTCTTGTTTCTATCTATACTTAATTCTTCTAATGCAGCAATCAACTCTCCTTCCAGATCTACTTCAACATCATGCTCTTCATCTTCAAACACTTCTAAGATTTTAAAATTCCTATCTTTCTCTTCTAAGGAAGATACATCTCTTGAATCTCCTTTTATTTCTATGTCTTCTTTCACCTTTGGAGCCATAGCTAACACTTCTTCTATAGACTCTTCAGGTTCTACCTTAACTGACTAATGGGATTTCTTTGATCCTTTCCTTTTTCCCATTATGACTAATCCAAGATCTTCTTAAGTTGATTAAGCTTATCTTTTAGGGATCTGGCTCTGATACTAATTGTTGAACTATGTGTGACACTGAGAGGGGGGGTGAATCAGTGTTTCAATTTCAAAACTTTAAATCCAGAAACTTTAAATAATGTAGCAAAAAAATAAAGCTAAATAGAGCAAGCACACCAAGATAGCAATCACACAACATAAGATATAACGAGGTTCACCAATGTGGCTACATCCTCGAATAGGAATGCTTGGACTCCAATCCAAATCCAACCATTGTAAAGCACCAACTTTACACACAATTTACCAGCACCAACTGGAAGGAGCACCAACCCCTGATTTACCAGCAGTAATTGGAAGTAGATACCAATCCCTTAATTTACCAGCACCAACTGGAAGGAGACACCAATCCTCTAATTTACCAGCACCAACTGGAAGGAGACACCAATCCCCTAATTTACCAGCACCAACTGGAAGATCATAAATCTTGGATGAAGATAATTAAACTTTATAAAAAGATCCTGAATGGTTTAACTCTTTTGAAATTTTTCTAATCTCTGCAATCTTCTCAAACCTTGCACACTAATGATCTCAATATCTATAATCCTCTAACATCCTGTACATTGGTGATCTCAATCTCTGCAATCTTCTCAAACCCTGCACACAAACAAACTCATACTCTGGTGCATCCCAATTATTTTCTTCAACACATAAACTTATTGGATTCAACTATCTCTCATACTCTCTTATCTTTTATGCTCATTCCAATAGCTCTTTAAACCTCTGTAGTTTGACCCCCTTTTTAATTCATACAAACTCACTTTGCATTCCTGTTAGCTGAAAAATGCCCCAAATCAGATCAAGAAACTGTTACTAAAATCACTAGAAGGGCTATTGTTATTCTCACCAAGAAAATGTCTCATATTCTGAATCAAAACGGATATAATTTGTCACACACATATAGAACTCTCAACACTTATAGAACTATAAAGAAATCATTCATTGTAGACATATCCGTTACTCACACATATTTTAGATATCACTCAATACCATACTACACTGCCAATACCCAAACCTAGAAAAATTTGAATATTGCAGAACTAGTTGAAGATAATACATCGATTGAACTCGGAATGTGTGTTCCATGTCCAAATGGCAGGAAATGGTATGACGATTTTTACATGGATGCTGAATGACCTCTCAAAACTTGAATCTGTCTTTTTAATATTCTCTTCACAAAACTTTTTCAAAAAGAGTCAATATCACTAAAAACTCTTAAGTCTTAAATAAGAGTGTAATAACTGAATTAATATGCCACATGTTATAAAATAAAAGGAAGAGCATTTTGTCAAACAATACCCACTATTCTTTTTAGCTTATCACTAAAAACCATTTGGACATTTTGTCAAAAAATTCATATGCGAAAACTGGAAAAATAAGAAAAAGAGCTTTGAAGGCATTTTCGATGAGCTATAACTTCTTACTGGGTGCACGGTTTAACATGAAATTTGGACCACGTGTTCTCCATATAACCAAATGCATTCTATACAAATTTGAAGCTCTAACTCTTCATATTTTGCACAAAACACATCTCGTAAAGTGGCCTTCGACACAGATTTCACAGGTATTTTGTCAAACAATTCACATGCTTAGATTTGTGCAAATTATAGATTCTCATACTTCGAGGCCTCAAATCAAGATGATTCAATACAAAGTTGTTCATATAATAAATTTATACATGTAAAAACTTTGAAATTCTAAATTTGAGGACTTCGAGAGCCCAAAACAACCATCCAACTATTTCCATGACAGCCAAAATTTATGCTCAAATAGTAAAAAAGTTACAGAATGGCATTTTGCAGCTCATACCATTTCTGTCTCAGTTATCATATTACTATGAAATTTGGATCACATCTTCTTGGTATATAGTAGTATATATGATTTAAATTTTAGCCTTTGATTCATCATCGTTTGCTCACAATGTGAATTGTACGAAGCCAATATCATCCAAATTTCTGACTGCACCACAATCCACAAGTGTGCCCAAAAATGAACCAATATGAGATTTGACCATTCCAATGCTACACACAAGTTTTTTATCAACCCAATAACTGATCCAAACCATCTCTGGCTGTCCATCACCTTTCGTTTGTATTTTGGCCCTCTTGACAACTTTGCAGATCTTGTCGACGTTATTTCTTTGACATGTGCAACCATGTGAACCTTATGCACATTGATCTCATCGTGTTGAAAACAATGATAACACTGCTGCATCGTACTCAATAATATCGCTCATGCACCAATGGGTTCAGGGCTTATGTATTTCATCACCCACAGATGTTTCTCAATTCCTGAACTGATTGAGTTGGTCAAAGGTGCTTTCGACCCTATAACAAGGATTGCTAGGGATTTGCAAGGTAACGTAATCCTCAACCTAGACCCTTCCTTGATAGCAAGCACTTTGATTCCACCTCCCCCCATGTCCACTCCTGTACCAATAAATTGGGATATGATTGCCAGCTCAAATGTTCACCTGAATATCGTTACCTGGCTCAACAGGAATGCGAGCAGGAATA
>Ga0181464_1001369_pt1 | contig 12215 bp, 6 predicted proteins | sample InSIn2gowninarea_FD_119074 | JGI IMG/M metagenome (GOLD analysis project Ga0181464, IMG submission 119074) | Clean room microbial communities from NASA Spacecraft Assembly Facility at Jet Propulsion Laboratory, Pasadena, California, USA -... ...
TCAAAAAGAGCTTGCTTTTTTATTCCAATGTGCTAAAGCATAGAGCTGGTATTTCGCTTTCATATACCACATCTACTCTAATGTACACAAAAGTACACAATTGCTCACATTCATGTTTCGATTTTTCTTTTTCTCTATAGCTTCGCCTTCGTCTGTGTTTGCGCCTTTGCCAAAACCCCTTCTAACTTTGTCGCCTTCATCACGTTCCCTTTAACTTTCAGTTTCCCACTCATAAAAAGGCTCTGAGCCTTCGTCTTCCCAGCGACCAGCTTCCCAAAATTTTCATCACTTAACGACAACGTAACATCCGCTTTCTTGCCCGCTGGCGCCTCGCCTTTCGAAACAACACCCTTGTCTTTCAGATCGATGTGCCACGCTTCCTCTTGACCAGCATTGTTCTTCAACTTGAATGCAAAGATAGCTTTGCCCTTCTGAATAGCATCTTTGCGGTCGGCATCCGAGGAGTTTAGGGCATCATTGATGGCGTCAAAGGCGACGGAGGAGGGGAAGGCGTCTGGTAGATTGAGTCAGTTGGACGTTTTTGTGTACTGAAGAGCAAGAGTGTACTGAAGTGCAAGAGTGTACTTACCGCTTTTGATGGACATTTGGAAAATTGTTTGTGGTGTTGACACGAAAATGGCAGTAGTGGTTCAAGGGTAGATCGGAAGGGTCTTATTAATGCGAGACTGTGTGATTGAATTGCAACACTTAGCAAGGTATCGAAGAGGTGTATGAGCGATCAAAGATGTCGGAAGGGCAACGGGAATACAAGTAGTAGTTCTATTCTTGCGTGTACATTGACAATCATCACATGGGCATGTGAGCACTGGCGTTCTCCAGACATGAGATCACCTACTCCTACAAAGCACATGGTACCTGAAGCATGTGAAAAGTAAGCAGATCACCGAGGCAAGCGTCTGAATCACGTGACAGATGCAGGCAATCTTCAGATAATCCTTGTCAAGGGTTGTGTTACTACACCTCGATTAATGCTTGATGAGCTATCGGCTTCAAGGGCGCAATGAAAGCACAGGTTCTGGATTTACTTTGTTCTAGGTTGTCATCCCCTTGTTTGCGTCGCATCTGGAGAGTGTCGCACGTTAACAAGTACTAGTAGCGGTCCGACAATGATCCGACACAGAATAGCGCGGAATAGTGACAAGGCAACTGCTTCCACCGTTCTGCTATGAAACCAGTGAATTAAAAGATTACCACAAAAGAATACATGTAATATTTGACTGCTGCTAGTCAGTGTGTGCCCTGCTTCGATGCCAGTTTATCACACTGAACCCACCTGCGGTGTTCATTTCCATCGTGAAAGAACCCAGCTCTGTGATGGCAACCTCTAGTAAGGTCCCAGAATTGCCGGACGAGATTTGGTTCCAAATTCTGGAGTACCTCGCACCTGAAGATCTGAATCGAAGTGTTGGGCATAAGTTGTAACGGCCAGCGGTGCAAAGAGTGCAAGTTCTGCATGGAAGTCCGACCTCGAGGGCTACTCTGTCACCAATCTTGAAGTCTGTAGATGGTGTAATGGCAGTCGTGTTCGAGTGACCGTTTGTGCCGTTTGTCGCTGAGGTTTCAGGAAGAGCTGTGATGATGCCACTGGCTTCGTGACCCATACATAGAGGTGCTTGAAGAACGAAATTGCCATTTCGGCCGTGGAGATAGTAATGCAGGTCACTGCCACACAGGCCAGTAGCCTTTATGGTGACTTGCACTTCGCCAGGTTGGGGGATTGGTGCCGGTCGTTCTTCGAGTCGAAGATCTTTGGCGCCATGAAGGACGAGAGACTGGATTGTGTCTGGTGTCATCTTGACTGTATAGCTGAATATATAACTCTCCGGTTGTTTACAGCAAAGCTTGGGTTGGATATCTTCCTGGACTTACGGGGAGTTAGTTGGACAAAATTGCAAGGAGAGTCAAGGGTGGAAGATATTTGAAACAGTTGAACTTCTAGACGGTAAATTCGTTAAGTGTGTGCTTCAGTCGTGCCTTCTTCCGAACAGTTCTAAGAACTGAAAACCGCTTCATATGGCAGCGACACTTTCTTCATTTCCCTCATCCCTATTCTCACTTCGGAAGGATGCCTCGAATTCACCTCCATGCCGTCGGACATGATAACAGCGGCTCCGGCCTCAACGGGAAACAATCGCCGTACTCGGAGTATCAATTGAATACCCTTTTCCAATATTTCTACAACATCAATTGCCGCCGTTGTGTCATTGGTTCCAACTTATTTGTGGCCCTCTGGCACGGCATTTGTGCCGATTTTTTGTGGGTTGGAAGATCTTTCCGTGGGGTCGTCATCTATTCGCTCTCAAATCGAATGTCATTTCTCCAACTTTACGATGCGGCTCCTATTCTCAAACAGTGAGTATCAAGAAATAGGGTACCCGTGTAGGGAGTATCACTCAGCGGACGCGAAATGCACGTCGCCGGACTTTTCCCCAATAGTGAAGGTGTTGACAAGCAAGAGTGACCTTTTCGTGAGACAAGCTTAGCGAACTATTCACTCCAACCTACAATATCTCGAGAATTAATTATATTGTCTGAACCTGTAGCCTTTGCTGTGTCTACCGTAACTGCCGCTACTCTACCTAGGCATTCAAGACTTCAGCTTGTCCAGAAAGCAAATTAATTTGTGGCCACCAAGCACCGCGAATGATACGTTCAGGCAAAACCTGCATCTCAAAGATCCAACAACCCACAGCACGCTCTATATCCAACATGAGCAAGCCAGCAGCTCTCCTAATAGGTGACCTAACTCACACCAACAAAGAGTGGTCAGCCCTATCCAACAAATACACCCTAAAAGAATTCCGAACAGGAACCCGCGACAAATTCCTTTCAAACCTCAAATCAGGCACCTACGACGATGTCGTCGCCCTCTACCGCTCCAACACCTCCGTAACCCAAACGGGCCCCTTCGACACCGAAATAATCTCCCACCTCCCCCCCTCCCTAAAATTCATCTGCCACAACGGCGCCGGCTACGACAACATCGACGTCAGCGCCGTCAACGCCCGCCTAATCTCCGTCTCCAGCACCCCCGTCGCCGTCGACGACGCAACCGCCGACGTAGGAATCTTCCTAATGCTCGGTGCTCTCCGCCAAGCACATATCCCGCTCACCGCCCTCCGCCAAGGCGCATGGCGCGGCAACGCCACCCTCGGCCACGACCCCAAGAATAAAACGCTCGGCATCCTAGGCATGGGCGGCATAGGACGCGCAATGGCCCACCGAGCCCGCTCCTTCGGCCTATCAATAATCTACCACAACCGCTCCCGCCTTTCCCCAGCTCTAGAAAACGGCGCAAAATACGTCTCCTTCAACGATCTCCTCGCTCAATCAGACATCCTCTCCCTCAATCTCGCCCTGAACCCAAAAAACAAAACACATAATCTCCGCCCCGCAGCTCTCATCCTGCAAACCCGGCGTCGTAATAATCAACACCGCGCGCGGCGGCCTCATAAACGAAGCCGACCTCGTCGCGGCCCTCGAATCAGGCCACGTCTCCGCCGTCGGTCTCGACGTCTTTGAAGAAGAACCGAAAATCCACCCAGGTCTAATCAAGAATGATAGAGCGTTCTTGTTGCCGCATGTGGGTACTATGACTGTGGAAACGCAGCGGGATATGGAGTTGTTGGTGTTGAAGAACTTGGAGTTGTCTATTGATGAGGGGAGGTTGGTGACGAGGATTGGCGAGCAGAAGGGTTTGGAGTGGGCGAAGGATGATGAAGGTACGTAATGTTTAATGGTTCGTTTTGTGATTTTTGTGTTGAGGCTGATTTCTGCTGTACAGAAAAGACGCGAGGACGAGAGAGTCGGTTGTAGAATAAAAGCCTGATCATAAATGATATATATGCTTGGGAAGCTCTGAGTAAACACTGTGCATTCAGTTGTGCACAGGTCTCTTTGGCATTAGATGGACTGTACGCGAGGAACACGGCTCATGGGAAACCGCTATTAGAAGACCTTAGACATAAATTCAACCATCTACAAAAACCACAAGTTGGCCCAGGAAGTCAGAAAAGAATCATACTCTGGAAGGATCGAATGCGCGATTGTTATCATTCTATACGAGAGGTACGCGACAGTGCAAACACTGGACACTATTTGGTGCACTCCATTCTTGCCCACCACTCATCCCTGAGCGTTTTCTGGCGTAGAGCTTCGCCCACCACTCTCGCAGCCAAATTGAATCTTGGGCTTGTTGGACAGAACTGGCACACTTTCTGTAAAGGACATGACCTCTATTCCTCCTTCTTTTCAACCGCTCCGAGGACTCCGTTTGTCCCCTGCATTTCTAAATCTCGGTTGGCTTCACTAGCCCTAGTGCGTTGCCGGGTCGTGCTGAGTCCCATATGAGCACGTGATCTGGACGCTGCCAACGCTGGGAATGAGTGCTTGGATGCGTCCTCGTCGCTATCGATATTCTCCTCTGGCTGCGGCTTTCGCTTCATGGTTGGCGCGAATTTGGATTTCGCCCGCAGCTTTGAACCATACAAGTAAAAGCCGAGCGGTATTGGGACGAGAAGAGCAGCAAAGCAGCCGAGGAGAGTGCCTGCCCACTGAATGCCAAGGCCGTTGAACATCTGACGAGCGAACAGAGGCTAAGATGTAAGTTAGCCAAACGTGGTCAAATAAGGATGGGAAAGTTTGGAAGGGAAAACATACGAATCCTGCTGCTGCGATGGATCGCAGAAATGTGTTGCCTGCAATCACTGAAGCTGCAAACATAAGGTAAGTGTCGACCAGGTAATTGAAGCATTGAATGAAGATAGCCAACAAACCAGCGCCAGTAAACAGACCGGAGAGAGTCGGAACAATCCAATGAACGGATTTTTTGTAACCACTCCAACCAAACCAGAACAGACCAATTGAGAAGAGAGCACCACCCACAATGACTGGGGGTAGACGCCACTCAGGGATTGGAATGCCGTCGTTCGCGGCGAGCTTCTTGTTGTAGTTCCTGGACTCGAATATGATGTACATCGCAATTAAGATGATACCAACCATCATGCCAAAAAATGGAAGACCGCCAACACCTGCATTCATGCCGTGAACGCCTTGGAAGACTAATGGGTAAGCAGTCAAGAAGAGATAGAGGATTCCGTAGATGAAAGACATATAGACTGTCAAGGCCAGCACGACCGGTTCAGTGAAGAGCAGACGAAGCGGTCGGCTCAAGTTCTTTGTGACTAATTCTTTGAAGTCAACCTCAACTTCCTCCTGCTTCGCGTGGATACCCCAATTCTTGGTTCTCCGTCGAAGCTCTTCGGCTTTGGACACCAGGACAACTGGAGGATACGACTCTTGCAAGATGAACACGTTCAGGAGAAACGACAGAGCCCCCATGATGCCTGGGATATAGACGTTCCATCGCCAGCCAGCCCCCGATAGTTGGATAAACCCTCCAATGAATGGTGCAAGCATAGGACCAAGAAAGACCGTTGCAGAGAACACCACGATTGCAGAGCCTCGCTGAGTGTTGTCGAACATGTCGGAGAAAACAGCAGCCACCACAGCCAAGGGGCAAGAGCCGAAAATACCTGTGAAGAATCTGCAAATGTAAAATGTCTGCAAATTAAAGGCGGTGGCGGTCGCAAAGTTGAAGATAGTGAACCCAAACATGCCTACCAAAATAGGTAGCCTTCGGCCTTTCAGCTCAGAAAAAGGCCCCCAGCAGAGAGGGCCAAAGGCGTAACCGAGTACGTAAAGAGAAGTCCCGAGCGTGGCGACTTCGACACTCACATGGAAGTACTCTCCGAACGCGCGTGTGGAGGCAGAGAAAAGGGAGGATGTGAATGTCGAACAAAGAGATGTATAGGCTAAGATGACTCCGGTAATAAGTTTCTTACGGAAAGGCCAGTTCTGCGGGTGGAGCGGATCGTCTGGACCGTCGTATTCCACAACATAATCTTCGTAAGGCGGGAGATCTGGAGGATATGCCTTTCCACCACCAAAATTCGGCAGCGCTTTCTCAGTCTTTCTCGATTTCAATGTACCCGCACCAACAGTCGCAACTTGTTGCAGACGATGTGTCTCTGATCGCAAGTCCTCCAGAGGATGGGTTTTGGTTCTCGTAGCTCTTGATTCGAGTCTTCCGACAGACGCGGCTGTTGCGATTCGGCTCATGGCTTCGCTGGACTCGGTTGAGCTGGATATTATTGAATCTTCCGTCCTCTGCCTTTGAATATCATGGGAGGCACCGGCGGCCCGCGTCTTCGCCTCAGAATCATCGTGATGGGGTTTGACATAGGCTCTCGAAGCCTCTCTTTCTGCTACAATGAGACCGCGATCCACCACATCCACATTGTCAAGATCGCGCACTACCCGTGGATCGTACGACATTTTCGTCCGGAGGTTGAACTGGCCTTGTAAGTATATATGCTATTCTAAAGCACTGCTTCTTCATCTAAACCAAAAAGCCAACCCAATAGTAAAGTTGTCCCTGATGATGACCGGGTTGAGTAAAAGGTAGGAAGGATAGAACAGGCGAGGAAAAGGTATAAAGCAGTACAGCTAGCAAGATGACATGTGCCGCTGCGTCTGAATGATACGCCGTGTGTCAAAAGTGTTGAAAGCTAATGGTGGTAGAGTAGTAGTGCTGTACAATATTTCTCCATACTACTTCAGATAAGGCCGGCAATGCGGTACAATACCAAGCGCGAAGCAAATGTTGGCACTCAAAGCACTGAGGCTTTTCTGTATACCGGAAGGCGCGGTCGGCATCCCAACGCCGTCACTGTGAGCGTACCGTACTTCAATTGGTACTCCGCAGGCACGTTTCATTCCCACCGTCTCAGTGGATACTGGCGATCTTTGGTGATTTGTTTAAAGACTGACCTAAGCAAGTGGAGTACTTTAAAGCTTGTCTGAAGGGTCGACAGCTTGGGATTATTCAGCGCGTTGGTAAAGCCACCAATTTTATTATCAAGTAACTCGAACATGCGGAGTATCGCAGTCTGTGATAGGTTATTCTCAACACCTCGAGTCACATCCCGAAATAACCCAACGGAACTTGCCTAGATCAAACAACCACAGTCGATTGAAAGTGAAGTTCTGCGGGGGTAGGTTGATTCGTGTTGTTGAAGGGTGCAGACTGATGTTCACCTCGTGTCTGAATCCGGGGCCACGCAGAGCAGGACGCAACTTCAGCACGTGCAATCAAAGATTATCACTACGGTACCATACTTGTACTGGTGGATATGCGGGCGAAGTGTTCCTACTTGAGACTGTAGCAGGGACGCCGAAGCTACCCAACCTAATGCATAATCTCCATACTACCTACTGTTCAGTACAGTATCAAGAATATCGTACTCAGCATGAGAAGTATTGGCATCAACAGCCGACGAAGGCGTTCACCTTCCTACCTCCTAGCGCCATATGCTATTGATTAGTCAAGCTGTGGTCTGTCACATGCATTTCAAATTCCTCCATAGTTGTGTAAAGTAGAAGGGCGCATCTTTGGACTTGAGTCAGACATCTAGACTACCGCTGTCGAATTGAGACCATGGTAGCATCTGTACTAATATATGCGGCATAGACAACGTACTTTTTCTGCACGCCCTAGTACCCAGGCTGGGCTTACCACGTGGCCTTTCAACGTGAACATCTCAAGCAACCACTAGAAACCGTCCTTTAGAAAGAGTAACGGCTATTGCTTAGAGATGAGTTCAACATCGAACTCGCGTGCGTTCTCTGGTTGTCATCAGGACCCTCGAGCCGATGTCTGTCCGTCTTTTCAGGAACAAGAGCCAATGTCCTCGCCAGTTTCTCAATCGCAAGCATGAAATGTACTCTGTGAAGATGCCAACTCTGCTACTCTCTGAAACGCCAACTACTACTGAAATAGTCATCTTAGCAATGGAGCTTAAGTGAATTAGATCTTGTGGACAATTTGCGCTCTGCTGTGCAACCACGTCAGTGAGCCCGTGTGCTGATTTGTGCATCACACAACGTAAAACTCCTCACCCTCAATACAATCTCTCTGGCAGTGCGTTGCTCAAACACCGGGGAGTGAAAAGAGCAAACATGGAGTATTAGTAGAATACATAGGAATAAACTTGTACCGTCCAATAATACTCCAATATAGTATCATCAATTCTTACGCTCCATCACTTACCGCTAATTGTATTGACACTATGTCAATGTTGATGCTTCGGTAACTTGACAATTATTAGACAAACGCGCTTGGAGTATTACGAAGAGTAGATGTGCATAACTCGTTGCTGAATAGTCCTGGTTCGTTGAAAGTTGAAAGGTGGAGAGTTGTGACACTTGAGTGGGAGACGACAACGAGGTCGAGCGGGCTAAGCCTAAATGGTAACCAGCCGCATCTTCAGTCAATCTTTGGAGCCCACCCAGTTCCTCCATCATAAACACGTTCAATAATTCAACGCCTACACTACAAATCGGTTTCTTTCATCGACATGGTCATCGGCGCAACTCTTCATTTCAAGTCTAAGCACATCGACACCACTGTCTAGGTGGGATGGTAACACAATGAAGCGAGTTGCAGACGAAACCATAACCAAGGAACACGGCTCAACCCCAAACACGAGCGCACTTCAATCTGACGGCAGGAAAATGGCGACGGCAGCGCAATTAGCGGCTCGCAAGTAAGTGACTGACTGTTCCTCTTGTTTACCAGATCTATGCTTGCTGCTGCTGCCACCATCCGTGAATGAACAACAAACAGTACTAATCATGCATGCAGGATCGCGCAACCTAAGAGTCGGAATGGACGCAGTCACGGGAGCAGAGCAACAACACCTACCACACCCTCGATACTAGATCAGCCACAACAATCCTTCGCGGTCCCGTCATCGGGATTCCAATTTGGCTCCAACACGGCCAACTCTTTCCCTCCTCAGGCCTCAACCCAGCAATCCTTTAACTTTGGCGCACCCAATACCGCGTCGTCCTTTACGTTTGGCCAACCGAACACAAATGGACAATCCCAAAGTAACCCATTTGCGAATATGAATGGTGGCACTAATGGGGTGGTCCAGCAAGATAACAACATGATGGATGACTCCCCTCAGAAGCCTGCCTTCTCCAACTCCCTCTTCCAATTTGGTGGGAGTACACAAAACACTGCGCCATCAAATGCATTCAATTTTGGACAGTCTGTCAAGCAGCAGGAATCAACAGGCGGATTTGGTAACAATCTGTTTTCGCAGACAAAACCTCAAGAGCAGCCGTCCAACACAAACCTATTTGGTCAGATGTCACAGACGCAGCAGAATGGTATCCTTAACAGTGGCGGACTCTTTGGCCAGAGCAGTGTTCAAACCAGCACATCTGCTCCTTTGAGTGCACCTTTGTTCGCTTTCGGTAACACCTCAACTCCAGCAGTATCATCCACACCAAAGCCAGCATCGCTGTTCAAATTTGGCGAACCGAGTGCAACTCCACCTGCTGCAACGCAGTCGGAACAACCAAAGTCGCCCTTCGGTTTCTCATTCGGCCAGAGCTCCTCTTCTGAGAAGCCAGCTGCTGAAAAGGAACCCGATACAGGTGTCTCAAAACCACTATTTCAGTTTGGTCAGCCAGCTCCTGCTTCACCAGCTCATGAGGCAGTGGCTGCACCTTCACAACCAGGCACTGGACTGTTCGCGCCCACAGCATCTGCCTCAACAACTGCTCCAAGCTCATCAAGCTTATTCGGTGTGGCTTCGAAGATCAATGATGAGCAATCGAAGCCCCAGAGGGCAGAAGAAGGTGAGCAGGCTGATGAACCTGCACCACCCAAAAATCCGTTTGCAAGTCTATTCGCTCCTAAACCGTCAAACGCGGTTGTCGGAGATAGCGCCAAGCCTGCTCAATCACCTTTCAAGTTTGGTGACACGACAGCTTTCACTCCAACGACAAACTCAGTGGACGCGACCTCAACGTCACCTAATCCTTTTTCAAAATCGGCTCAAGTCGACTCGCCAAGATCTGTATTCAATTTCGGTCAACCCAATCCTTCCAGTGGTGGAGTCTTCTCGCCAAAGGCTTCCTCAACTATGCCTTCCAACAACTTATTCAACCTCAACAAAGCAACACCTTCCGCAGAACCTACGAAACAGGATCCGACCGATCTATCGACCGCAACGCCTGCAGCTTCTACTGCACCGTCGTTGTTTGGCAATACCTCTCAATCTATCGCATCTTCGCCTCAGAAGCCTATGGAATCGTTTGCAGCTCCAAAGGCAACCCCTTTGGGCAACTTTGGCCAGTCGCCGGCACCAATTCCAGCGAAGACCTTCGAAGGGGCTGTAGCAAGCGACGAAGCCTCTACCATAAACAAGAAACGTGCTCTGTTTACGGGCACTTCCACACCATTCGCAATGGCGCAAGCTGCTCTAGGTCCTGTTGCTGGCAGTTCTTCGAATGTTGAAGCACCATCCAATCTGTTAGCACCGTCGAAACCATCAACCCTTAGTCAACCGGCCACTCGTGCTGTCTCGACTGAAGGTGCTCCGCAAATCCCGCGTCATCTAAGTGGTGACAAATACAAATCATACGACGAAAATTATCGGTTGCGAAACTTGAACCGACTCTTCAAAAACAAGATTGCGACCCTCGATGTTGACAAGTTTGATGTCATCAACCTTATTCAGAACTATCTAGACCATCGGGAATCTATTGGCGAAGGGCTAGGTCGGTATGGCAGAGTCAAAGCTGGAGTCAAACGAAAAGCGACCGATGTTGACGACCTCCACGAAGAAGCAACGGCGCAAGGCAAGAAGGCAAAGCCTGCTGAAACAGGACCGTCTGCTTTGGATGAAACCCAGCAAAAAACCCACAGCATCTACTACGACGACCCCAAGCAGTCTTTTCTCATCTTTGACAAGTCCCAAGCCAAGCAATACTTTATCATCACCACAACCTACTGGAGCCTCACAGACTTCGAATCTTTTTAGAAGCATGATTCCGAGTGCTGCTGGCGGTCCAACAGCAACGACGAACGTGTTTTCGAACGTCTTCTCATCATCAACTTCCAAATCCACTACCCCACCCTCATCGCCGCCCAAGCCTGCTGTCCCTCAAATGCCAAGGTTCGAGGTACCTAAATTTGGTGGTGGCAGTAGCGGTGGGGATTTCATGGCTGCCTTTGCCAAAGCTTCAGCTGAAAACGCTAAGAAATTCGAAGATGCTGCGAAAGAGAAACGCAAGGCCGACGAATTTGATTCAGACGAAGACGACGCTGATGCATGGGAGAAGCAATACGAAGAAGAGCAACGAGCCAAAAAGGCCAAGATCGAGGCTGTTGGGAAAGGTGGCTTCACCCCAACAATTGCTACAGCTCCATCCAAGCCTTTGATATCTTCTGCAACTACAATGTACGGATCATCACAAGACACTGCGATCGAGGTTGGGGATAGTACAGGAAATTCTGGGAGTAGCGAAACATCAGGTTCAGGCAACTCTGGTGATGACGAACAAGAACAAGTTACGGATGACCTACCTGAGGACGAAGTCGATGATGAAACACAAGATGCCAATGCACAGGACGAAGAAGAAGGAGAACCTATTCCTGAGCTCGAACCTAGTCAGAGCCTATTCGGCCGCATCACGCGAGACAAACCTGTGCAGTCAACAGAGAAGGACGATGCACCTATCCGCCAGCCTGCTGCGAATAACAGTTTCAAACCAGGCTTGATGTTTGGCAATGTCGGCAAATCAACGCCAGATACTCCGAACTTCTCGCCTCTAACACCAGCGAACACAATGCCGAGGGGCGATTTTGTCCCAACTACAACCTTTAACTACACTCCCACGCCAGCTAGTGTCTCGGCGAAGCCTTGGAACACATCATCGGTTCTAGGAGGAGGAACAGTAAGAGAGGGACCTATACCCGGCGAAGGCCTCTTTGGATCTCGACCGAGTACACCGCAACCATTATCAGATGCCGACGTTAAAACCACCAGTATATTCGGCACATCCAGGACGTCCACTACACCTTCAGATAACACCTGGAAACGAGGCTCAGAAATCAAGTTCGGCACATCACCTGAGAAACTTGACGTTGCACCGTCCGTCGAGATCACCTCTGCCACCCCACCACCACTGAAGGAGAACGTTAAACCTTTCGCAAATCTCTTCGGCCAATCAGTTGACAAGAGCAACACAACGAACGGCGCTTCAACCTCTCTTGGCTTTAATTTTGGTAACGCCGCCAATACAACATCATCCATCACTCCTGTTCCAGGATTTCT
>Ga0181464_1001247_pt1 | contig 12206 bp, 10 predicted proteins | sample InSIn2gowninarea_FD_119074 | JGI IMG/M metagenome (GOLD analysis project Ga0181464, IMG submission 119074) | Clean room microbial communities from NASA Spacecraft Assembly Facility at Jet Propulsion Laboratory, Pasadena, California, USA -... ...
AATATGGCACACGGTTCTCTCGGAATACGAAACTGTATCGGTCAGTACTGGCCTATTCCTTCCCAACAGTCGTGGCAGTTGGGTTTTGTGGTGAGTTGGTGATGCACATACCCCCACTGGTTGTTCATTCCAGGTCGGAAAAGCTGGGCTCGCGTCGCCTGCATCAGTCGTGCGGTAGTCGGTTGGAACATCTTGACAGTTGCTGAGCGAGTTTGTAGAGACAGTGCAGGAGTACAGCGAGTGCTGAAATAGGTGGTGTGCTTTAATCTGCAGCTTTCACGTTAAACCGCAGGAGAGCTCCGGCACACTCACGTGACGAAACCTTTCCGTAAATTGACAAGCTTCCCTTTCTGAATCTTGACTTGCATCGCTTTGCATCGTTCCTCTCCTCTTCATCAAATCCAGATCGTGCATCTCACATCCTTTCTTCCCATGCTTTGTTGATGCAAACGGTAACATGTGGCATCACTCGCCTTTCATTCACGAGTCTGCGAGGTGCACTGGCAAGAAATATCGCTAGACCGGCAGTTTGGACGAGACTCCCTATTCAACCATGCAGGAATCTACAAACTCCATCAGCGGCTTCTTCAACTGCCAACACATCAATTACTGGTCCAAATGAAACATTTTTGCAGACGGAAAACAGCTTGCTGATTCGCGCCCGCCGGTATGGCATTTTTAGTGTAGCTGATCTACAGCGTCAGAGCAGTCTGTATACGATCAAGGGACTTGGGAGCTGCTTAGTTGATAGGCAATTTCGGTCAGATTTGGAGTTGTGGGATATCTTGCTTGACTACCAACTACAGCACTTCGGCTTGAAAGGCGCTAAAACTATCTGGCGTGGCATGAAGTATAGAGGCAAGCCTGTCAAGCTGGAGTCGGAGGATGTTGTCACAACAAATCTTTGGCAGAAGCTGTTATCGGCCGCTGTTGAGGCTCACGACCTCACATTCTTGAAACTGCTTTGTGAAGACAATGGACTTGCTTGGAATCGACCTAAGTTATTTACAGAAGTTATCAGTACCCTTCTGAGGTGCGACCAAGAACACCAAGCTGCGTATATGTGTTTCTACCTTCGAAAGAAACAAATACATGAACAAGCCAGTATTACGGACCTTTACAAGACTTTTAGACCTCAAGACTACAAACAGCTCAAGCAATTCTGCTCATTCTATCTAAATGTGCCTGCTGCAAAGATCTACGACGAAGCAATTCGTGATTTGTGGGAAGAGGAGCGCATTGATGATGCTTTCCTCCTTCACAAATTCCTCATTGCCCGAGGAGACCTTCCATCATCATTCGACGAAATTGCACCATTCATGCGTCATCTAGCCAGAAAACACCATGATCCAACTCCGTTTATACGGCAATTAATCACTGCTGGAGCTATGTTCTCACACCAGGCACGCGAATCTTATCATGAAGAGCTCGACCGAAATGGGGGGGGATTTCCCGTCATCATCACACTCTCTTGCGCGTCCCGACTGGAGCCCCCCGTCAAAAAAGAAGAGTGTGACCGATACGTTTGCTGCTCGAGCATTTGCCACCAAAGCTCTATCGTTTGGATTTGTGCTCAATTCCTTACGACTCTTCGGACTTACCGAAATTGGACCTCAATCTATGCGACAAATCGGACTTACTGCCGCTGATCCTGAAACATATGCTTCTCGACTTTCGACGTTGGAAGAACTCAACATAGACACTGGCAGTAGCGCATACTCACGATTGGTGCGTAAACTATGTTTTGCAAAGCAGTATTCGCTCTGGGAAGAGACTCTTAACACCAACATGCACCACGAAGTTTTCGAAGATGTTGCCCTACAAGAAAAATTGCTTGCTGAGCACTTCAACAAGAGTGACTGGAAATCTGTCAACCTTCTCCTTGCTATGCTCAATAACGGGGATGTCGATGGAAAGAGTAATGTAGCTTACCAGCGACTTCTTGAGACAGTTGCTGAGGATCGCCGTACACGGAGAAGTCTTCTCAGCTTGATCTCGTGCCAGTCTCTGCATAACACCACTGAGAGCATCGGGTTACGACTTCGGGCTATCGATCGCCTTTCTATGGTCCTCGTTGGCGACAAAACCGAACCTTCCAAGAAAGCATCAATGCTTCTTCACGCTCAACTTCTTGCTGGTCTGATGCAAGACGCAGTCGCTGCCGGTGCACCCATACATGGCCGTCAATGGCGCTTGATCCTCAGTCGACTCGGAAGAGCTGGCGATTACAAAGCGATCACAAGTCTCTCGCTCTGGCTTGCAGAGTACTACTCGAGCCAGCGACTCTGCTTGCCTGCAGCACGCAAGACAGGTGTCGATCACCACATTGACCTAAGTGAGTTCTTCAACGTCAACTACCAAGCTGCGATAATCGTCTGGGCACTTCGACGTGATCTCAGAGCGGGCTTACCCAAGGCGTCATGGCAAAACGTTAAACGAGGTCTTGGACTATTGAAACAGCTCGACGATAGATACAAGGTTCGCATCAACCTGCCAACAATTCGTAAAGCCCTTGTAGCGACCTTCCGCGCTTATGAGCATAAGGCACGTGTTGGATGGGTAGGCTCAAACAGGGCGCGGCCGTATCACAGTCCGAAGAAAGTGCTGACTGACTTACTCCGGATGGTGCATACAATGTGGTCAAGATCCAAAGACGATGTAGAGCAAGAGATCGAGGTAGCACTTGATAGTTTGAGGACAGACAAGAGAGTCAAAGATGGCATCGACAGGAGATTTGGAAAGGAGGGAAGGGCATTGCTAAGGAGAAGTAGACACAAGGGAATAGAAGACAGCACTGGGCCAAGTAGAATCACCACACCTCCTGAGGCTGTGTCTGGGTGACTAGATTCTTCAGTATTCAACGTCTCTAAAATTCCAATACTTCTTTGCGATTAGATTGACTAAGTTATTGTTTGTGGGTTGACATAATCAACAAACGGGCGTCCTCCTCGGTGTTCGTCTGCAGTGAGCCAGGAAATCACCAGTTTAAATGAATTATTGTTTGTGAATTGACAAAATAAAGAGGCGGGCGTCCTCCTGGATATTCGTCTGTAGTGGTCCCAGAAGTCACTGATTCAACCGAGTTATTGTTTGTAGTTGAACACAATTAACAGACGGGCGTCCTCCTCAGTGTTTGTCTACAGTCACCCCAGAAGTCATCAATCCAAGGTCAATTCAAGGTCGTGTGTCGGGATGGCGCCAGGTATCGAGGCTGTCAGGAGGGCACCAGTGTTAAAATAGGCTTGAGTCACAGACTGTCATGAGTAACAATCTCATATGGCGCACAGTCTCACGTAAGTCACAGATCATGGGTCACGAACTCAATGCGTTACACAAGCTTTGTTTGCTCTATTTTGCGCCCTTCTTGAGATCTCAAAAATTCAACCTCCACGCTCCTCCTTTCTATTTCTGTAGCAACCGCATAAATTTCGGCCTGCACCTACGCTAACGCAAATAGGCAATAACGCACCAGAAGTCTTTAGTTCAGGATCTGTAAGTGCCCTTGACCTTCCATCCACGACATCCAGTGTCCATACAGTCCCAAACCACCATGGAGAGAAGACAACCGCTAACTGAGGTGCAAAACGAATGCTTTGTCCGCCGGAAAGTCCAAAAGACTTATGGCAAGAAGGGCAAAGCTTCGGCTGCATTAGAATCAGCCAAACAGATATTCATAATGCCCGACGATATCGTGAAGAAGATGGCGGAGGTTACGATTGAGGAGGATCAAGAACCGGAGACGCAGCCATCGAGAGCAGCTGCAGTACTGAGTCAGAACCACAAGAAAACTGGTACAACACAAAGCTCTGATAACTACGTGCCTAAAGCTAAAGCTGCACAAAAACCCAAGGTGAAGTCCCGGGTCTCTCTACGTAAGAGTTCCGGACGCGTCTCAAGACTCTCAGATACCCTCGATAAAGACGCATTGTCAAAGGTTGATGTGCATCAGCCGGAACACTTTTCCCCCGAGTACGATGCCATATACAGCTTCGCCGAACAGTATAGCCAACACCCGATTCTGTCCTTCCAAGCCTACGCTGAATTTCTAGCCAGCCGCTGCGATATCAAGAAGGTTGGAGAAGGCGCTTTCTCTTCTGTTTTTGCTGTGACTTCCAAACCAGGAGCTAATGTCGCACAATCACACCACACGGTAAATGATCTAAAAGTATTGAACGGCACGACTATCTTCAAGGTTATTCCCATCACAATGCCAGGTCAGGAGCACAGAGACGACACAACGGCTCTCCCAAAAATTATCAGCGAGATCCAAACGATGGATATGATGACTACCACTTACGGTTTCATCAATTACCGCGATGTGATCATCTGTGCAGGTCTATGGCATGAATCCTTTCTCAGCGCCTTCCGAACCTTCAAAACAGCACAGAGTCTCAAGGCTGACAACGACGATCCTGAGGAAGTTTTTGGTAGTAACCAGTACTACGCGCTACTTGAGATGGACGATGCAGGTACCGAGGTCGCTGATATCAGACGACCGTCCGACTTCCAGATCTTCGATATCTTCTGGATGACGACGATGCATCTCGCTAATGGCGAGATAACTAGAGAATTTGAACACCGAGACCTGCATCTATCAAATGTCTGTATCAAACCCCACAATCCAATGGAAGACCGGATGGATGTAGACGAAGATACTGCCTCAAAAATGATCGAGCCACCAAAGCACCTCCTCGGCATGTCGAACATCGGTGTAACACTGATCGATTACACATTCAGCCGTGCCACGCTGCCAGCAGACGAGACTTCGCGTTGGACACGTAAACCAATCAACTGTCAAGAACCACCCAAAGCGTTCCCAGACATCACAAAGAACACCGATCTCGAAACTCGGATGCAAAGCTGGACTTATGAAAAATGTAGAAAAATGGTCCAAACGAATTATGCCGTCCTGGAGAAGCGAAACCTCAATCGAGACCAAAAATTTGGCAGAGTCCTCCAGCCTTGGGACATGAGCTGGTTTAAAACCAACGTTTGCTGGCTGGGTCATTTGCTGACCTGCTTACTTGAACGTGCTGGAACGGGACCAAGAACCAGATACGTTAAGAGAAGCAGCAAGCTCGCCAAGGAGGTGCAGGACGAAATGAGGATATCTTTGACAGAGGTCAAAGAGCTGTTGACGGTCCAGCGGGACAACGTCAACAGCCTGCCAAGCTCGGCAACCGCTCTCCTCGCATTAGGTGTGGAAAAGGGTTGGGTGAAACAAGACGACATCAATGGGTTTAGGGATAAATTGGAGGAGTCATAGTTGGTGCTTTTCGAGGTGTTGGAGAGGGCACCATGGATGAAATTGTGGCGTTTTGTGCTTTTCAATATTGGCTGATTTTTGAGCTTTTTTGACAGCGAGTGATACCCATTTGAGCATAGCATAGCATAGCATAGCATCGCCCAGAGTGGCAGAGCATGGCGTTTGGTTGAATGACAGACATTGAGCTCGAAACACTTGTTCCAGGAGGCCTCCAGTACCCAAAGTGACCTGTTCATCAAACTATATTTACATACTAACGATACCTGCTATTCACGTTCTCAGATCTATAGGTGAGGCATATTATGAGGTGCCCAGGAAGGCCCCATTGGTAGAAGATATTGTAACAACGCAAATCCCGAGCCTATCGCGCGGCGCCAAATCCACTCGAATCCTCACCTAAATTCATAAAGCCATCACCCAGACCCACCTTAACCTTCACTTCAAACCCACTCACATACACATATAACCCCCCAACCCCCAAAACCAACTCAACAAAAAACCAGCCGCAATCGCAAACAACGAAGTCCCCACTGGCCCAATGGTAGAGAACCGTCCTCTTCACCATCAGAGGGGAACCTGCACTAGGAGGAACAGCGAGTTTTTCTCAAGTCCGCGAAACAGTGCAGCACTTCCTCCCAACAGCCAACTCGGGGTCATGCCAGACGGCAATGCGTAACGGCTGGCGGAGAGGGTAGCCCCTGACAGGTTTTCTGAGATGCGGTAACGGGGATTATCGGTTGAGTTTTTGTCGCTCTTTTAGATAGGGGAGGGGGGGGGAGATATGGTTTTTTTTGGTTTGGCAAGGGATTGGATGGTTGTGAGGAAATAGAGTTTCTATTACATTGCTGTACCTCTCTCGAAACTCTCCCTAATATCTGTTGTGTACCGGTCATAGAATCTGGCTAGCTTGAGATTGAACTGCTTGTTCTTCTCGTTGATGTAGGTAACGTCCCCTTCATCCACGTCTCCTCTACGTTCCTTCCTCTTCTTTAATCTCACCTCCTCCGCCTTTCTTAGATCCTCAACCAATCGATCCACGTTCTCCTTCCGAGGCTTCTGCTCCACAAATCCAGTATTGTCACTATCAGCATAAAACTTGCCGTCCCGATCAATGGCGACCAACTCGCCACCATCCATCTCCACAATCTCCAACCCTCCATTTCTGGCTGCCTGCTCAATCAATTCGGTTTTCTGCCTCTCATACTCCTCCCTGCCACCTCCTCCACCCTTCGCTGCCTGTTTCTCCAGCTCCCGAATTTGTCTATCATAGATTTTGGCCGCCTCAGCGCCGTAGTCTTGAAACGCATTCTTGTCGCGATTCGCTTTCTTCTGTGCCATGCGCTCGTCCCAGCGCTCAGCCTCCTCGATAGTGTAATCCCATGCCCGTTTACGCTCGAAAGCACCAGTGCCGTCCTGTTCTTCGGTGTCAGCTTTGAGGAGATTGTGCTGAGCTATGGCAGAGCGGCGAGAGAGGTTGGCGAGAACTGTGGGATCTATGGCGCCGCGTTGGGCTTCGGCCTTGGCTTCGGAGAGATTTGAGCGGGAGGAAGCTGTTGCGCGTTTCTTGAGCGCTGCGAAACGTGCGAGGCGGTCTGTGTTCGAGTTCCCAGTATTTGTGGCGGGTGTTGTATCCTCAGGATTGTTTTGCGACTCTTCTGCTGCGGCCTCCGCGTTTACTCCTCCAGCCTTTGTAGACTCTTCAGACTCGGACATTGAAACTGGCTCGGCTGTGGTAGTAGATGGCTGGTCGTCTGTCGGTAACGATAGTCTCCTCTTTTTCGATGGAGGTGGCATTGTAATAGATTGTAGCTTCAAGATTGTGGTGGGCTTTGTCGCAGTGATGTTCTATTGTAGAATAATCATTACTGTTCGTCAATTGTATTGGACTGATCATTTCCTTCGGCTAATAATCGGCAATATGATTGGAGCGCCCGCACGTATCGGGAACTCAAAATTCTTGTCGTGCGCCGGTACACCATTGAATGTACTTAATCTGTGGTGAGCCAATGACAACCTACAACTTTGGCCACGCATAGTTCAGAACGTTTCGCTATGATATTCAACATAACACGGCTTCGAACTAGTAACGACAAGGACAGAAGCACGAGTGAGGTGCACATGCGCAGGACTTCTGTCCCCACTACAATGAAGTTCCACCCAGTTCCGTCTGTTTGTCATGCCCTGCCCGCGAACATGTCGTTGCCTTGTTAATCCTATGCAATTTTGCTGTTTAACACCCTTCCTGTGTGACTCACCATTCTTACCACCTCATACACCACAACCCTTCTTGTCTTCTCAACCTAAGACAAAGAGTTAACCTACAATATGGTGCCGAATCTGATCTGCATCCGTCACGCTCAAGGATTTCATAATCTTGGACCAGAATTTCACTCCTTGCCTGATCCAAAGTTGACAGAACTCGGCGAGCAACAATGCGCGATCCTAAGAGACGGCGAGATCATTGATCAGTCGAAGATTTCCCTCGTTACTACCTCGCCTCTCACTCGAACGATTGCTACAGCCTACCTCTCGTTCAAGCCTGCGTTCGAAAATGGCAAATGCAAACCCAAGATCATCGCTATTCCTGACACACAAGAGACATCCGACTTTCCATGTGACACCGGTTCCGACCTCGAAGTTCTACGTAAGAGATGTGAAGAAGAGAAATGGCCTGTGGACTTGTCTAGGCTCACCGAGGACTGGAACGTCAAAACACTCGACAGCAGATACTCTCCAGCAGGTGATAAGATTGAGATCCGAGCACAAGCTGCTAGACGACAACTGCGACAATTGCTAAGAGGTTTGGTTGCGGCAGGTGACAAGGATGCTCAAGTTGTATTGGTGACGCACGGTGGTTATCTGCATTACTTTACCGATGACTGGGCAGATAGTAACAAGTACTATGGCACCGGATGGTTGAATACAGAAACCCGATCGTACACCTTCAAGGACGGCATTGAGAGTGACAATGAGGACGCTACACTACTCGAGACTGATGAGAGTCGAGATAGACGAGGAAAAGATACACCTACTGTCGACAAGGATAAGCAAGGTCAACTCGTGCAGGAAAGCTGTCAAAACTTGGATGATCAAGGACTGGAGAACGGAATCAAGGCTAAGGCTTGATTAGGTTGAGAAAGGCATGAAAGTGGAAGGCTGGCGGTTGTTGTCTAATGTTCGTTCGATCATAGCGGAGGCGTCCTTCGTGGGTAATTAGGTGGGTAATGGGACGAGTAATACGACCTCTTCTTCAGCATGTCTATTAATTGAATTCAATCCCTTGCGAGGGAGGATACTCACAACCACAAACTTCTCATTGTACAAAATGTGGCTTGATAGCCGACACGGGTAATGGGAAACGTAGTGGTGATATGCCGAAATCGCCCTTAATGCATACGACTTACGGTAGAAGCCGAACTAGTCACTCGTGCATGACGAGATGACAATCAGCGCTACTAACATTAACCCTGTGCCCTGGAAGCGTATGTGAATACTGGCCTTTGCAAGGTGTGCCTCAGTCGTTGTGTTTTACTCAATATTGCTTTGGTTGGCTTCGATCTGAACAAGCAGCTGGCCTCTCAGCACAATGTATATGAGGCTCAACAGGCTTGAATGTGGATGATTAGAGTTGCATATCTAAGCGGTGATCTTTATCGGATAACTCTATATTAGTGGGCATTCTTTATCCACATGAAGGTATTTGGGGTCGAATGGCGTCCTTCAGGGTGCACAATCAGTTGACTCATCTCCAGCCAATCAGCATGAAGCATTGCAGCTCGTCATTCATCGCCTTGAATACACCTGTACAGGTTCCCCGATAATGCTAACTGCGATTGCATCCCTGATTCACTATCATCTTATGCTCGACTCAAACGCATTATCCTACTGAAGCGACGACTGTTCGCATCTTACTATCTCCAACGACCTAGAAACCTTGGACAAAATCACCTAAAGCCGCGCTCTTTGTTTCCCGAGACCTGTTGTGACAACTGACCAGTGACGACGGGACTTCGGACACCTGATCCTGCTTAGCCCCCCTTGATCTGCCTTGAATCTCGGGCCATACCACGCGACCTGCACCTACGTTACTCAAAAGAACATCGATTGAAAGTGCGGCATTCCCATGTTTGTATCGACCCGTTCTTGAAAGTGTTTCTGAATACTGAGGTGAAGCCAATCTGACGAGTGGGCACCGTGCCCTTCGTCCGCAAATCATGGCTTTTCAACAACCAACAGTTCAACGACAATCCACACATCCCATCCAGGCTGCGCAGTCTCAACGTTCCTTGTCCACGCAACCCCCTCAAGTATCTGACTCGCAGGAATGGATATTGTTTGCACCACCTTCACAAGCTGAGTCCAGCACTCAACGAACCGATGTAACTCAAACCGCCGGTCTGTCAAGAGCAAGTGAGCTGGGATCGCTTAACACCGCTGCGAGGTCAGGTCAGCCAGGCTCATCAGTTCTCGATGATGAAGCGACTGAAGATGCGGAACTCGACAGTCTTGACGACGGTCTGCATGCCTTTCGTGAACCCGCCCTTTACACCTTACCTACACACACGACTAATGCACCGATGCTGCCCGCGCACGACGGATTAGGTTCCTTCCATGCGTCCAGTGCCCCTGTACTAGAACAGCTTTGGCAGCATGAGCAGTTCAACACAAAGCGCAAGCACGAAGGTCATCATCGACGACCCTCCAGCGTCCAACGACACCTCGATACCATTGAAGAATTTGAAGCACAAGCGAATGAGGAAAAGAGATTGCGGATCGAGAAATGGAGGATAGAACAGTCTCAAGCGTTGCTAGAAGAGGTAGAGCGGGAGACGAGGAGGCGATTGCGACGGCCTGGCCCACATACAAACATGTCATCAGACACACAAGACATATTCGGCACTACACCTAAGCAAAGTGATTATATGCAAAAGCCACAACCCGCGACTGCGCCGGAGGAACCAGAAAATGAGCCGTTCTGGAGAAGGATAACCAGGAAATTCATCCGCGACATCATCGGCATTGACGAACCACTACTATCAGTTATTCTCGGTGAAAGCCTGCCAGGAGAATACACCCCACGCGCGACAACACCAGAGCCAGAGCTAAGGTCATCGCAACCGGCGGAGTCGGAGGAAGATCCACTATCGGAAGCTGGCTGGCGCGACAAGCTATTGCAAAGAATTGCCAATGAACTTGGAGTATTCAAATATCAACTCAATCCCCACCCAGGAGCATTCACCACTTACTCCATCTCCCCAGCCGATTATGCTGGTATGCCAGTATCTATTCCCAGGCCATTGTCGTTATCATGTTCACCCAGCTTGAGCGCTCCTAAGCCCATCACACAAAGCTTTGCCTCAAGTTTGGGACCCAATTTCCCACCAACACTTCGCGATGACCTCCATGCCGAGAATTGGGGCCTGGAAGAGGAGCCTGCCTCGATACTCGACTCAAGCCTAAATTTGAAGAGAGAGCGGGAGTACTGGGAACGGGAGCTAGATGTGAAGATGGTGTTTCGATACTTGAAGGATCGATTTGCGTCGTCTCCACCTCAACCCGAGCCAGCACGACAAACTCAACCCTTCCAAAAGGATGACTCAGCCCAACGAGCTGCTATCATAAGGCAGCACCACCCACTAGTTGCACGAGCACACCGATCGCCAGTGCGAGCGAGAAGAGAGTCACGAGTGACAGCGAGGCGACCGAGCAGCAGCTGCGCCAGTGAATCTCTGAAGAGCAGCAGGAAAGCCACAGCGCTACGCAGTGGCTCTTCTCGGAATTATTGGGACCTTGGCGGGAGTGTGGGCAGTGGAAGTATAATCGCCTCTGGCGGCATGCTGGGTGGTTGGGGTCAAGTTTGATGGCATTCGACCGTTGACATTAGCATTGCCTGGCGCATTGAAACAGCATTCTATGAGCTATGATTCATGAAGAAGACGCATTGCATTGTAACAATAGACCTTTATATCAACCCATTGGACGTTTGCACAAGCACGTCCTGGTTGCTGCAATACTGTGGTGGTGGCGTTGTGCTGACCCGAGACCAACAATTCGAACATATTCAATACCACTCTAGATACTCACTCCTGACTAATGTCTGTATCCAATGCTCGTATTTCATTATTCTTCTTTAAACACATAATGATAGGTACCTTCCATCCACCGATAGGGGCCAACATTGACGATCCTGTTGCCAAGCAGGCTCCGGTCTGGATTGATCGTGCTTGTTGCCTGGCCCAAAATGGAATAGCTCCACATGGGGCGGGTTTATGCTAACATGGGGGCGCGACTTCCTACAGAACTTCCAATCACGCTCTTACTGTGCCTATGCGTGCCTACGCGTGCCTGCCGTGTGCGACACTATTGCTAGTCTGGACGTGCCTTCCCGTTGTGATGTTTTGAATTTGAAAGTGTGTACAAAAGGTCTTTGCCATGTAAGAGGTTTGATTCTACAATCAGTTTCCCTATCAGCTTTCTGTATTTCCATACCCAGAGATGGAGCTACCTCGTCTTCCTTGTTCGTTTGAAGATGTTCCTCTCCACCTCGAAAAGAGTGTCCAACGTGAGTCGCTCAGTGGTTTTATTGAGCCTTTCAAGGTATACGAGTCGAAGCTGAGACAAATCTACGCCCGAGATCGCAATCACCATGCTGTGTCGAGCTGTCATTTGGTGCCAGTCTTTCGAGAGGGCGAATCGAGCCTTACCATCAAGGCCCGTGACCTCGAAGCTGAGCATGAGCATGAGAAAGAGAAGTATCTGTTGACTTTATCTGATGAGAAGCGTCGAAAGACCAGTTCCAATGCGACTACAACCAGCCTGAAGGACTTCAAGACGAACTTCAATTTGTTCTCAGAGCAGTCCTTGTCTGATCTCAAATGGGATAACGTGGTTGCAGCGGGAAGCAGTGTCGTCACAGCATTACTCCCGGTGGACGCTCCTC
>Ga0181464_1001370_pt1 | contig 12203 bp, 2 predicted proteins | sample InSIn2gowninarea_FD_119074 | JGI IMG/M metagenome (GOLD analysis project Ga0181464, IMG submission 119074) | Clean room microbial communities from NASA Spacecraft Assembly Facility at Jet Propulsion Laboratory, Pasadena, California, USA -... ...
TATATACAAAGGTACCTTACCTGTGAAGGCAGATATAACAAGGTGTATTCATATCATTTCAAGCTTTTGCTACATTTCACAGGAAAGATATCCATTGATCTACCTTTTTACTTATTCCGTAGCTTAAGTAAAATGTGTGATAAGGTTCAGCTAAGGAAAGAAGCCTGTGATACCTCATTGTTTCACCATGGTTTGATTAAGTTGATTGTTCTGCATGAACTCCAGAGAGTAGGTAGAGACTGGCCCACATTCATATTCATGTCTGGTTTCAAAAACGAGACCGATCTCAGTCCTCAAGCTGAAAAAGATCTTCCAACAACAATTGGTCATCAGGCAAAAACAAGATCCAGGAGGTTTTCAAAGTTAAAGGCAAGGAAGCAAGTAAGAGAATCCACCAGGCCACTGACTATCCAGGATACACCCCAGCAGTCCCTTAAAGAGAAAACTCAGGTCAAAGAAAGTGCACATGAATCAAGCACAGGTGAAGGAGTTCAAAGAAGAAGGACTAGGAGCCAGGTAGCTAAAGAAAAGGGTAACTTAGTGATTATTGAAGAAAGCCCTATTTCAAAGGGAGACTTAAATGTCTTACTGCAAGCCATTGATATTGAAGAATCTCCCGTATTTCAAGCAGATTTTATAGAGTCAGGAAAAGACAAGGCTAAGAGAGTCAAAGCCTCGAAGAAACTCAAGTTTGATGATCAGGTTGATCAATTTGTATTTAAACCAAGGAGACCCATAACAAAGAATTTTAAACAAGTACAGGGGGTACTGCCAAAAGCAGATGAAACAGGGGAGGTAACACAACTTCATGAAAGAAAGGATAAAGGCAATGCAGTTACCATTTAAGAAGAAGATAGTGTGGAAGAGTTGAAAAGGAGGTTGGAATTGGCAAACTTTGAAATTTCTAGACTGAAGAAAGCTGCCAGGAAATTTGCAATCAAGGAGGCTTATTTCAACCAATTCAAGCTTGGTGGGAGGACAAAACATTTCAAATACCCGAGGTGGTTGATTTTAATGTTCAATTCCGTTGTTGGACTGTCCCTGCCATAAAGGAAGCGCAATTCATCAGAAAGGTTAATTCAAACTTGAGAGCTGGGATTAGAGGTATGAAGAAATAAATTGAAGACTTAAAGGTACAGTTAGGCCAACAGAAAGAATCTCCTTAAAGAAATCCCATTTCAAGTAAGGCTATGTTTCAAATTTTTATGGTTTTGCTTGGTATAATCTTTCTTGAAGAATCATACATTTCCATTCAGTTTGAAAGACCTTGGAGCAGTTGAAGAATGTTTAAATAGCAAGAAGCTCAAAATAGCAAAATTTTGGGTTGAAACTATGTTTTTGGAATTACACAGCAGTTTTGTAGCGCGCTACGAAACTGCTAAAGAAGATGACTAATGCATAGCAATTCCGCAGCGTGCTATGAAACTACTGATGCTACATAATCTAAACTCTGTCAACCAATTTTGAAATACAAAGGGAAATTTTTTGAAAAAGGAATATCTTCAAGGGATCATCTAAAGCTATCAACTTTCAACAAGGTCAAGACAGGTGGAAGAAACATATATTCGAATCCAACTCTAAACTTTTTTGTTATAAAGTGATCTCATTTACTACAGTCCAAGATATGTCAGATAGCTTGGAGGAGCTTTTGTCTTCACACAAGGAAAAGGTTGACAGCACATCAAGGATGTGGCATTTCGATATGTTTTGTATAATCAAAGATGAAGGGCATAGTTCATTGGATTCGAACATCTTTGAGGAAAACCGAAGGCTGATAAACAGGGGCAGTATTCTATTTTTCAGGGGCAATGGAGAAGATGTCACATTGAAGACTAGTATGGAGCTTTGAACACCCACCACAGCCAAACTAAAAAAGGACCACATGTCAAAGAACGAGAATAATTGTAATTAAGGCTATTATTAGCATAATATGGAGTTAGACTCCTATTTGATTTAGATCTCTAGAAATTCTAGTAGCAGTTTGTTATATTTAATAGGCAGTTAAAAGTTGAATAGGTGTCATTAGAAGTAGATTTCGAGTTCCCCTCATTCTGGAGGAGGAATCTCAGTCAGGTAGAAGAGCTCTATATATAGGAGAAAGAAAAATGTAATAGGGGTTGGAAATTTATGTAAAAAAGCTCTGATATTTGGCTTATGTAAAGACTCTGTTTTTTTTTGGTAATACAGTACTAGCTTATGCTTCTCAAGAATCATAGAGAGTTCAATGTATGAGTTTCTTTTGTTGTGTTATGAGTATTTGATTACTTAGAAATGACTTGCAGTGTTCTAATTTCCTTCATATACTCGTAGATTGTCTTTTTTGTGTTTGGTGTGCTCTACCTATATTGAAATCTGAATGCCTTGACTTTTATGCAAAGCCAATCCTACTGTTAATACTAAATCACATATGACTCCATAAGCCCAATGGATACTTGTTAATTTTGTTTCCACCATATTCATTCCTATTTGTTTCACAAAGAGTTAGCCATCTTGATCATAATAAAAAAACCTTTAATCCTTTGAGAGAGCCCTCTCGGGCTAAGGAGGCTAAGCCTTAGCTAAAAGATTGGTTTGAAACAGTTACTTGAAGTCTTCCTGGTCTGCAGCCTTCCAGGGCTTGATTTTGAGATAACACAATCAAGCAGTCAATCATAAATACTCTTGTTTTAAACACTCCCAATTTTTTGAATAATTTTATTTTATATACTCTAGCATCAGATTCATTTTACGCAGCAGTGCTGACACAAATCAATGATCGAAACTTGGAAGCACCGATACCATTTTATAGTTCAAATCTTGAAGGTGTTGAGCCTAATTACTCTAAAGTTGAGAAGCAAGCCTTTGTTGTATTCAAAGCTATCAAACACTTTAGGCCCTTTCTCTTAAAGGTTCACATAAAAGTTATAGTCCCCTTTTCAGTAGTAAGACAGTTACTAGTTCAAACGAAATTGGGAGAAAAAAGGGCAAACTAGGTCACGACATTACAAGAGTATGATTTGGACATTAGACCAGCAAAGATTGTCAAAGGCCAAGGTTTTTGTAGGTTGTTAGCAGGGGCTTCCAATACTTAGGAAAATGAAGGTATCAGGAATACTGAAGAAATCAATGAGATAAGTACCATCAAATCCTGAATCACAATATGCAGATTTGATATTCTATTTGAAGAATGGATATGCTCCTTCTAATATTTCCTATAAAAATAAACGTGCCATAAGACTGAAAGAAAAAAACTTCATGATTATTGATGATGTGTTGCTTAGACGGAATTATAATTCTATTTTTTTAAGATGCTTAGAAAAACCTGAAGCGCAAAAGGTCTTGCAGAAATTACATGATGGTCCAGCAGGAGGAAATTTTGGAGCTAATACAATAGCCCACAAAATTATTCATGTTGGGTATTATTGGCCCACCTTATTTAAATATACTCATGAGTATGTAAGGAAATGAAGAACATGTCACACTGCTAGTGGAAGACAAAGAAAGCCAGTTTTTCCTTTGCAACCAGTCAACATTGAACAACCCTTTGAACAATGGGGATTGGATATCATCGGAGAAATTATTCCACATTCATCCAAACAGCAATCCTTACAGGTATATCCTTACAGCTACGGATTACTTTACTAAGCGGGTAGAATCAATCCCTTTGAAGACAACAAACTCTGAGGAAATCATTGAATTCATAGACCAGTTCATCATTACCAGGTTTGATGTCCCAAACACTCTTATTTTTGATAATGCATCTTATTTCTCTGGTAATTCCATACTTGAATTTGCTATTAAAAGAGGATTCAAATTGAAATATTATGCAAACTACTACCCTCAGGGAAATGGTTTAACATAATCAACCAATAAAAATATTATCAAAATCATTAAGAGAACTATCGATCAAAATCATAAGAGTTGGCATAAGTCTTTGATATTTGCATTATTAGCAGACGGTATAACACAGAAGGCCTCAATAGGCACTTCTCCATTCAATCTAGTGTATGGAAAGGAGCCTATCATACCAACAAATTTAGTTCTTCCATCACTAGCCTTAGTGCAGTTTATTGAAGAAAATCCCTCATCTTCTATCCAATTGAGACATAATCAGATCCTAAAATTAGAAGAAGAAAGGGAGAAAGCCTGAACTAAACATGAGAAGCATCAACAAATTATTAAGTCTTCTTTTGATACAACTTCCACTGGCTCAAAACTTTTACAAGTTGGTGATGTTGTTTTGAAATGGGACAAAGCCCATGAGGATAAAGGAACACACACGAAATTTCAGAAAATGTGGCTCAACCCATTTCAAATCAACAAGAAGATAGGCCCATCAAAATTCATATTGCAAGATCTATCAAGAAAGAGAAATTCTCTTCCTATCAATGGGCTTATTTTGAAAAAATTATTCACTTGAGGAGGTAACCCCTTCTCACTCTATAAATATTCAATTTTCAACTATATTTGTGTGAATAATTAGTTTAGTTTCTTTCTTGAAAAATAAATTTGTAAATAAACCTCTATTGGTTTTTACTATTTTGAAAAAGTTACTTAAAACAAAAATAGTGTTAAATATTTACTTTTGATAGATGGAAGTCTTGAAGGAATAAGAGAAAGTTCTAGGAAGTTAGGTATAATTAAACTTTCAAAACCCTTTTATTTTTGTAAAATCTTCTCAAAACTTCAAAATACTAGAAATCATTCTGAGTTTTAAAGCCTAAAAGAGGTTATCAATATAAAGCAAAGACTGATCCAATCTTAGCATCTTCAACTCTTAAAATTGTCATCCATATTCTCTTAGGGAGAAAATTATTTACCCCATCCATCAAAATTTATGACTTTTTAGAGCGTAATTCTAAAATATATTTGATATAAGAGATAAGAGGTCTCATCACGAGCTTGCTTACCATGATCATAGGGGACTAGTTCAGCTGACATTACCAACACTGCATACCAAAACAGGGTAATGGCTTCTAATTATAAGACAACGGGTCTCATCACGAGCCAGCTTGTTCAGTTAAATTACAACCAGTGAATGGCATTGTCAACAGCTGGCCACCAAACCAGGACAATGGCTTTTTATCTTACCAAATAAAGAGATAAGGGAAAAAGAAAATGCAATACAAAATGTATGGAAACATATCTTTTGGATTCATTCTTTTAAATTATACTCTGAAATGGATGGGACAATAAATGATTAAATGGCTAAAAGGTAACCCTGTCGAGACTATAGATGTTTGCTAGCAACAATGGCTCTACCTGCGATAGGAGAGTCATTATATAAGCTAAGATGAAGAAGTCTCTTGTTTTATCATTATCAACCAATAAAAGATTATGTAAACTTAGAATGTATGTAATTTTGAGATGAGAAAGAGATAACAAAAATAGTTTTCATTATATTCAGAGTTTATGATTACCTAGTTATATTAGATTTTCTCTATCCACTAAGTTTTTTAGATTAAGAAAGTTAAATTATTACATTACTTTCTCAGAGATAATTGTTTTTCCCAGTGAATCACCAATTGTTGTGTTGTACAACAACCCCCCATTTCTAAAAATCTTTTACAAAAAATTCTGAATAAGAAATGGGTCCCTTTTTAAAAAGTAAACTTCGTAAGATTTGCGAATTATAAATAAAACTGGTATTAACCTCATTATAAGAAAAACCTTTATCAAAAGGCCCGATGTAATTATTTCATATTATAAAGCCTTTTGAATAAAGTACAAAGTGTTCATTTGAAAAATGTTATAAATAATTCAACATTGCGATAAAGCGATCGGAGATTGCGTATTGCAATAACAAAGGGATACATCGAAAAAGGTTCTCCTCAAATCCTCCGATCTGATAAAGGTAATCACAATTGGCAATCAATAAATAAGGCGTACATCTCAAGAAGGAAACATTCATGAAATGGTTTGCATGCATAAGTCTTTTGAAGCAACAAATCAAACCAATTCAATAAAAACATACTCCACCTTATTTTAATATCACTTTAATGGAAATCGGAGATATTCATTCCAAGAGCTGAAAGCCTTACCCTTTGAAACTCTCGATTGCGATTAGCAATTTATCGTTGATCGCTGATCGGGGAAATCTAAAGACACGCTTAAGTTAATCATGCGATATATGATCGATGAGACATGTATTTATGATATTTATTCATCACGACTGGCAGCTCGAACGGCTATTAATTTCACAGTTAAGAGTAAAATCCTTTAAATATTTCACTCGTGGTGGTTCTTAACTACATCCGACTTATAATATGTCAATCACCTTAATTTTTTTGATTTTCATATTGGCTTTCAGCGGCATATCCTTGTGTTACGGTTTGTAATTGTCTATGCAGAGTTTCTTTGAACTCAAGAATCTGAAGAAGATGGAGAAGAAATCTAAGAAGGCCAAGGCAACTTCTGTAGATAAAGAACCAAAACCGAGAAAGAAGGGACTAATATCAGGTAAAACATGCCTCAAACTGTGAAATACGAGTTGGGAAAGCATCTACAATTTGATAGAGGTAGAGGAACCCGAAGAATTGGAAGAGGAAGCCACAACTGATTCCACCAGCAAGTTAGAAGGAACTTTCAAAGAATTGGCCTACCTTCACAGGATAGAAGCATGGGCCAAAATTTTTCTTTACACTAATGTGGTTAGATGGGTTGTCGAGAAAATCCCAACTTCAGACAGAAAAGTTTCCGTGGCTGATGGAAAAATATTTGGGTCATCTAAACCTGAAGATCTCAGGCAAATGTACCATTTACCTTCGCCCGAGAAGCACTACAACCAGGCATTCCTGGAAGCATTTGCAAAATAAAATGACTTGGATTCAGACCCGATCAGACACTAGCGCCATTTCCTAGAGAAACATAAGCACAAGTCATCGGGTAATTATTCTGTTGACTCTTTAGCTTCTCCTTATTTCTACGATGGCGCTATTGTTAGCCTCCTGTTGCAACAGGGTATCATCTTTCATGATTGACATTTCTACATGCCAAATATGTCATACTTGGCAAGCTGCAGTGTTCCATATTTCCAGAAGATACCATGAGAGTGTGCTAGTCCAAATGCCACTGCTGAGATTCCATTTTGAGGAGTTGTCCCAGTTTTGAAGAATTTTCATTTAAGGGAGGTCCAAACAGTCTAATCTTGGTCTCCCTAGGTTTCAGTTTCCTGTTATAGAATATAAAGAATGCATCTGTCCAAACAGTTTAACCTTGGCAGATTTTGTAGATAGGTAGAGAATCAAAGGGACCCAACTGTTTAATCTTGGCCCTGGCAGAAATAAGTGTAGATTTAGATAGGAAAAATTCAAAATAAAAAATTGTAATTCTGGGTCTGCAAGTCTAAGTGCACCCAAATCAGAAAAGAAGAAAAAATGTTAGGAAATTAGGATGGGTAGGTAGATGTGGTTGCAGAAAGCTGATTCATGATCAATTTTGTGTTTCAAACTGTGTTTTATCTTTACAGATCACATTGCAGGCAGTTTTCATTCAGAAAGAGATCAAAGCTAGACATAACTAACTTCCCCTTCTTCTAATTCCCCAAGTCACTTACTAATTTCCCCGAAGAGGTCAAGATCTGCTTGATTCCTCTTAGCTTCATCATCATCCATATCAGTCACCTTGGTGAAGATCTCCTTCACTCAAGGATCTCAGTCTCTTTGCAAGTTCTTTTCCCCAAAATTTAGCCTAAGGTCCCTGACCTTAGCGCCTGCTGATCACCTTCATATTAACTATTAACAGTAGTATATAACTCCCTATCAGTTTTTCCCCTTTTCCCTACTAAAACTTTGTATATAAAATTCCCCTATGTAAATATCCCCTCCCTGGCAATATAGCCATATTTTTATAAGTCCAGGGAAAAATAGTCCATCTGGGGCTGTTTTTAGCCCATCTGAGTCATAACAGGGATTAATCTGACACCTGGCCAGATTAATAACCTCCCCCTTAGCTCAAAAACCCATATTTTTTCCCTTACCCTAAGTCCCGAGCGCAAAAAACATACTCCGCCTGTTTATAACCCCCATAACCCATATAAACCATAGTTTAAAACCCCCACACACATTATTAAAAAAGGAATATTCTTTGAATATTCCCCTGCCGTATCTCCCCGCCGTATTACCTTCGCCACCAGCCATCGGATTATCCGCACCGCAGATCAACGGCTAGCGGGCCGCCCCATCCCCAAACCGCCCGAGCTTTAGCGTTCGGGAGATGGGCGGTATTGCCGTCGTACTCCCGACACGCGTCAGCTCCTGGGCTTTGCCGGAGGCCCCCCTCACGAAACCGCTCTCCCCCAAGGGTGGTGCGCCACAATACCGCTTACCGCCTCCTGCCCGGTGACGTCACCGCATACGTCACCCCTTGCACAGTCACTGCATACGTCACCCCCCCTCTGCCCAGTCACATGTCCAGTCATCTGCCTGCGTGGCCGCCTACCACGTGTCATGCCACGTCATCGTCCGTACATGATGACATCATGCTGACGTCATCCCGCCATGTCATCATGCTGATGTCATCGCTGACGTGACCTGCCGTACAACGTCACATCATGCTGACGTCATCAGCACCTTTTTTTGGCGCGAAGGAGCAAAAGTCGCACTTTGGAGCCCCGGAATCCAATTCTAAGGCAGTTTTTGATGAGCGATTTGCTCCTTTTTTTAGGCCAAAATGGAGAATGTTCAGGGAATCTTTCCATTATGCAGCCCCCAGGAAGCCCAAAAGGCGCAAAAATGACCTGTTTTCTTCGCAGAGCATACCGAAAGGAGCAGAAGACAATTCCAGAGGGTACAAAGACCGAATAGCAGCCATCAATGCGTGATTAGACCCACATCACATCAGATTAGTAGTCGAGATTTTGTCAAAGAGTATCAGATGAAAGAAAAGACGCCGAAGAGTATCAGCAAAGTTTTTTTTTGGGGCTCAAAACACCTGTACATTAATAAAGCCCCCAAAAAGTCAAATCAGGCATCATCAGCCCATCCTTACCTTCAAATCACAATTAAGGCATTCAAAGCCATAGGACAACAAAGAAGCAGAAGCCCATGCACATTTATTTCAGAAGCACCTGCACCAAGCCACCAAGGACTACATAAGTTATTCAGTTTTGATACAGCCACCCCAGCGCAGCCTGAGATATTTTCATGCATTTATTTCAGATAGGAGTAGGTAAATTAATTAATCTTTATGACCTAATTAGGTCAAGATGTAATAAAGAACTTTGTAGATAGTTTTGCCCTATATATACCACCCTCCGCATAGTTTTAAGGGTTGGTCAATTGAGAATTTTCACTAGAGACTCGCACTGTATACCTGACTTTTTCTGTAATCAAATATTGCTGAAAGCTTGGAGAGCGAACTGTCTGTTGTTAATGAATGTTTTGGAGACTGAAGATGGAATTCTTGTGCTGCAGCCTGAAGCAATAAGTGCATCTTATCTCTGTTTATGTGTTTGCCATTATCTAAATAGCAGAAAGAAAGAATAGCCTAGAATTCGTTTAAACACGCTCTATGCTCAATTTCTGTTATTTCTTTATGTTTTCTTCTAAATGAATTGGTTATGAATATGAATTCTTGTTGGCTCATGTTTACCCCAATTCACCTATTTTGGCCAATTATCTAGGGATTCTTAACTGCCCCTAGGTAGTGCCCTGTTACCTTCTCTTCTAATATGTTGGAGAGATTCTTAATTGCCTCTCTTTCTTTAGCGTTCATTCCATCACTTAAAACCTGGAACATTGTTTCAAGCGCAGCTACCTTGCTCCATTTTCCCTCACTGTTGTTAAAGAAAAGCACCAACAGTCACACTCCTCGACTCCATGCCCAATGGTTTGAAACTTCTAGACTATGCCTTGCCTCTCTATCTGAAGACATCAATTTTCCCACCAAAAACAAAACGAAAACCCTCTGAACTCGAGACCTAGCCTAAAATCCTTTTCAACAAAGCTAAATCTTAAAGAGAGAGCCCTCTCTGATTGTAGGTTGGCTAGAACCTGCAGTCCAAAGTTGGTCTGTGGTTACCTCAGCCGTATCCTTTTCCAGAGCTTAAGGACAACCTGAGTGATAACATAATGGCGACTCCACTGGGGATTCTAATCCTCGGAATGTTTTATTGATTAAGTTGGAAAACTCCGCTGGGGAACTTCCTCAGATAGTGTCACTAAGAAGGTAAGAAAGCTCTACCGAGACCATAAATCAAACTTTCCAATTGTTGTTTATCTCTTAAAACTACAGATGAAGCCTGAATGTCAGCCAGGAAGCCTTTGAGACTGTTTTTGCTTTGCATTAACAGGAGTAAATAAATGTTGCTTCAGTCAATCTTCATGTTAGTTTTAAGTTACAAACAAGCTGTCCCATATTTTAATTAGTCCCTTGCCGATTACAAAAACATTCCCAAGAAAAATACCCAAAAAACAATTCGGAAGCTAGCTCCCAAGAAAAATAAACGATATACAAGGTCAAATCTAGATCCCAACCCTCCAGCTGTTTTTGAAAACCCTAACATAATCCCCAAAATCATTAGGAAGCAAGAATGACAGGAAAATTTTGCTGATTTGAGCCCTGAAACAACTTACCCTAGCTGTTTTCCGACTCCTGTCAAGGTTTTGTTCCGTTCAACCCCTATTTCCATCAGTTCATCATCTACATCCTATAGTACTCCTTCCACACCTTCATTCACTGCACATACTGACACCACTGTTGTTTCCAGCGTTCCTAGTGACTCCTGTTATCCCTGTTACTCCAGTCATTCCACTTATCCCCGTTGTTCCACTTATACCTGCCAATATGGCTAATAGATATGCACCCCTGCAATTACCTGCCAATTCTAGGGCTTTACCTCAAGAGTACCAATCTAAAATCACATATTTTGACAGCACTGGTCCTTTCACAGCCATTCAGCATACCAAAAAGGTGCAAGATTATTTTGAAAACTATGAGATAGACGACGATAGCGTAAGAATGAGAATTTTTGTTCAGAGTTTGACAGGTGATGTAAGAACTTGGTTCAGATCACTTGCTGCAAATTCCATAACCACCCCAGATGAGCTTTATCAATCCTTCACCAACAGATGGGAGAAAAAGAAAGACCCCTTGCACATACTAGCTGAATATGATACGATCAAACGAGGTCCTCAAGAGACTGTTCTAGAGTACTGTGCAAGATTCAATAATGTATATAACGCAATACCACAGAACTTAAGGCCTCCACCTGATCTGGCCTTGTACAAATTTCCCGATGGATTCGACCCGGATATGGCATACCAGTTAAAAGAAAGAGCTCCTCAAACCCTTGCAGACATGCAAAATGTTGTTGTCGGCGTAGAAGCCAATTTAATTGCCAAAAGAAACCGAGCTAGAATGGAAAGAAGAACCACCTTTAAAGAAGAACCCTCAACCTTTGACCAGAAGCTTGATGCTATCATCAATGGCCTGCAAAGACTGGGAGAAAGAGTAGAAAATGTTGAGAGAAAAGCATCATGGGAAGTACAACAGTCTAATACCATAAAAAACCCAAATTTTAGGAGAACGCAGAACACAAATGCTGGTAGGCCTAACCAAGAACATGATATAAGACCCCCTTTCCAAGATAATTATGTTGAAGGATCTACTTCTAGTGAACCCATAGAGGACACTCACATGAACTTAATGGATCTAAAGGGTGAGCATCAAACTATCCTGTCCCAAGAAGACCAAAATGAACCCGATTACAATCATTTTCAGACCAAGTCTGGCGAGTCTTTTGATTTTAAACAAGGTTATGATACCGTTGTGTATGAAGTACAAAAACAATATAAGCTGAGAACTAGGACCATTGACATTTCCGAACCTAGTAAAACAAAGGATAGCAAACAGCCCAACAAGATCAAAGGAAAGGCTGTAACAACAAAACCAGCTAATATACCTGTTCCAAACCTGCATCAAGTGGCTGTAGAAGACATAACAGATTCACAGCCTTCGGTTGAGCAGCCTTTGCCACCCCATTCCTCAAAAGAAAATTCAAGCAGCAGCCCAAAAAGCACTCCTGAAACTGTACAACCGCAAGCAAAAACTTCCCATAATGCTGATAAACAAGAGCAGATCGCTGAGAATTCAAAGGAAGTAGAAAAAACTGCCATTATCAACACCAAGACTCCATTGGAAAAGCCATTTAATTTAGAGGCAGAGATAGGAAAACTCAAGATAGCCATTCCTCTTTCAGAACTGGCTAAACACGATGTATATAG
>Ga0181464_1001223_pt2 | contig 12199 bp, 10 predicted proteins | sample InSIn2gowninarea_FD_119074 | JGI IMG/M metagenome (GOLD analysis project Ga0181464, IMG submission 119074) | Clean room microbial communities from NASA Spacecraft Assembly Facility at Jet Propulsion Laboratory, Pasadena, California, USA -... ...
AAAAAATAAGTGTGTATGTCAAAAATAGAGTTTGTGTCCAATACATCCGAGACACGTCTCTCAAAAATCAATAGAAAGTAAAGCCTAGGTGTCTACTGTGGTGGGTTCTGCTCTCTATAGCAAACCACTGCCTGCACAACTCATCTCAAGAGTCTATGTACCCTAGGTGCCACTCTGACTGTGTGTCTCTGGTACTCTACTGGGACCTCCTTGATCCCCTTATAGTCTAGGATCCCATCAGTCAAGCCCTCAAGGTTACAGGTTATCTCCTCCACTGCATTGCCGCTAGGATGAAGCAGGGCCAGCTCTCTGTTGCTCTGTGGGTCCCTCCGTGCCTCAGGAGCTAGTCCTACTAGCCTCTCTGGTCCCACATCTGCAAGTAACATAAGATACATCATTAAGACATACACATGATAAAATCCAAAAACATTATAAAAAACAAAACACATAAATAGTGTGGTGTTTTGATCAAGTGTTTTACCTCCCTCGTCCCACTGCTCGCCAGCTGGAAGCAGCATGTCGAGGTCTCCGCAGAAATCTATGCCTGTATATGGCCAATCCTCGACTATGATCTTTTGACGGTCTAGCCACTCTCGAAACAACATCCCCCATGATATCATTCGACCGCCACCCCCTCGCGCATAACATGTGCCCAGTGAGTGATGCAGGTCTCTCGTGGCCTAGGCACATATAGATCCATGTCCTGCAGCTGAAAGGATAACACCTGCTCCAACATGAGTAGGATCAGAATGGATCCGTATCCAAACTGCTTCGTCTCCCCTCGTCGGCACTTTGTAAGCTTCCTCTTCATGTTAACAACCACTGCTTTGGCACAGTTATACATGGTTGGGTTAAGGAAATCAATACCTAGTTGAAGATTAGTCTTTGTTGCCTCATGTTGGGCTTGAGAGCTCACCGTTCTCATGACCATGAACAATGCTGAGTGAAGAGTCAAGTCCTCCACTGTCGGGATCTGTAGTTTCCCATTGGTGGTTGATTTGCGTGTCCCTAGGCACACCCGTGCTATCAACATATCTAGGGTCTCCTTGGTGACCCATTGACCCTCTAAGATCAGCTTCTCACCGTGACGAGACAATCCAGTGAAAAAATATATATCCGTAGCATCAAATTCAATATCTTTTCCCCAGATGATGAACTTCCTGTCTGTCAGGTTCCAAGAGTGGATTAACAGCTCTAGCAAATCAGGTTGTGCTCGAATATGTGGAGTGAGGAAGAATTTCAACAATCCACATTCAAGTAGGGCTCTCCTACACCCGGGATTGTTAAATTCCTGTTCGTCATTGATATCATGGGTTCTTTCTTGCCACACGAATGCCATGTTGCCCTGCGTCAAAAGAAAAAATGATTAGAGCCCTTTTCATGAGCTTAATTGCATCAATTATAAATTTTTTTAACTTTACAGTGCCATCGCGGCTGTTTTTGAAATAGCAGCGATGGCTCGAGGTCAGCTGTTCATCTTTCCCGTGATCGTCGTGAGTGTACATATCTCTCTCACGATGATCTCGATGGGTGGTACGTGTTATCACGCTCGGCCGTCGCTAGCTCGAGTGGATATTCCGCAATGATCGAGAGGCAGATTTGGATTTTACAATCCACCATAAACCACCTATCCAACATCAAATTGAACGAAAAAACCATTGAAATGCATTGCAAAGGTAAGATTACTTACTTAGTAAAGGTCTTGGGCAAAATCGTGGATATCTGGTGATGGAATTGAGCTCGGAACTTTGCTTAGGTTTGTAGACCAAAACACCAAAGGTAAAAACTCACAAGGTAAATGTAAAAATGAAATTACCATACCCTCCTTTTTATAGTGTTTTTCTAAAAATTAGAGTTTTATGCTATAGGGTTTAGGGTTTTTTCGTTTAGTTTGGAGTTTTGATTAGGGTTTTAAGTTTTTAACCAAATTTCCACATATATAATGTAATTATGTCGAATGGATCTTATGATGTGGTGTTTTTGTGCAGAAACAGAGATGGCAAGCACGTGTCATGATTCGTATACACTTGGTCCATATTTTTCAAAAGCCCTCTTTAAGTTCTTTTTCAACTCAAAAGACGAAAAGATTGCCGAGTTTTCTTTTTGACTCGTTAAACGAAATAAAGGGCGGTCCAATTTGAGCTCTTTTTTGACCGTATAGATGTGAAAAGATCGCCGAACTTTTGTCATTTCGAGTTCGATATTGGTTATGAAACATCGACACTTTTTGCTTCTTGTCGGGTTGGGATCTCCGCACATTTTCATTTGGCTTTTTTGGGGTTTTGGGTTACCATTTTGCCTCATTCCATCTGATCCATGTTGTCTCCATCAAGCCTTTGATCCCTTGGTACCAAAATGTTGCCACATTCTGGAGTCGTGTCACCGATATGTTCAAGAGTATAATCCTTCTGCAGTTCACACCCTTATCTCCTCCTATGATACTCTATTTTACCATCTACCACTTGTTCCTTATCTCGTTTCATTGGTGGGGGAAACATTATGGTCCTCCTACGACAGATCGTCTCCTATCGACATCAGCTCATTATCCAAGAGATTGGTCTAGAGATCCCTTTTGGTATCTTGGAGCTTGCATGTCTCAATGGCAAGTTCTTCACACCTAACGATATAATTTCATAATTGGTCTTCGATTGGGTGATTCCACGAGGGTTTGACTTCAGCTCATTTTTCACACTTAATGGATTGTACTAGACAGTACCTTGAGGGCTATTGGCATTATTGGTGGTTTCTCTCGCACTTGTTAACGGTTTTCATCATTGACCAGTACTCAAGCGACTTTCTTTCATGCTCGACCTCAGCACATATGTTCACATGCTAGAATTTGTAATATGATCGGTTGGGTTTCAAGACCCCGAACTAAGATTACATATGTTCAGGTTGCGTGGATTGGTTCGTAATTACATACATGACTCTTTGATGGATGGCTACGACCATACCTGAGTCTTCATGGATGGCTGCGACCATACCTTTATCATTATCATGGTCTTGTCAACTGGGTGACTGCGTCCATACCACAGACCTAGTTTCATATGTCTTTTGGATGGTTGCGCCCATGCCTAGACTACATGTATTTCACTATCAGAGATATCAATTCTACTTACGCCTGCAGGATCTTTGAGGCAGTATTCCAGTTCAGATAGTTTCGTAAAGCATTTCACCCCTCCCACTCTCTCGGGCTTCATGCTTTAGGGGGCATCTGTTACACAGTAATTTGTCACTATCCTCATCTCAGTCCCTCTATTATGTCATGTGTCAAATAAAACATGCTCATATCTTCCCACCAATGTAAGAAGATTAAGCAAATGCTCTCTGATGCTGCAGGTTGACCCTCATTCCCTAAGTTTCTGCCTCGTCGTGAGTAAACCCTTAATATACACAACGATCCCCTGTCATAAATGGTCTCATTGCGACCCCGTCATAGGTGTACATCTGTTTCCCGCGACGGTCGAATTTCTAGGCCTAGTGTGAGGCTATTAGCTATATATTGCGATGATGGGTCAACATGCATTGCCTCCTAGTGATGCCGTCATGGAGACTTAGTTTCAGCTAGTGGTGATCTAGATTGGGCGAGTTTGTTCTAACAGTCGGCCTTCTAGATGTCTCTAAACCTGGTTGTTGGGTCAATTTGGGTCACCCTTCTCCCTCTGGAATGGTAGTTCTGTCTTTTGTGCTACCTTCCTTGAGGATGAGCTCCTTCTCCCTCATTTCATGGAGACTCTTTCTCCTATAAAATCACTCACCATTGCTATGATCTGCTGGTTCTTTTGGTTGGACAGTGCTGCTAGTACTTTTGAGTTTAGTAGATAGCTTTGGTGTGAGTGTGACAAGTGTGGGATCATTAATAGTTTGTAAGAGGTTGTGGAGTGCCCTTAACTTTGTATCAGAGCTTGTAAGTGAGGGAGAGATGTTGTTTGTTTGGGAGACCCATTCTTGAAGAGTGAATGCTTGAAGAAACATACTGACTGGACCCTTCGAGAAGGCTTGCGACGTCAAGACTTGGTTGTAATCTTTGCTCTTTATTTATTATTAATACAATCAATGATGATTTCCTATGTCTTGTATGTAATTTACTTGATAGCTCATGATTTATTTACTTTATGAGTAAATAGATCATTGTTGTTCTCGGTTACGTGCTCTGTTGTTTTCTTGTGGTGTTTCAGGTTGATTGCTCATTAAGGAGAAGGAAACGGAAGCTGGAGCAACACAATGGAACTGCATCAGCCACCGGTTTGAGGTAGGCCTCCAACGATGACTATTTAAGGGAACCAATTGTTGTTTTGTCTTTGCTGTGACTAGACCCACTCTAGGGCTAGAGGGGTTGCCTCCATCTGCAGAGGGAACACTTTCCTACTTCACAAGCCCAACTAGATTTGGATCTCAGTCATGCACAAAAGGAAAGATTGTTCCATTTGAATGGCTTGGATGAATTCAGAATGTAGGCCATCTTACATACAAAGATAGTTCAACTTTAGAGGAAGATCTAGCATGAAAAACATATTAAGGAGAAGCAATTTCAAGAGGGAGACTGGGCATTGTTATATGATTATAGCTATAAAGACTTCAAGGGCAAGCTAAAGACAAGATGGCTCGGACCTTATGTGGTGGAAAGATGCCATGACAATGGTTCAATGCAAATTAGAACTATAGATGAAGAAGCCATTCCATTTCTAGTTAATGGACATCGATTGAAAATGTACAAGAGGCGTTTATCAAAACAAGAGTCATTGACAATATCAATAAGACAGTGATGATGGTGGAGCAAGTTCCAGCTCCTCCCTCATCAGGGCACTGAAAAAGAGAAAAAAGAATAAGGATTCAGGTGAAAATCTCCATGAGACACCTGATTCCCATCTTTTTGGGTTGAAAACCTTGTGAGGTGGCCCAAGGATGAGAAAAAATGAAAAATAATAAGAGGATCCCTGGGTGAAAACCTTCCTTGAGGTGCCCAGGGAAGATATCTAGGGTGAAAACCTCTCTGAGGCAAGGTGTTTTTCAAAAAATATAATAATAAAAGAAAAAAAAGAAAAAATACATAATTTGTATTTGTAGGTGGGTGAGAAAGAAAATCAAGGAGCAAAGAGAAGATCCAAAGGGAACCCTGCCTCACATATATTCATCTCCTCCACTCCTTACCATGCAACCCTCCATCAATTCCATTGTTTTTCACTTCATTGCTTCAATTCAGGTAAAGATTGTGTTTTCTACAGGATCCCCTGAATGGTAGATTGGTTAGGTCCTCAAAATTCATACTAGACACGATCTAACCAATAACCTTAACCATTACCATCACCCTATCCCATAGAATATCAAACATCAACTACAAAGTATTCACTAGGATGATCAAGGAGCTCCACAGCAGCATCATCATCAGATCTTTAGTCACAGACACTTGCAAAAGCCAATAAACCATCAGCAGGCAGTAGAGGAAGAAGAAGAATGACCATGCAGCAAATGAACAATGCAACACCTTTGATCCTCAACAAACAGCAACATGGCATCGAGACCACATGTAAGTATCCTGCTCACTCACTCATATGCATCATTTGATCAAAAGTTATAAAGGTTATGAGGTAGTTGGTTTGTAAGTGAAAAGTTGGCTAGTTAACTTGGCAACCTTCGTTCAGTCATCACATACAAAGCAGGGTGTCCTCTCACACATGGATGTAGTCAATTAAAAAAATAGAGTAGGACATGAAGTGGTTAACTATGGATTTAACAATTGTGGGAGTTGATTACAAGGAGTGGGAATGATGAGGTGGTATAAAGGGAAACAAAACATCGTTAGCATGCATTCATGCATTCCATCTCCTTGAAACTCCCTCAATCAAGTATCTCTCATAACTTTGGACATCTACTAGAAGCAAGGATCCATCATTTTGCAAGAGAATTCATACAAGAACAGTCTACAGGAGTAGTCTACAGGATACACAGAGGCAATCTACATCATAGGCAGAGAGGGGTTCAAGAGGGAATATCAAGAGAATTGTCCACTGCCACCATTCTAAAGAGGTAGGATCTAAAAATACATCCCCATTTACAAGCAAATGAACTAGAAGTCCTCTAAAAAGGTAGTGGATTACATACACATGAAACTCTGTTCTTCAAAAATTTTGTCATTCCCTCACTCCACACAACAGAATCCATGTCACTGTTATAGTTAGAGGTCTCATTATAGATCTCACCCCAGATTTCATCAGTAGGGTCACCACACTTCCCCTAGGAATTGCATGGAGAAAAGAAGACAAAGTAGACAGTCAGGTGGCAAAAAAAAGGAAATTCTTTTTAGAAGGTGAAGAACTCACAGAGGATAAAAATGGAGTAAGGAGGGACAATCTGCCATACCCATGGAGTGAGGTAGGTTACCAACTCATCAAATATATCTCATATGAGGGTAGATAGAGTGTTTTTTATGGTTACCATTTTAGGATTCTCGAAGAACTAAGCTTTGGGGTAGAAACATCAGTTCACCAAAGACTCAACATACCCTATTTCTTTATGCAATCACTCATAGATTCCAGTAACAAAGTAAAGGAAGGGAATTCTCAACAGTTGGCTCTCCATGGTTTGATCAGAATCCTCATTGAGGATGCCCTCTAGAACCTCGGGATCCCTATAAAATGGTCAGTCTTCATAGACTTACCAGCAGAGGATGACATCAAAACCCTCATCTATGATGTTAGTCCTTCTGTCAGAGAGGAAGAAGGCATTGAAACAGAAGGGGAAGAACACAAGGAGGAGTCACCTAGGGTGTCTCCATAGGCCCCTGAGAGGACAGTTGCAGGAAAAGGAAAACCAACTAGCATGTATGGCCAACCTCTCCTTGGAGGCCATCTAGTGTAGGATGCCAACTAAATCCTATGCTCTTTACCTCAGAGAACAATGGCTACAATTTCAAATTAAAACACTAGCACAAAGGGGCACCATGCCATTTCAAGGCTACAGGTAGTTTATTGATCTTTGTAATCAAAGTGCACTAGAGGATAGGGCCAAAATGGCTAAGTTTTACTTGCACAACATGGCCCTCATAGACATGAATATTTGAGATCATAATGTGGAGCTAGGAGATCTACAATTAATGGCTCTGACATCATTGATAAACCATGACAAGTCAAGGACTACAGAGATGAAAATAATATTGGCCAGGGAGAAAAATGAACCTCTTTTCATCATTGCTAAACAATAAAATCCCATGGCCCTAACCAACACCCATAATCTAATTGCAAATGATCCTCAGTTGTCACCTAGATATCTTGCTACCCAAGAGCAAGCAATTTCACATTTTGAGGATATGCTTAGTCTTCTAAGAGATGATAATATACATGCATGCTAAAGGAGATGGAAAACACTGCCAAACAGCTTGAAGATCAGAGAATATCACTCCCATCAAAGGTTGAGAGAGGCACTCAACATGACACCTATGTATAAGCAATCAATGCAAAGTTTGAAGGTCAATTGGATAGGCCTAAAACTCAATCCAACACTACTCCTAGGGATGCTAGAAGGGAGAAAAGAAGAAGAGGAAAAGAGGTAGTGGGAAGAAGTAGAAAGGAAAGCAAGCTTCTATAAACAAGAAGAAGAGACCACAATAGAAGCATGGGATGTCAGAGAGGCTACCAGAGCCATGAAGGACATGGACATTGACTAACTTGCTTAGAGGATGAGCAACACTTTCAGTAAGGGGGTGATGATGAGCCTCATCATTGGGTAATTATATGGGCCTTAATTGGCCTTAATCCACCTCCTAGCTTAGTCAAACCAACTATTCTCACAACTTATTGCATACTTTTGATTATATATTGTTTATGAGATGAGTTAGAGTTGGATATTTTTCTTTGTGGTCTAATGTGCATGTAATACAGGAATAAAAGATAAAAGCAAGGAACTGTGGCAAAGACCTTGGTCAAAACTCGAATGGGACAAGGGAGAGGAATTATAGGAGGTAAATCCTCCTCATTTACTACCCCTCCATTCGAATATTCCTCCATCATCTCGGATTGCAAACAACCAAATCATGAGGATTAAAAGATAGATGAGCAAGTGAAAGTGATAGAAACTAGTTTATCTTGAGTGGGGAGCCAAGCCTCCCTGAGGGGAAGAAAGTCATTGGAGACTTCAGATGTATAAGTAGAGAGGCTTAGGACCTCAGTAGGATTCAGATTCTTATTGTAAAACTCTACTTTATTTTTGAGCTGTAAGACTTGTGACAACTTGATATGTAATCCATGGTTTTTATAATAAAGATGAGTTCTATTTTGAGCCAGCACTGAGTTAACTCAGAGGGCTGAATCTCTTGGGTTAGGGCCCACCCCAAGCAGCCAAAGCTCCTCTTTATTGTACATGTATGCTTGCATAGATTTTTGGTTCTGTTCATTTGCTTAAGTAGCTACATTTCCATTACATTAGCATAGCATAGCTTCTTGTTTTCTGTTCATTTGCTTGATTAGTTGCATTCCCATTACAGTAATGTAGAGTAGATCGATTGTGCTCTAGTTTACTTCCATTTGTGTTTTTTTTTCAATTAGCAGGTTAGCTAGGAGAAGAAGATCACCATAAGGTTGTGTGTAGGTGTCTCAGCCTCACCTCCTCTCTCTAGGACCATGACTTGAGGAAGAGACCCTTTAGCAACCCCAAAAACACAGGTTTCTAGTTCTCACATGAGCTTTGGAGTTTGTTGTTTGATGCATTTATTTGTTTCATTTCATTATCATCGTTTTCCCTCACTCTCGGTCCACCTACACCCTCACTGGTTTTTCTGTCATTTTCATTTGAAACCTCCTTCAATAGGTTCTTCATGCATCGTTTCCTCACCATCTGATCCACAAAATACCTGACCAATCACTGTCTAATTCATTAGTTTACCCAACGGCTATCACTCGCGAAATCTTCCACCTATTTTGTGCGCTCTAATCTCCACTGTCGATTTGTCTCTTGATCCAACGACTATCGCGTCACCTCAATACTTTATGCACCCCAATCTCCATCGTCTATTTGTCTAGCCTGATCTGATGGCTATCGTGTCACCCACTCACCAACTAGCTTGGCAAATCTCTACCATCGATCTGTCTAACTTGATCTGACTACTATTGCGCAATCTCGCGTGAATTCTTGCACGACCATTATCGGCCCGAGAGCAAGTGAGAAAAGTGGTTTTCTCATGCTATGTGTCACCCAGTTAAGCTAATCGCATGAAATTTCAAAATATAGCTTACAACTTTGAGGGCACGCGAGAAATTGCTTACCGCCTCTAAAAACTTGCTCCATCGTTTCCACACGTTTCTTTCGCGATAATATCTCTGCCATTCATCTGTCAATTAATCTTGTTCGTCCATCCGTCCACTTAATTCCTCGTGATAAGATATCTGTCATTCATCTTCTTCGTTACCCTATTCGTACAACTATTCACTAAATTGCCCGCGATAAGATCCCTGCCGTTCATCCTATTCATTAACCTTGTTCATCCATCTATTCACTTAAACCCCTGCGATAAGATCTCCCCCGTCTATCTTCTATTTTTTGATTGATCCAATGGTCCCTATGCACTACTGCGTCCTTACGTCCTCCTTTCACCAATTTTGATCTCTGACTGCTCTTCCGCTTGAAAATAGATTTACTTTAGTTCCTTTGCTTACACTTTAGTATAGTTTAATGCTCTTTACCTTTGCAACTTAGATAGCAACATTAGGTTAGTGTTGATTTAGAAATTCTGTTTAGCATAGTCGTTTAGATGGTTAGTTAGGTTATGGTGTGGTTTAGCATTACATGCTATTTTCTTCATTACTGCAATAGAGTAACTATCTCTTAGAATAGATTTGCTCTTCTTCCATCAAAGAAATAATCTTCTTCTAACCCTATAGAAGTATGGGTTGGAACCCCTAGGGTCTCTTTCTAGATGAGCAGTGACAACAAGCAGGACTTTCACTTTTACTTGTGCATATAGCATTTTCACCTCCAATTTTGTACGAACACCGGGTTGATAAGTAAAGCTGGTAGCCCTGGGAGTTGCAACATTCTTGTTGCAATACCTAGGCTCATCATGGTGTAGGACAATTATTTTAATCAAAGCATGGTGGTAGAGACTAGCTTCGTGGTCATTCATTTTGTTTTGCACTTTCTTTGCCATCTTGCCCAAATTTCTATAAAGGTAGTAAGGTAGGTTGAGAGGCTTTACATTGGTGAAGTGCGTCAACAATCTGACATGATACTTGTAGGTTGCTGAAAAACTGCCCTCACATGTAAAATATTTCATGATGAACTTTATTAATGGAGCAAACCTTTAAAGAAATAGTCCAAAAGGACAAACACTCTTGGGAGCCTCTTTGAATTGAATTTTGATGAAAACCTTGTAATTTGAAATGTCCAAATCTGAGTTTTTGAACCACTCTTCCCCACTATTTGGTTTCCCTGTGGTAGTAGCTATGATATATGATGAAATGATGAAGTACACCCTTGAAATATTGACCTTATCTCCTCTAAGGTTTGTGGCAAACATGCTAGTTAGTTTAGCATGATAACCCACTTGTTGGATTTGTTCACAAAACCTTAGGCAACCAACATTTTGGAAACACTGTTTAGAAAAGGGCGAGGAGATCAACTCTTGAGTGTTAAGGGGTTCAAACCTTGACACTTGTCCTCCTTTCTTGTAGGTTTTCTTTTCAGTTTCCATCTTTAGATGTTGCACAACAAACTAGGCTATGAGGAATGGAAAAACATGGTTTTAATGAGGGGAAACTGGGGATTTAGGTTTCGTGATTTGAAGTGAGGGGAAAGAGGAGTTGGGGAGGGAATTAAGAAATGTGAAAATTTTTGGAGGTGGGTAGGGATCTTAGGGAGCTTAGGGAAGTGAGAAAAAGGATAGGGAGTGATAGGAAGGGCAACACACAATTTTTACACAGTCCATGCTACCCTTTCTTCTGAGAACGTAGCGTGGGGTTTTTGTTTTTCCCTAGAAGCAATGGGGATGAATGGGAAGGGTTATAAATGTTAGAGGGGATGTATATCAGTGTGGGGAAGGGTAGGATGTATAGGGAAACTAGTTTAGCTATGTGCAAATCAAACCATAGTGTTGAAAATTGAAAACATATCGTGGAAACCCTAGGAGAGATTTCCACACCCAAAATTGAAAAATTCACTTTGCTGAGGTGTTGATTGTTTTTAACTTACTTGTATTGAGATGGAGAGGCCTTCATTTGCTGGAGAAAATGTTGGGATATGTTCCTTTCCCTCACACCTCAGAAAACACAATGTTTATATGAAAACGTAGCATGGAGGGCAGAAAAGGTAGTGAAATGCACAAAACGTAGCGAGCAGGCTTGAAAACGCTGCGAGAAGGCAGAAAATGCAGTGAAACGGTGGAAGATGCACTTGGAGAGTAGGAATTGATGATGAATGAGTCTTATGGATTATGAATGATCAATTTCAGTCTTTGTACATGTGAATGATGAAAACAAATGTGTAGAATGTCTTTGAAACATACAAAATCCTTTTTCTTGTATATGTCAAAGGATGAAAATATACCTTTTCTTTTGCAGCGATAACTTCATAAATGATGCTTGATACCTTTTATTAACTTTATTCCTAACATGCTATATCCCTTAGTGTAGAGAATTAAGACACATAACCATGATGGGTCTTTTCTTTGAATTTGGACATAATAATGACAACATCAGTGGAAACCCTAGACCAAGACTTATATGTTGACACTTCAACTGATCTGAGATCAACCATGACAAATAATGAGAACCATGATTACTAAAGGGAGTAGCACTGACCTAGACTGAACAACCAATGATCAAATTTTTTTATTTGAAGACCTACTGAAACCATAAAAAAATTGACCTAAGACCCTAACAAAACTTTGAAAGAGCATATTTTGATCACTGGTGACTGACATGACTGACAGGCACTAACACTTCCAATGGCTTGCGCCTATCTATTATGCTTGAAAGTGTAAAAATATGTGTTTACAATGCTCAAATTCTTCTAAAACCTACTCCAATGAGTCCAGAATGTCCAAAAATGGCTATTTAGCCTCTTTTATGCATCCAATTTGGTCAAAAGTTGAAGAATTTATGACCTCTCCTAGTTTTCCCAATATTTGCTCCACAAATTGCACCATTTCCGGCATGATCCTACAATTTTGCTCCAAAAAGTGCTAACTGGGTGAAAATTGTGTGTTGCCCTT
>Ga0181464_1001373_pt1 | contig 12190 bp, 12 predicted proteins | sample InSIn2gowninarea_FD_119074 | JGI IMG/M metagenome (GOLD analysis project Ga0181464, IMG submission 119074) | Clean room microbial communities from NASA Spacecraft Assembly Facility at Jet Propulsion Laboratory, Pasadena, California, USA -... ...
ATGGTCGAGCACCTAAAGGTCCTTATGGTCGAGCACCTAAAGGTGATGGCGGCCTTATCAGTCGAGCCTGCTTGCGCATCCTCTCGATGGCGGCCTTAACAGTCGAGCACCTAAAGGTGATGGCGGCCTTAACAGTCGAGCATGCTAACGCATCCTCTGATGGCGGCGATGGCGGCCTTAACAGTCGAGCGAGAAATCCCTCACCATATGAATAGTGAGTGACTCCGTCCCTCTATTTTAGGAAAATAGAGCGAGAAATCCCTCACCCATATGATGAGTGAGCGTTAAAACCCTTATGGTCGAGCGAGAAATCCCTCACCATATGAATAGTGAGTGACTCCGTCCCTTATGGTCGAGCACCTAAAGGTCCTTAACAGTCGAGCACCTAAAGGTCCTTATGGTCGAGCACCTAAAGGTCCTTATCAGTCGAGCCCCCTAAAGGGTCCTTATCAGTCGAGCCTGCTTCCGCTTTCAATTTACTTATTGGGTGGCCCCTCTCAAATAAGTAAAAAAAAGGGCCAGCTTTCGCTTCCTCCACTCTATCAAGAATCTATCTACTCTATTCCTCTTTCTATCAAGGTAATCAAATAGATAATCCCCTTGTCATTACTTTATAGAGACTAGTGACTATGACTATAATACTGAAAGTCTGTCTATATTCCTATGAAACTAGATCTTCCTATCATACTGTTACTATACATCAAGAAGTGTTACAGCCGGACTAATCTTCATATCATACTTCACTCTACTACACAACATGCATATAACTCTTAGACAGACATCATATATTTCTTTATGACAAAGGTATGACAGCCATTACACAAGCAAGTCTCAATGAGCCAGTCGTAGGTTACATGTCATGTATGTCACTCCCAACACCTCATTATATTATTCACATCTAACTTCATTCACTTGAACTCGTCACAGCCTCACGTTCTCACATAAAGTAAAGTCCCCAACTTCAAACTCCTAAGCTAAGTTATGACATGATATGACCATTATAAAATAGATTCGATACATGAGAGGAAAGCGAGTCAGCGAAAACAATGCGCTATGACACACCAAGCTTCGAATCTTCAAAAAAGTGAATGTCTTCATCTGAGTGGAAGACATAGGCATAAGAAGGGGAGGTCTCAAGTAGTACCATCATGGTGGGTAATGGGAGGGAAGAGTTGACATCGTAACTGGTAGCCACACCCGATGTGAGCGAGGGGTTATTCAAGTAGGTGGAATCAATAGAGGTTGAAATTCAGTGATTGAGACTCCAACCATGGCATCTGCAAGGGTGTAACATACAAGGAATGGAATGAAGGTGGTGCAGGAACCCTCACCATATGAATAGTGAGTGACCCCTAAGAAGTAAGGGCCCTGTGTTCCGTATACGTAAGCCCCGTCCCGGGGTCTGGGGTCCATCCTTCTCTCGGCCACTGCTGGGTCACTTCTATCTTGTATGTTGTCAACTTGGCTCTCTCATCTGTTGGGGAACTTGATACACTCGCATAAAAGCCGTTGTTAACTGAAGCCCTGAACTGAAGCACCTAGCCCCATGTCATTCACTCTCTGCACGAAGCCGTTCAAAGAAGCCCTGAACTGAAGCCGTTCATTCACTGCACATAGCCTCGACCCGGGCACATAGTTGACAAAAGCACATAGTCCATTTTATTCACCCCTTTTTTTCCCACCCTCGGTCTATCTATCGGTTGGCAGTAGTCGTCCTCCGGACCATCCCTCTCACAGAAGACTGGCCATAAAAAGATTTCCAGGCAAGCATATGTATCTACTATGACTGGCTATGCCCTTCCTTCTGGCTAAGATCGACTATGTCTGACTGGCATATGAACCTCATTCTTGTGAATTAACGTATGTAAGCCTCTTCATTCCTTCCATCCAGCAGCCCAGGTAGGAACTATGGTTCGGTAGCGTTAAGTGATGTAGGAACTATGTTTCCGTCTCGTTAAGTATTATGCAGGTAGTAACCTATGTTCCGTACGTAAAAACCCGTAAGATGTGCCAGTGTGGTAACGCCTCTCCCGTAAGATGTATAAGTGGTAACTTGCCTCCCCACTCCTAAGTTTAGAAATCGAATCAATGCCTATCCCGATAGATCAGTTTGTTCAGTTTGCATTATATAAGTTATAACCCAACAATAGGAGGAACCTAAAGGTGAGCACTAATCCGCAGGGGCCTACTACATAGGTGCTACTAAGGATACTACAGCTACACGTACAGCTATACACATTCCGCATATACCACTATGATTGCCAGGAGCCATTCATGCCCAGTTGAACGTAACCTGTTCTCTTTCCCACGTACACAGTCAGTGAGTGAGTACGTTAGTTAGGTTTGTGAGGTTAGGGGCTTTCCCGATAGACCGAACAGGATGGAGTTCTTATACGTGACCTGTTCTCAATACCACGTGCCCTGTAATTAGGTGGTGGTGGTCATTCTATGCGCGGGAACTGTTTATCATCCCCCCATCCCTGGAATGATGTTGGGATTCTAAGTGTCGTGTTACCAGCTCGACGTTAACTGGAAAGAGGTTGTCAACGAGTTTGAGACCCACGGGATTTAGAAGAAGGAATAACAGTTTCTTGCGCTTGCTTTCTTAGACTTTCCTGGGAGTCAGGATACAGGGTAGGACGAAAGGAGGATATTGCCTTGGCAAGGGCAACAATGAATACGGCTACGTATACGGCAGATACAATGGCAGATATGGCTGCGGATACGACGGCTACAACGGATATTAGCGGATACGGCAACTGCAGCCAACGTAGTAGTTAGTTTGAGGTGCACCAATAGAGAGAGGAGGAATCTGACGCTGCTGGCCGGTATCAGCGGCCAGAGGGTCCGGATGATGTAGTCTGTGAGGTCACGGACAAATGACAGCTTTCACCTTAGTGGCCTATCAAACCTTATCAATTCAGTTCAACCATTACTGAACGAGACGGAAACATAGTTACAGCAACACATAGAGCTAATCAAAGGGGCCTAAGCCACAGAGGTTACTACACAGGGCCACTAATCGCAGGGAAGGATACTAGTAATGGGGCTACACATAGAGCTACAACGTAGAGGATTCCTTTTAGTCCTACGGCTACTCACAGGAATCTAATACACAGAGAGGGGACCTAATCCGCAGGGCATACTCAATCAATGGGGACTAATTGAAGAGGACTAATCAAAGGGGACTGATCAACAGAGAAGGGGATACTCAATTGGGCTACTCCTACAGCAGCTACACTAGAGTACTTACTTAATACACATAGAGGTTACACGATGCATGAGGTACAATGGTTACACGAGGCAGGTTCGATTACAGTCATAGCTGGGCTGGCATACTCGGATACTCAGGCTGGAGACACTCATTGAGAAGTCACATTGAGCACTTCACATAGACGATCATTGACAGAAAGACAGAAGGGCATTCCCATACATAGAAAATCATACCTTGAACTCTGCCCTCTAACCTCTCGACCTCGACCCTCGACGAAGGAACTCGACCTCAAACTATTAATCTAAATCTTCCTGATACGGAAGAACCTCAGCCCTCAAAATAGATCCTTGACCCTCAAACTCGACCTCGAACTTGAACTCTTACTTTTATTACTTCGATCTTGACCCCGAAACTCACCTATAACCAAAACTAACTATACCTCGAAACTATAGCCTCTAACGCCACGGGACATTCTCTTCATTTTCTTTCGGGATTGATTTAGTCTTACGGGTGGATGCGTGGAGAGGGCTTTTCGGATTGAATTGATTGATTCACCTGATATCATCTTCCGATAGAACCGTTACCAACTTGACCCATCTTACGAGATAGGTGGAACACTGGACACTAGCAACATCGACCGAGATAGGCCATCCAGAATAAGAAGCTCTATTGCCTGATCTTGTATCAAGCCCCCTTCATTAACAGCTGTCGTCCCCTTCATTCGCTGAATAGCTCCTTACCACCAACCACACCTGCCCAGGCCGCAGCACCCAAGGCCCAGGATGTATTCAATATCATTCCCCTGATTCTCTATTACCCATTCGCGCATTACCGCATATTCCCCATTCAGTTCGCATTACTGCATTCTGTCCCCACCAGCCAACGTTCGCCCTATCTTTCCTAGAAAAAGACCAGGGTGGAAAACCTGATACCAGCGGTCATTCACTCAAATATATTGTTTCTTAATGAAGATTGACTTTTCAAAAATTATCTATATGATTGCCGGGATTAAATCATCTTTTAGGTTCAGCGGGTCGCTGCTTGCTGGGAGAAGACGGGATGGATGCTATTACCTTGCCCCCTTGCCCCCTTGCCCTAAGCGGACAAGCGATCAATCCCTATCTTTATCGAGGCTTTATTATATTAAGGGGTCAAGGGTCGAGGTGTAGTAGTTGAAGTTCGAGGGTATAGTTTCGATAGTTATGGCAGCTATGGGGCAAACCTCCTGGCACAGTCAAAATGACTTTCAATCCGCGATGAAAACAGGGGATTCGGCCATATGAAACATGGGATTCGTCTATAATTGGCTATTAGCAATGGGCGGGCTATAAACAATGACCACCTCCTGGCTATCAACTGGCTGGGAATGACCGGCAATGACTGGATTGACTCCTCCTTCCTGTATTGACTAGCGGCTATCAAGATCCCCCGGTGACCGGCTCTGGGTTACCACTGGCTAACAACCGTCTAGCAATGACACCTCCTGGGATTGACTATCGGCCATCAGCGACCTTCTGTCTGTCTATGCTCAGCTACGTGCGTGGTGGGGCTAAGGCTTGTATGGTGGGCAGGTGCTATGTTTTGCTATGCTTGGCTATATTCTATGCTATACTCTCTTATCTATGCTTGGTAAGCTATCTCTATATTGTTGCTATCTATATCTTTCTCTGCTGCTCTATACGCTATGCTATGCTATGCTATATGCTGTTCTGCTAATTCATTGCTACGCTATTTGTGGCTATGCCAATGCTCATCATTTGTAGCTACGCTAATTTGGCTATGGCTTGTACGGTGGGCGCTATGCTCATTGGGCATTGGCTATGCTCCTTCAGTGAGGCTATGTCGTTTATGTGAGTGTCCCCTTCCCTGTGCTGTGCTGTCCCTTGCTGTGCCGGGTGGATGTGTATTCAGTAGATGCAGCCTGTTGCCGGTGGGATCGTCTCTTGGAATCGCCAGCATCAAGTAGAAAAATAGACTACTAGCATGCTTGCTCGCTTGCCGCTCTTAGAAGTAGTAAGCTTTCTTTTTCTCTTTTTCATTGAAACCTGGCATTCATTGAAACTTGGCATGTAGTACCAGCATTTGATGGACAAGTGAAACGTAGGGCGAGTATATTGCCAACGTCCATAAACCCTATAGCCTTCAGGGCCCTATGAACTGGCCTATGAACTGGGCAGCTAACAGGACAAGGTAAACGTCTCCATGCGAGCTCATATATCAACGTATATTGATGAGAACTAAAGAGATTTAGCTACTGCTGCACTAGACTAGCTAGAGATAGAAAGGGTTGAAAGAAAGCTAATTTCTATTGATCAGGCTTTTCGACAGAGGCAAGAACTAAGGGGGACTAAAAGAGTCTCTCTCTTAAGGCTTGTTTCCATGGAACTAAATGGCGCTTGTTGTCGGCAGGCTTGAACGGTACAGCAGTAGTCCATAGCGCAGGTAACATATAGACTTAGGCTATTATTTTCACACGGCACACGGATCAAGAAGAAGATCTCTCAACCGGGGATATTGCCATATCTACGTGAGACTAGTGGCATAAGAGTTCAGAGTGGTGGACGGAGAATAGTCATTAGACCCGGAAGGGATAAACACGTTGGACTCACTACGTGCATTCATGGTCTAGGGCTACAGATCTAGTAGTTCTTGCAGGTGGGATAAGGTGTAAGCATTTATGTGAAGGGTAGGTATATTCTTTCCTAGAATGCAGTGTATTCTGAATCGTATGGGCAAAGCTCTTCTTAAATTCAAGTTTGACCATCCAGCTGTGTTTCTGAAGTGCTGGCTGTTGAGAATCCATCTGACAGTTCCACGATCTCTGCTAGTAGAAGGGTGGTTAGGAGGGACTAAAAGGGTTTAGAGCGAAGCGAGCCGCATTAAGGTTCTTTTAGAACCGTTCACAATCCCGGTGTAGCATAAGCGGAGCCGTAACATAGTAGTAAGTCAAGCTAAAAGGTAAGTAGTGTCTGTAAGCCACCACCACAAGCACCACGAAGACTGGGCCTGTTTGTCTGTCTGCCTGTCTGTTGTAGGGTTCTCCACCCACCCACTCCACTAACTCAGTCACTGGGTTGCATGAAGGTAAGCGGGTCTAAGGCTCTGGTACGATTCTCAATTGCCAATATACTGAATGAAATTGGATCCCGCAAAGGCAGGAGCGGAGCCCGTTGATTCTCAACCAGTAGTTATAGATTGAGAGCCAGGACAGGATTACGACTTTCATAGGCATTCCTTAGGTTGCAAAGACAGAGTCAAAAAGCAGTGAATTAGCCAGTTGACTTAGGTATAATAAGTCAATTGCCTAACCGCTGCCTTGAGCGACATATAAGTTTTCACATTGCCGTAATATCGCTAAGCTCCCATGCCAGTGTAAGCTTGTCTAGCGTCCCTTCCATACGGGTCGATTCGTACCGGTCTTTAACTACTACTGAGCCAAACCTTAAGATTGAGATCCCACACCTGTTTACCGGGGACCGGGTTCCCTTTTATCAGTACATAATCCCGCAGAGATAGAAGCTATAGTGGGAGCAGAGGTGGGAGAGACAGTAGAGTCCAAATAAAAGCCCCCGGGCCCTAACGCATTGCTACGATGCGGAATGTGATGTAGCACCTCACGAAGCATTCCTTTTGGTTCAAGAGTAAGATTCATAGCCATTCATTGGAAAGCTTGCCCCGAAAGATGCATATTATTAAGCTGCAAAGGTGGTTGCTTCAGTATAAGTAATATAAGTAAGATAGGCAAAAGTCTCAAGGGTGGTGTGGATACGGTTATATAAGATGATGAAAATTAAGTCCTAGTCCCAGATAAAGATCCACCATTTGCAGAGTGAATTCCAATTCAAGAGCCTGCAGGGTACCTTCTGTAAGAGCTAGTTTGAAAGCCATAAGCAAAGGCAGAAGTAACGGAGTAAATAAAAGAGTCAATCGATAAAGCCCCATAACTTTCATAAACATTCATAGAACAGACGGGTGGAGTACTAACAGAGAGACATGAACTGGTGCCCACAGACCAATCATATCTACTCCTGCATACACTCGGGCATGGATACAACGAGGAGATAGCATGATAACTGGTCACTCGCTTCCCATGAAAGAGAATCTCTGGCAGAATAATAGTAACCTTGCTACTATTTTAGGGCGGGCGGGAGCAACGACCGTTAGTTTCACGCCAGAGACACTCGGAAGCGTAACGACTACCAGACAATTGAGAACATGGCGTTCCAGACTGATCATCGTGATAAAGTGGGTTTACCGGTTATTATTCATAGTGCACTCTCGTAAAAGCGTCAGCTAGCAGCGCAGTCTTTCACGATTATGGAGAGCGATATATAAGTAGAAGACGCTACGCCTCGGTCAGACCATGCAGAAGCAAGCATGACGTCGTCGGCCGGATCCGGATAAGAAAAGCGCAACGTCCCGGATAACCATAAACACCACGCCGTACCATACGTTGCTCTTCGCGGGACAAAGAGCATTAGAATCATAGCTAAAGGCCTTAGGTCTCTAATAATCTAATGTACAACGGTCCATATAGGAAGGTAATAATACCAAGTATGGGTGTTAATAAGATGAGCCTTATTAATAGCGGAAAACGCCTAGGTTAGCTTCGTTCCGTAACCATACGTATACAGTCTTGGTTGGTTATGTTATGCTATGGTCGTATTTCCTTCCTGTATGGTATCAGATGGTATCAGGTATGCTCCTGTGTGGATGGGTCAAAGACAGTTCGAGCAGCAGATTTCAATCTAGAGGTTTGAACCCTGTTGTAGATATTCCAGCAGCAGATCTAGATCCAGGTGGAGATATAAAGCGAATGGTTTACCGAGTCATTGATTGATAACCACCCATCGCATGTGCATTTGATCGAGCGAAAGCATAGGCATAGGTAGAAGCAACAGAAACAAAGGATGCGTAAGCATGACTCGACCAACGGGCCGCCATCATGCGCAAGCAGGCTCGACCGTTAGGGAGAGGCATTTATTGCGAAGAACCATAAGCCCCCCACCCAATAAGCAATCAAGGAAGGCAGGGCTCAAGGACGGCTAGAGAAAGAAAACGAAAAAGAGGATGCGCAAGCAGGCTCGACCGCTAGGGAGAGGACGAAGGATTGAACTGATATTACTACTTGATTTAGGCTATACGTATCAGTTGCTCCGCTCATTGGAGGCCTTCGTCTTTCCACCAGAGCAGCTTCATCTCAGTCGGAACATGCCCACCTTATAGCACTTTAGGGAGAAAAGTACTGAGAATAGAATCCAACGGGTCTTTCCGGTCATATTAGTGAGAATCTTACCCGCTGCTTCGCTCCTCGCCCTTCTTAGGTCGGGTGAGCGCTTTCGCTCCTCACCGGGGATTGGGGTGGGTGGGTAAATGGTAGGGGGGGGTGAGCGGCTTATCGCTGATGGCGGCCCTCACCCATATGAATTGGCGAGTCGATGGCGGCCTTGCCTTTATGGTCGATCGCCCAAAATCGCTGATGGCGGCGCGGCCTTTTGATCGAGTGTGCTAACGCACCCATCAATCGATCAATCACAAAGGACCTTGTCCTTGTATGTGATTCCAGTCATTTTTTATATACGTAATTACGTAATGACTCGATAGCGGTAATTTGATATATGTCTGCCGAGCAGCCGATTCTGCTTCATATTAGAGCCATTAGAGACGCTTTAGCAGATCATGCATGCATATATTATATATGTAATTACGCTTTATCGAATCCAATCACCATACTTATCTGTTTGTTCCCCCACCCAGCGGCACTTCAATGTTCAATGGCGGAGGTTTAGGACCTTCTCCCTTACTTCTGTGTTTCTACCTGCCCACCTTAAGAGCTAGACATTTAGCCCTATACCAATCAATGAATCTTAGTAGGCCGTATCTCTTGTAGCAACGAATATTCTCCCTTACCTTGTTTCCAACCCAACACCTTTGTGTTGGCCCTAGACCATGAATTTAGTGAGTCGGGCTCCCCTTCCCTTATAAGCACCGGATTGGATGGGACGGGTGACGCCCTTACCTTATGCCTAGACCCAGCACTTTCATGAAGCCCATATGCCTTCGATGCTTGGGCCTTTTCCCTTGCCCTCAGAAGCGCAAGCCCTCCGGACCTTACCCTTTTCTTTTGGGATTCGATCCAGCCCAACTAAGGACAAGCACCCACTCCGTAACAAAATGAAAAGCAGCGAGCTCCGCAACAAAAGCGAAGCGAGCCGCGCTAGTAGCGCGCATCCGTTTTTCAGCTGGCTTAAAAGAAATTGACTAATAGGGGCTCGCTAGCCCCTAACCTAGGTTGGGAAAAGCCCTTTCTATCTTATTAGAAAAGCCTAAGGGCCCTGCAATCTTTCTAAAGCGCTAACGAGCAAGAAAACGGCGTTAGCGCAACGGCTTTCGCGCAGTTCAATCCCTTGCTTGTTGCTTTCGAGCCCTTAGTAAGGTTGCTTGTTTTTATATCTCCTCAATAAAAAGGCGAAAGGTTGCTTTACTAATATTATAAGATAAGGCGCGTTAGCCTATCTATAGTAAGGGCCTTTTCTTGCTGGGCTTGAATGCTTACCTTCTTATTATGAAAAGGGGAAAGGGGCAACCAACATAGGAGGCTAGCTTGCTTCCACTGGTGGCGGGCGGGCGAAGGGTCCAAAGGACACGTAGCCGGAGGCGAGTCACAAAATCCAATAGTTCCATTTTCCTTCTTGTTCATCAATCGGAAATCCAGACAAACCGGGCACTACGGTGAGACGTGAAAACACCCGATCCCATTCCGACCTCGATATGTGGAATCGTCTTGCGCCATATGTACTGAGATTGTTCGGGAGACATGGTCCAAGCCCGGCGAAGAAATGAAAATTTCAAAGATTCTGCTCGTGAGCGTAATAGTATAAGCCTGCCTAGACTGTAACTGTAATAAATCATTCCCTTTTTCGCCTTTTTCATCAACTTGCAAGAGATGTAGAAAATAGAATGATATGAATATAGAATGTGTTCCGCGAGTGATCAGTCTGCGCAAAGGCAGAATAGCGGATTGGCTTGTCTTGCCTCTATCTTCCATCCTAGGGGCCTTGTCTCGCTTAACTCGTCGAGTAGTGATTCTCCCGGAATGAAGATTTGTTCACAAAGTATCGCCGTATAATGATTAGCCCCTTTCCCCCGCTTCCATCATTGGTGCTATCGTATAATAGAATAATAGGCTCTTTCTAGGTTAAGACCTCTTTGCCATCTTGCGATGTCCCTCGTACTTTCCCTCCTATGATAGACCTTCTTTAGTCCTTAACCTATCTAGCTGGGCTTAGTCAGCTTTTCTTTGGTAAGTTCGTTTTACACCCTCCGCCTCCCCCCACTTATAGTAAGTGTGCATAGCCTCCCCACAGCCTTCGGGGTCAAATCATGAAAGGGATTGACCTAAGGAAAGTCACTTCATACTTGAAAGGCGGACAAATGACATAGAATAAGATGGCATCAAAGAGAGAAGGACAGTTAATCCAATAGTACTGATAGGACCTTTTCATCTAATAGAATCTAATAGAATAGATCACGCCTTGGGAGTTCTCTTTCTCTCTAACTATCCATTTCGTAAGAGAAGAAAGAAAGGATTGTAGGGCAGATGGTATGCCCCTTTCATGATCTAGGCGTCGTTGATTGATTCTACTTCTTCTCCTTCTTTCTCGAGATTCAGTTAGTGCTCAATCTACTGATCATTGGTAAAAGAGAGAAAAAGTAAGCGGGGTGCTTTCTCTCTTCCCTCCCGGTATCCCCATTAATCTAAGGAATGAAAAATGAATTCCAGATCATTCAGATTTCAGGCGGGATATGGATGGAATCGAGAGGGAAGAAAAAGTCTGGTGTGTGTTGGAGCTTGTGAGCGTTCACGCTCTCAGTTCCCGACATGCTCTGGGCAGGACACTGACGAATAAGAAAACTGTTGAGGGAGTGAAAAACCTTGGTTGGGAGGTCGCTCTAAGGTTACGATCCGTTGGGTTGGGAAACCAACCTGGATCCTATTTCCTCCAAGAGCCCTACCGATTGAGAAGGAGAGAAAGTTGAAATGAGATCGGATCTCTCACGGAAATGGTGAGGCCTTCTTTTATGTCTCTCTCGTACCAAAGAAAAATCTAAGCCAATATCATGAATATCCTTCGCCCGTTATCTCCTAGAATGCGGCAATTCCTATATTCAGTAGTCATCATTTTTACCTTTCTCGGTCTATCCTATTTGTTTTTGCGTCTCATCGGCCTTGATTTTGAAATCCTTATTTTCAAAATCCATTCCGTGCTACTCAGCAAGTTTTTTCACTTCCTACTGAGGGGGCTTGGGTGGGGGTTTCTTATAGCAGCTATTTTAGCTTTTTGGGATCCCGAGCTGGCAGAAATGGTGATGCCGGCAGGCGCTTCCGGCGCATCAAGCTCGGAGGGGCGAGTAAACCAAGCGCCACTAAGCGTGTCGGATCTCACAAAGGCCACCTCGTCGACCGAAACTGGTATCATCATCTATAAAGCCCCGAGGTTTGGACAATAAGGGCTTAAAGCTATGCTTCCACCGCTTTGTTTATCCTGTTCTTTATTAAGGCATCTCTTTGATCGAAGCTTGCAGTTGATCCTTCCTTGTCCTATGGGAATGAAAAAAGTCCATACTCTGGAGATACTAGAAGGAAGAAGGTGCTTGCATCGATTGGTTAACCAGCCTATATGCCCCGATTCGATTACTTGCTTTGGCTTGGCTTTGCTTGGATTCTTGGTATGAGTTTTGAGCATTAGCTTTAGCGGCATGTGCTTATTGTTTTGTATGTGGGTTTTCTGCTTTGCCATGTCAGTTGAACCAGTCTATCTGCTGAGCGTACAGCTTCTTCTTTCCTTAATCTCGAACGCTTCACTTCGTCCCTTTCCCTTTCGGGCACATGAGAAAATGGCTCTATTTCACACAGTTTTTCCTCTCCTCTTCAATTTACTTATTTGCCCCTCAAATAAGTCAAAAAATGGTCGA
>Ga0181464_1001374_pt1 | contig 12187 bp, 17 predicted proteins | sample InSIn2gowninarea_FD_119074 | JGI IMG/M metagenome (GOLD analysis project Ga0181464, IMG submission 119074) | Clean room microbial communities from NASA Spacecraft Assembly Facility at Jet Propulsion Laboratory, Pasadena, California, USA -... ...
CCAGGTATTAAACCAACGAAAATGTCTGCTGAAGACTGGGCAAAGTTAGATTAGAAGGAAAAGAGCACAATACGATTGTGTGTCTCAGATTTAGTATTGTTGAATGTATCAGGAGGGCTACATGATGTTTAGGTAGATGGTGCAGTTGCAGAAATCTATGAAAATGTAGTTGTGCCATAAGGGATGATCTCGAAGTTGGAGAAGCTACAGTTGATTTAACCACAATTTTGTCGTTGAAGGGAGCAGGCTAAGTGTATTTATGGATCATATCTATGGAATCTGCCACCAAATTCACATTTGTGAGGAATATCAGGAGGAATTCACAGTATTTGAATTTGAATTTGGATATACATATGACCTCCCACTCTACATTCGGACAATTTTCCTATTGATGAATTATTCTGAGCTTTTGCACCTACGTATGAGCTAAGAGCAGTGTTGCATGTCTGGTGAGGATTGGCAGGACATCTCTTTGTCATTCCTGACACAAGGATTAACATGCATCCTAACTACTACTCCTCTTTGTAGGTTCTAACCTCGTACATAAATTATCTGCATATAAATTCTAAAAATAGAAAATAAACAATGGTGAGAGCATAAAATATAAAACATATATACACAACAATTCTCCCTTGGATCCCAAAACCAGGACTACTAGATTGATTTTTCATTTTATTCCTTTTAATTTTACAATACATATATATACATGTCGAATCATCCATAAACCCCAATCCACTAACCATGGATTAGAACATAACCATAGTTCCCTTGACCATATCTGCAAAATACCATGGACAGAAAACCATCATGCCCAAAACCATTTGCGAAATCCATGCACGAAACCATATATAGGTCCGCCAACCTAATACCCCCAAAACACCATGCACAAAACCATACCCCCCAATAGGGGGTGTAGTTGCACCCCCTGTGACCCCCCTGTTGCACCCAACACAATGTATAGGGTGGGATACTGCCCTCCCATAACCCCCCCATGCATGGGGTAGTTGTGGAAATAATATAACACACACCCAACATTCTCCTACTTATTGTTTTCTTTCCACATGGGGACACAGGAGAGCTTAGTCATTGGTCTAGCCTTGCAATGCCCATTTTTTCTCTACACCAAGAGAACTTCTCAGTGTTCATAGAATTTGTCAATGCATCTGTAGTATTCTTAAAAGTGTCCACCTTTACCAAAAGCACCTTTTTATCCTCAACCATATCCCTCACAAAGTGATACTGAACATCAATGTGCTTTGCCTTTGAATGATAAGCAAGTTTCTTTGCCAGGAAAATTTCACTTTGGGTGTCACAGTCTTGTACTAACCCCATACTTGAACACTATCTCTACAACCAAACTACTTCCTTGCTTGCATGAGTGGCTGCCATGTATTTTGTGTCTATAGCTGAAAGTGACACTACAGACTATCTTTTACTCATCCAACTGACTACACCTCCAAACAGGTTAAAAACATACCCATTTGTAGATCTTCTCTGATCCAGATCTCCAGCCTATTCTGCATCAACAAAGCCATGGATGTTCAAAACTCTGTCTAATCCTGGTCCTCCTTGGTATCACAAACCATAATCACTAGTGCCATGCAAATACCTGAAAACCCGCTTTATTGATGTCCAATGCTACTTCCCTAGTTTTGAAATAAACCTGCTCAATACCACCACGACATGTGCAATGTCTGGTCTAGTACATGCCATTGCATACGTTAGGCTACCGACTTCACTTACATATGGAACACAAGGCATGTCCTCTTCCTCTTCTTGTGTCTTGGGACACTATTCAACAGATAATTTTACACCTACATGAATAGGAACCTTCATTGGTTTACTATCCTGCATAATAAACCTCTACAGTATTGTCTCGACATACTTCCTCTGGTTTAACTAGAGCTTCTTCTTTGCCTGATCTCATTTAATTTCCATGCCCAAGATATAGTTTGCAACATCAAGATCTTTCATGTCGAATTTAGAGAGCAATTGGGTCTTCAAATCCTAGATAATTGCTTTTTCATTTCCAACTAGTAACATATCATCCACATATAATACTAGATAAATAACATGGTCACCAATTAATTTAAAATACACACAGTGATTTTCTTTCCTTCTGGTGAAGCCAAGTCCCCTTATAAATGTATCAAATTTCTGATACCACTTCCTTGGTGAATATTTTAACCCATATAGAGACTTTTTTTAACTTGCACACCCGTTCTTTCTTACCCTTCACTGTAAAGCCTTTAGGTTGCTTCAAGTGGATCTCTTATTCTAGATGCCCACAAAGAAATGTTGTATTCATATCCATCTATTCTACCTCAAAATCAAAGGCAGCATCAATAGATAAAAGTAATCTAATAGAAGCTACCTTGGCAACAGGAGAAAAAATATCACCAAAATCAATTCCCGACACCTGGGAATAACTTTTTGCTACCAATCAAGCTTTGTATTTCTCCACCATTCATTATGCATCCATCTTATTCTTAAATACCCATTTGCTACCAATGTGTTTCCTTCTAGCTGGAAACTCCACCAGATCCAAAGCCTCATTTTTATGTAAAGATGTCATTCCCTCAACCATGGCCTCTTTCGAGAGTTTTCCATCCTCTAAATCTACTTCTTCCCTCACAGTTATGGGATCATCATCAATAATAGATAAAGCATAATTTGAACAGAAATCACATGGATTATACCTTTTTGGTTTCCTTCTTTCTCGAACTGATCTTCTCATAGCTGGAGTTTGTGGATCTTCATCTTTTTATTCCTCTTCTATTGTAGGGTCTGATTCTTCCTCCTTTAACTCAAACTCTATCTTCTCAGGTTCCTTTGGTAGGACTTCACGTTTAATAACATATTTCACCTCTCTAAACACCATATCTGGCCTATACACAACCTTCCTTGTTTCTAGGTTCCAAATCTTATAACCTTTTAAACCATCCTTATACCCAATAAAGATGCACCTTTCAAATTTACTATCCAAATTTGTTCTTTCCTCCTATGGAACATGTACGCATGCACCACATCCAAATACCCTCATATGTGAAAGAGAAGGTTTCTTGCAAGTCCATACCTCTTTTCTAGTCTTAACTTCCAATGCTAATGAAGGTGATCTGTTGACCAGGTAACATGCAGTCTCCACCACCTCTGCCTAGAATTCTTGTCCTAACTCGGCACCACTAAGCATGCTTCTTGCCTTTTCCATCAACGTCCTATTCATTCTTTCTGCAACTCCATTTTTCTGAGCTGTGTATGGAGTAGTATTTTTCCATGCTATACCAAACTTCTTATAGAACTCTTCAAATTCCTTCTTGTAAAACTCTCCATCGTTATCTATCCTCAGCGCCTTTATCTTCTTCTTTGTCTAGTTTTCCACTAGAGCCTTAAATTATCTAAACTTGTCGAAGACTTCAGATTTATTCTTGAGGAAATATATCCATGTATTCCTTGAGAAGTCATTTATAAATGATACATAATACATATAGTTACCCAATGATGGAATCGACACAGGTCCAAACACATCACTGCACACAAGCTCTAATATATGTTTGGCCCTCTTAGCACTAGAGGGGAAACTCCCCTGATTTTGCTTCCCATATACACAATTTTCACGAAAATCAAAACCCAAAGAGAAAATAGACATACCTTCTACCATAGCATTACCATGATGTATTCAAATTCTATCTCCAATATTTCCAAGCCTTTGATTCCATATCATGGTCTTTTCTTCAGAGACCACTAGATTTTTTGCTCCACTTTCTGGAACCACAAAACTGTTGCACCCATCAATAACAGTAGCTTGTACTAAGCTCCAATCTAAAATCCCAACATCAATAATAGTCCTCCTCGAACCATTTTGCAAGTGTCTTTCTTGAAACTTATTTTTACACCTGCATCATCTAGCTTAATTATAGAAATCAGATTTCTGGCCAATGCAGGAATATGTAGAACACTCGAAAGTATTCTAATCCTTCCACCTTGCAACTTCAACTTGAATTTTCTATGATCAATGATTCTAGCCTTCGTATCATACCCTAAGAAGACATCACCATCTCATATTCTCATACTCACATAACCACTCCCTATGGGGGGTGAAGTGAAAAGATGCACCTGAGTCAATCAACCATGCCTCATGATATACATGTGTACCTGAAGGAGAAGCCAAGTACACATCCCCACCTTCATCTGAGGTGGTTTTCACCTCTACAAAAGGAGCATCATCAAATCCTTTTCCTTTCTTAGGAGCTTTAGATTTACAATCCCTTTTGAAGTGCCCTTCCTTTTTGCATTTCCAACACACCTTTATAGGTTTTCATGGAGATTTAGATCTCCCCCTAGATTTAGATCTCCCATTAGAGGACTTATTTTTGTTTCTGTTCTGGGACCATCCTCGTATAGAAAAGGTATCACCATTATGGCCCTCCATATTTTTTCATCTCATCTCCTTCGACAACAAGGATGAGACTATTTCATCAAACTGCAAGGAAGTTGCATTACTACCTATTGCAACAAATAGACTATCCCACAAATCTGGTAGAGAATACAACAAACTAATGCACTTCTCTTCATCTGAAATTTTAATATCAATAGATAATAATTGGCATACCATAATATTAAAAGCATTCATCCTTTGTCACCGAGTCTCCATCTATCATCCTCAGGTTATACAACTTTTTCCTTAGGAACATTTTATTCACCAGAGAATTAGATTGGTACAAAGTCCTTAACTTGTCCCACAAACCTTTGCTTAAGCTTCCCCTGATACATTCAACAATACTAAATCTGAGACACACAATCGTATTGTGCTCTTTTCCTTCTAATCTAACTTTGCCCAGTCTTCAGCAGACATTTTCGTTGGTTTAATACCTGGATCTACTATGATCCACTGATATTTATCCACTAGCAGATCCTCCACTTGAGTTTCCAAAACTCAAAACTATTACCATTAAATTTGTTGATATCTATCTTTCCATTGCTCACCATCTTCTTTCACCACAAGAATCGAGCCCGTAGATCTCCCATTGAATAGGATCTACCACCGGCCCGAGAAAAGCCCCTCAGCAGCAAAGGCGTCCCCTTGAAGCCAAAACAAATATGATACAAAATGTAGGTTTTAACCCCGTACAAAGATTATCTTCATACAAATTCTAAAAATAGAAAATAAAAAATGGTGAGAGCATAAAATATAAAACATATATACATAGATATTTTCCTCTGGATCCCAAAACTAGGACTACTAGATTGAGTTTTCATTATATTCCTTTCAAGTTTAAAATACATATCTATACATGTCGAAGCATCCATAAAACCCAATCCATTAACCCTGGATTAGAACATAATAGTATTTCCCTCGACAGGATCTAAAAAATACCATGGAAAGAAGATCATCATGCCAAAACCATGTGTGAAATCCATGCAAAAAACCATGGGTAGGTCTGCCCACATAATACCCCCACAAAACCATGCATAAAGCCATACCGTCGATGGGGGGGTTAGCCACTTCCCCTGTGACCCCCCTATTGCACCCAACGAAATGTACAGGGGGGGCTTCCACCCCCCCTGTGAACCCCCACGTGTGTTGTAGTCGTGGAAAGAATATAACACACACCCAACACTCATACACAGACCACAACTCCCATATCACCAAGGCCGAAGCCCACAACTATAGGAGAAGCAAAAACTGATTCAGATTTAAATAGGAATGCAACAAATTATAGATATAACCATACATATAGAGATGCAACAAAAATAATACTTCATTTCATTACTGTAAAATACTGAAATATGCTTACAAACAAAAATGGAAATAAACTAGCTAGGGCGATGGTAGCTTATCTCTGAGAAGAGATGTGGTGGATACATGCCTCTGAACAATGTTACAATGAGGCTTGAAGGCATATTTGTTGTTGAGAAACAATGGAAAACCCTAAACATCTAAAAACCTAACCCTAGAAGATGAAACGCCAAACTATGGGCCCTGTTTGGGTAGATTGGTACATCAACTTCTCGAGGTTATACCTTTTGGCATACGATCTATGTTTGACGTGTAAAATATCTCGTTAAAAAGATCTATCTGAGAACTACAAGTTTGGGAAAAACAACATCGGTCCATCTTCCCATGTTGCTCCTAGTTTTCTAAAAAAACATTGTTTAGGGCCTCAAAATGGTGTTGGAAGTTTAGGACCTGAAAAACTGCTAAAAATAGTAAATTGTGCTACAATTAAGGAAACTGAAAAGCTGAAAGAAACAATGGTGATGGTCCAAGTGGACTTCGCGGGTGGCCACCAATATCCACCTAGATCATTCCTCCCCCTTAAAAAGCAATGGTCTCCATTGCATTGAGTTCCTCCATGAAATGAGGAAACTTTTGCTGAACTTGGTCCCTGGTGAGCCACTTGCCTTGGTGAAGGAGTTGGCCTGCTTTGACAACTCGATACAGTTGGATATTCTACTGGTGAGTGTGCTTGATCTATGTGTCCATGATCCGATAAATTGCATCTTGTTCCACGCTATTTGGATTTAACTCTGTGGGTGTGAGTTATTTTATAATGTCGAATGTGTCTAGTAATGGTGGAAAGTATGGCCAAAGGCAGTCCACATTGAACACTAGATGTAGGCCAAGGAATGGGGGAAATTTGGGCTCAAATGCATTGTCTCCCATAGCCTTGCTAATGGTGTAAGGACCATATCAGAGTGGTCTAAGTTTCTAATAGGCTCCGGTAAGGCGTTATTTTTACAAATGCAACCAGACTTTGTCACCCACTTGAAACTTGTGTGGTACCCAATGTTGATCATGTCACTGCTTGTACTTGGCATTTTATTTCTCCAAAATGTCATGGACCTACTGGTGAATATGTTGGATGTGCTCAATGAAGCTATTTTCCTTATCTGTTTCGAACTGGACATGAGCCAAATCTACGTGAGTAGCTACAAATGGCATGGCCACATCAATGGGACATAGTGGTTGAAATCCCAAGCCCACCTGAAAAGGGTTGTGGCCATCAAGCTATGGAGAGCCCAGTTGTAGCTGTGCTAAACACAGGGGAGGTTCTCATCCCATGTTTTTGGATGCTTTGAGTTGTACATGCGTAGAATTTTTATGATCATCCTATTGACAACCTCTGTCTGGCCATCAGTTTGAGGATGGAAGGTTGTGGAATTAGCGAGTTTGGTGTCCAGCATCGGCTAGAGACTAGACCAAAATGTACTGAGGAACCTTCTATCCCGATATGAGATGATAGACTATGGGATCCCAAAGTGTACCCACACTTGTTCAAAGAAGAGTTTAGCAGTGGCCTCTGTTGTGATATTCTTCTTGCAGGCCACCATAATGGCCATCTTCAAGAACCTGTTGACGACCACAAAAACACAGTTGTTTACATGCTTAGTAGAAGGAAGGCTCGACATGTAATCCATGGAGATGGATTCCAAAGGTCGAATAGGGGTAAGCAGTGGGGTATAGAGGCCTTGCTTCTTGATGGTTGGTTTGGCAATGGCACAAGCAGTGCATGATCTCATGTACTTCCCGAAATCTTGTCAAAGATTCGGCCAATAGAAATACTTTTGTAGTACTACCACCATTTTCTTGACCCCGAAATGCCCAGCAGCCTGACTGTAGTGTGCTTCCCAAATCATCTTCGCATGCTCACTTGAAGGAACACAAAGGTGACCCAAGTGGCATAATAGGGCATCCTAGACGTGAAAATCTGGAACATGCTGACCCTCCAAGAGTGTCTGGTATGTGTGGCTAAATTCTAAGTCGCTTTTGTATAGAAGTGGCCAATCAAAAGTCTCGTGCCCACAAGAGTTGAGCACGGTGGAATGCCATGACTGGTGGTCAACTTAGGCAATCTGCAACATTATTGGTGCTGCCCTTCTTATACTTGATATTCAAATGGAACTATTGTAGGTATTTGGAACACTTATGATGGCAATCATTCTGCAATTTCCCTTGGGTCTATATGAACTGCAGGGGTCGGTGGTCTATGTGGATAACCGTTTTCTTCCCAAAATGGAATGCTTCCATTGTCGGCAGGCCTGCGTAATGGAATACATCTCTTTGTCATAAGTGGGATACTTCTGGACTGTGTCTAAACGTTTCTCACTATGATATGTCATTGGATGCCCATGTTTAGTAAGGACTACCCCAATAGCATAGTCAGAGGCATCTGTCTCGACCTCAAATGGTTGTTGCAAGTCTAGTAATGCAAGCATTGGTGCCGAGCAGAGGCGATATTTCAGCTCTGTGAATGCCTTTTGTTGAGATTCAGACCAAAATAATTTTTCTTTTGCTCCTCCCTTGGAAAATTGACTCAAGGGCCAAGTGATATGAGAAAATCCTAACACGAACTTGCGGTAGAAGTTGGCGAGACCTAGAAAGCTACACAACTCTGTCAGAGTGGTTGGAGATGGCCAATCCTGAATGACTTGGATCTTGGTTGGATCCACATGCACCCCCCGTTCATAAATAATGTATCCCAGATACTGAACCTGGGTCATGCCAAAAGCACGTTTCTCCAAATTGGCACATAACTTGTGTTGTCGAAGTGTTTGGAGAAATTGTTGGATGTGGTTGAGGTTCTCTTCCCAACTCTGGCTGAAGATCAAGATGTCATCCAAGTATATCACTACAAATGAGTTGGTGAATGGTCGCAAGATGTCATCCATTAGCCTCATGAAGGTTGCAAGGGAATTCGTCAATATGAAAGGCATGACCAACCATTTGAAAAGGCCCTCCTTGGCTTTGAAGGATGTCTTCCACACATCCGAGGGTTTGATTGGTACTTGGTGATATCCTGACTTCAAATCGATATTGTTGAAATATTTTCCCCCCTTTAGTTAGTCCAGGAGGTCATCAATCCATGGGATTGGGTACTTTTTACAGACAATGATCTTGTTCAATGCCCGATAGTCAATACTGAATTTACAAGGCCCATCCTTCTTCTATACCAACATGATCGGGCTCCCACAGGGTGATGAACTCATACGAATGTGACCTTTCGACAATAGCTCCTAAATCTACCTCTTGATTTCATCATTCTCCACAACATAGCACTAATATATTGGTCCATTGGGCAGCAGCACACCTGGGGTTAGATCAATGGAGTGCTTGACCTGACAATGCAGAGGAACCCCTGCAGGGGAGGTGAAGATGTCCTCGTACTCCTCCATGACCTTGTCCATCTGTAGTTGTCATGTGGAGGGGCCTTGTTTCGAGGTCATGGCCACTGTCTTCTTCTTTCCTTGAGGGCGTATCAATAGGAAAACAAATTTCCTAGTTTTGGAAATGAGCTTACTACATTGTTTTGCAATAACCAAAGAGATGGTAGAAGACGGTGCTATCTCTGGTATCTTGTACAAATTATTTCCCAAAGTAACAATAATAGCACGGGGCCTTGATTCATACACAACATGTTGCTTCCACATTTATGTTTGTCCTAATAATAAATCACAAACATCAAGGGGAGCAACGTCACACAATACCTCATCTGTGAATGGCTTGATGTTGTATGGAATGCGACACTGTTGGCTCGCGTGAAGATCCCATCCTTGCTGAAACCACCCAATGGTGTATGGTTGTGGATGTGTTGTGGTTGGTAAGCCCAACCCCTTCATGACCTTTGCGGAAATGAGGCTTTGGATCTGGTGGAGTTTCCAGCTAGAAGGAAACACATTGGTAGCAAATGGGTATTTAAGAATAAGATGGATGCATAATGAATGGTGGAGAAATACAAAGCTTGATTGGTAGCAAAAAGTTATTCCCAGGTGTCGGGAATTGATTTTGGTGATATTTTTTCTCCTGTTGCCAAGGTAGCTTCTATTAGATTACTTTTATCTATTGATGCTGCCTTTGATTTTGAGGTAGAATAGATGGATATGAATACAACATTTCTTTGTGGGCATCTAGAATAAGAGATCCACTTGAAGCAACCTAAAGGCTTTACAGTGAAGGGTAAGAAAGAACGGGTGTGCAAGTTAAAAAAAGTCTCTATATGGGTTAAAATATTCACCAAGGAAGTGGTATCAGAAATTTGATACATTTATAAGGGGACTTGGCTTCACCAGAAGGAAAGAAAATCACTGTGTGTATTTTAAATTAATTGGTGACCATGTTATTTATCTAGTATTATATGTGGATGATATGTTACTAGTTGGAAATGAAAAAGCAATTATCTAGGATTTGAAGACCCAATTGCTCTCTAAATTCGACATGAAAGATCTTGATGTTGCAAACTATATCTTGGGCATGGAAATTAAATGAGATCAGGCAAAGAAGAAGCTCTAGTTAAACCAGAGGAAGTATGTCGAGACAATACTGTAGAGGTTTATTATGCAGGATAGTAAACCAATGAAGGTTCCTATTCATGTAGGTGTAAAATTATCTGTTGAATAGTGTCCCAAGACACAAGAAGAGGAAGAGGACATGCCTTGTGTTCCATATGTAAGTGAAGTCGGTAGCCTAACGTATGCAATGGCATGTACTAGACCAGACATTGCACATGTCGTGGTGGTATTGAGCAGGTTTATTTCAAAACTAGGGAAGTAGCATTGGACATCAATAAAGCGGGTTTTCAGGTATTTGCATGGCACTAGTGATTATGGTTTGTGATACCAAGGAGGACCAGGATTAGACAGAGTTTTGAACATCCATGGCTTTGTTGATGCAGAATAGGCTGGAGATCTGGATCAGAGAAGATCTACAAATGGGTATGTTTTTAACCTGTTTGGAGGTGTAGTCAGTTGGATGAGTAAAAGATAGTCTGTAGTGTCACTTTCAGCTATAGACACAAAATACATGGCAGCCACTCATGCAAGCAAGGAAGTAGTTTGGTTGTAGAGATAGTGTTCAAGTATGGGGTTAGTACAAGACTGTGACACCCAAAGTGAAATTTTCCTGGCAAAGAAACTTGCTTATCATTCAAAGGCAAAGCACATTGATGTTCAGTATCACTTTGTGAGGGATATGGTTGAGGATAAAAAGGTGCTTTTGGTAAAGGTGGACACTTTTAAGAATACTACAGATGCATTGACAAATTCTATGAACACTGAGAAGTTCTCTTGGTGTAGAGAAAAAATGGGCATTGCAAGGCTAGACCAATGACTAAGCTCTCCTGTGTCCCCATGTGGAAAGAAAACAATAAGTAGGAGAATGTTGGGTGTGTGTTATATTATTTCCACAACTACCCCATGCATGGGGGGGTTATGGGAGGGCAGTATCCCACCCTATACATTGTGTTGGGTGCAACAGGGGGGTCACAGGGGGTGCAACTACACCCCCTATTGGGGGGTATGGTTTTGTGCATGGTGTTTTGGGGGTATTAGGTTGGCGGACCTATATATGGTTTCGTGCATGGATTTCGCAAATGGTTTTGGGCATGATGGTTTTCTGTCCATGGTATTTTGCAGATATGGTCAAGGGAACTATGGTTATGTTCTAATCCATGGTTAGTGGATTGGGGTTTATGGATGATTCGACATGTATATATATGTATTGTAAAATTAAAAGGAATAAAATGAAAAATCAATCTAGTAGTCCTGGTTTTGGGATCCAAGGGAGAATTGTTGTGTATATATGTTTTATATTTTATGCTCTCACCATTGTTTATTTTCTATTTTTAGAATTTATATGCAGATAATTTATGTACGAGGTTAGAACCTACAAAGAGGAGTAGTAGTTAGGATGCATGTTAATCCTTGTGTCAGGAATGACAAAGAGATGTCCTGCCAATCCTCACCAGACATGCAACACTGCTCTTAGCTCATACGTAGGTGCAAAAGCTCAGAATAATTCATCAATAGGAAAATTGTCCGAATGTAGAGTGGGAGGTCATATGTATATCCAAATTCAAATTCAAATACTGTGAATTCCTCCTGATATTCCTCACAAATGTGAATTTGGTGGCAGATTCCATAGATATGATCCATAAATACACTTAGCCTGCTCCCTTCAACGACAAAATTGTGGTTAAATCAACTGTAGCTTCTCCAACTTCGAGATCATCCCTTATGGCACAACTACATTTTCATAGATTTCTGCAACTGCACCATCTACCTAAACATCATGTAGCCCTCCTGATACATTCAACAATACTAAATCTGAGACACACAATCGTATTGTGCTCTTTTCCTTCTAATCTAACTTTGCCCAGTCTTCAGCAGACATTTTCGTTGGTTTAATACCTGG
>Ga0181464_1001378_pt1 | contig 12166 bp, 6 predicted proteins | sample InSIn2gowninarea_FD_119074 | JGI IMG/M metagenome (GOLD analysis project Ga0181464, IMG submission 119074) | Clean room microbial communities from NASA Spacecraft Assembly Facility at Jet Propulsion Laboratory, Pasadena, California, USA -... ...
GCTTAGGCCCAAAGTGGACAATATCATATCATTGTGGAGATATGTGGTGTCTAGAGTCCTTACAAGTGGTATTAGAGCCAAAGTTCGAAGTTAGCCAAGTGGATGAATCCTCGGAATGTCGAACGAAGGTGGTGAACCCCGGTAATATCACAATGGGATCAGTGGATGAGCTCGGTTAGAGCAAGCTCTCGAGGAAGGTGGTGCTTCCATGTAAGGCGTGTGCTTCCAATGCGTTGGAGCGAAGAATCCTAGTTGGTAGACAGTGGACGGATGGATAATCGTTCGAGGGGACACTCGATGGTCCTTTGTTCGAGGGGAGGATTGTTGGGTATACGACTAAAGTCCCACATTGACTAGAAGTGGGGAGGATCATGGGTATATAAGGATGGAAAAATATCTCCATTGTTATAAGGCCTTTTGGGGTAAAACCCAAAAACAAATCCATGAGGGCTTAGGCCCAAAGTGGACAATATCATATCATTCTGGAGATATGTGGTGTCTAGAGTCCTTACAGGATTGTACAACTATCAGTACTTGGTTATTTTTCACCTTGCCTCTGCATAATGAGCTTGTTACCTTTAGTCCATGATATATCGAAGGAAAATACATACTGTTTGAAGTTAACCTTGGTAATAACACAATGCTTGCACACTAACTAGTGTCACCTTGTCTAGTTGGTTGTTTTTGGGTTAACCCTTGTAAACTCAGTCATGTAGAGTAAGGTGAGGGGGAAAACCTTAACAGGCACATCAAAGATACAATAAACTACTTCTCTATTGGAATAACCTCTTCTTCCCTCAATAAGTCAGGATCCCTCTTCTGCCTCTGAAATGAATAAGTGCTATCCACAGTGAAGAAAAGAAAAAGGAAAAAAAATGAAAAGTCAAAAAATTCAAAATGAAAAATGAATAAGGAAAAAGAAGAGAAAGGCTTCGTGTGTAGGGAGGTGATGCAAGTAACTCTACCCAGGTACTGACCAGGCTCCCTGGCAGTAGAGCCAAGCTTGTGTTCATATGTGACTCCACTAGGGTGTTGTCCAGGCCTACTGGTAGTGGAGCAACACCAAAGATGAATCTAAGACTCTGACGACTATACATCTTGTTCACTTATGTACCCCTCAACCGTAATAGAAAAAATTGTGTTTCCTTGGCTTGGAATGTGTGTCAATTGACCAAGGGTTTTGCAGATGCGACATCTTACAATCAAGCTAGTGTGAAGCCAAGATGAACTGAGAGCTAAACAATACTTCTGGAGTTGTTAGACTTGGCTTTCACGAACAAGGTCCACCCAAAGAGCTGGAGTTCTACCAGTGTGTCACCAAGTGTTGTAGTGGCTACAACTACCTATAAAATTTTCCTTAGCCTGTTTTGGAGCCTCCCTACTAACCTTTCATAGCACTTTGTCTTGCTTCATCAAGTACTCAAGCTTCAATGTTTTCCTCTCACAAAGGCAGCCTACCATTCATAGTCGATCCATTCCCCTCACAGGTTGTTCACCTGGAAATGGTCCAGATGAAGGCTGACCAGATTCCCCTTGAAAATTGCACATTTATAGAGGGTAACCAACCTTCCCTCTAGATATTATATAATCATCTCTGGCAACTTGTTGGGCTCCAGGATTGGACAATCTTTCCAGCCAACACTCCTAGCAGGATTTGCGCAAATTTCCCTAGCAGGGCTGCTCAGTCCAGGATTTGCGCAAACCTAGGTAGTAGTTAGCTACTCTGCCCAGAAATTGTGCAATCCTCTTGGGAAGTTAGCTTAGCTCCTAGCCAAAAATGAAATTTTTCCCAAGCAGTTGAGAAACTACATGCATGAGCAGTCTCGTTGACTTGTTCCACCCAGACCAAACAAACTTGACTTGCATGCATGCATGACAGGTTCTTCCTAGAATAGAAAGAGGCAACATGAAAATAGAATCCCATGATTCAAGGAGATATTTTTAGCAGTTGAGGCTTACATGCAAATTTGCTTTAGAAGTTTCCCTCCAAGTGTCGCTTTTTCCTAGATTTGTGGCATACGTGTCAAGAGACCAAACTTATTTATTCAACACATCATATCTCATTCATTCACATTGATCTTGGAGATCTGACATCCCATAGCACATCCAGGACTCTTCAACACATCTAGCTCAGCTATTCATGGGTAAGTGGCCTCAACTTGTCTTTTTCAGCATTTTTTTTGCTTTATGCGTATTTGCTTATGTTAGCGTTGCTTACTTGATTTATTTGAACACTTGCTATCATTTACATCTATACTAGCTTGTCCTAGCTCTGTTTTAGTTTTGTTGCTATCTCACTATTGTCACATGCATGAAACTGTTTTGCACACACGTTTTCCCAATCAGCGAACTACCTCACCCACATGCATGTTCATCTATTTGTTGAATCTTTTATTCATGTTTTTAATTCACTATCAATCACTTCTGCTATCGCTTATTATTGCCATGCATTCACTTTATTATTTTCGTTTAGTTACCCTTCAGGGAGTTGGGCCAACCTTGGCCTAGGCTCTCCCTTCAGCAAGGTTGCATTACGCAATCTGGGGAAGGAAGGCTCACCTTCCTTTCCAAAAATGCACATTCCTCCCTGTCACTGGACTCCATGACTGTTTTGCACATTTCTAGAGGGCATTTGTTGCTTGGCCCAAGAAATTGCGCAAATTTCTCCCTAGGCCAACACTCCTTCCCAGATGGAATTGCACATTGCACAATCCCAGTAGCCAACTGCCTGAATGGATTGCACATTTCATAGATCCACTAGCGATTCATGCCTCAAAGAGAACCCAAACTTCCTTTTGCACATTTCTAGTAGCCAGTCACCCATCCTCCCAATAAAATTTGCGCGATATTGCTCATCAGTTTCCCATGTATGTGTTGTGTCCTTCCCTGGATTTCCTTTGTTTGCACTGACATATTTCTTACCATGCATGCTGCCTGTTTCTATATCTTTTAGGTGTTCATCTATCTCAATGACTTCTAAGAGAACAAGATCATAGGACACTAATGGAATTGTAGCTGGAGCAGCAGTTGAGCAGGTGTCCTCTAGTCTTCCAATATATGAAGATACAAAGTTGTATCTAGGCAAGGACATCAAACTAAAGTGGTAAGAGGTTAATGAAACATTTGCATGCACTTTTTGGGAACAGCTCGAAGATCCTTAGGTGTATGTGAACATTCACAAGTCTAGCTTGTACCAGTTTTCATGTAGATACCCCACATTCACATGCCTAGACATGATTCACTGGGTCGTCTCTCACACTGATCCCGAGACGATGACCTTGAGCAGTGTCAGTTGGATGAATCTTGCAACCATCTAGGCACAATATTATGATGAGTTGTATCACATGTTTGATCTTGTGAGGGTCATGAGTCCTCCATTCAGCTTGCCCAACAACAAAGCTAACTCTAGAGACATTCTGAAGGATTGGGTAAAGGAGCCAGCTCATTTCAAGATGACAACCAACCAGATCTACAAGACAAAGATATTGAGGAAGGGATACCAATACTTGGTCATATTCTCATGTCGACTAAGTCGCCAAGCAAGAACTAAAACCTTTCCTCAAAGTTGGGTGATCGCATTCGACCAACTGGCTAGAGAAGAAAGGCAATGCAACTGGTCTAGTATACTAGCTCATCAGCTGAAGGAACAAGTCACGAAGGCTTTCCGTCACTTGAGGGTATGCATGTAGAGATTTACATGTCCGCTTACATCCTAGATGTATTATGTGTTCGACGTGAGTTCCTAGGCTTGGTTTGGACATGGTCAACGATGGAACTATTGTTAACACATATTTCAAACTTTTTTCCAAATGCAATTTCAGAGGAGTAAACATACGGTTTTCTGATCATTTTGTCACCCCAGTATACAGCATGATATTCGAATAGGATCCACCCTGCATGTTAAAAGAAGCAATGGAGGCATTGTTAGGCATTGCAGATTGGTATGCCTCACCGTCTGACACTTTCATCCAAAAGTTTAGTTCGATGAAGCCTCTTCATGTTCTACCAAAGTTTGCCTTTGACATACTTGTCATGCAGGAAGTAGCACATCACATCTCGGTAGGATTGATAGCTAGACTGTTGCAGAAGAATAATGCACCTTGGCCCACTCTTCTACTATGGATTGGTTTATATGAGATCCAGAGTATCAAGCAAGTGCATGTTGAAGAAAAACAGATGAAGAACTATCCGTATGACCTCCGAAGCTTCAACCCATATGACTCACATTGCATTGTGAATGATCACTCCATGAGAGTTCAGTTCAATTGGATCCATGGGGCATTTCATTGGGTCAAGGAAGTCTCATGGAGGCAATGCTACAATTCCTCTGGACCCAATGAATAGGTCGTCTTTAGCATAGAGTGGTTAGCAAAGCAGCATGAAGCAACATCATGGAGATCACCAACAATAGCAGTAGTATTAGCAACAACAAAGGAAGTTAAGCCAAGCATACCTGTGCACGATAAAGAGAAGAGGAATATTGTCTATCACATGGAGGAGGAGAAAAGCTGCAAGTTTCGAGCAGATCCACTTGCAAAACAAGCAGTTATGGCTATTCAGGAAAAGACGTAGTAGCGTGACAAGCGCATCATGCGAAGGTAGGGGAGTAAGAAGAGAATGGAAGAAGCAGAGAAGGAGTCGCATGAGATGAGGGAGAAACTCTAGAAATAACAAGAGTTGCATCAACAGGAGAAGGAAGTGCAACAATAGCAGGTACAGAAGGGGGCACATCATGTACAGACAAACAAGGTGGTGCCCATGCAAGTAGTTGATTCATTTGAACAATTGGCATCAGGCAAATAGGGTGAACCATCATAGGGGAAAGACTTTGATCATGAGATAGAATAGGTGCTTGAACAGCTGGATGCAGACATGGTGCAGCAGGAGTTGGAACAGGACACCGACCTCATGCCTCACCGCAAAGAGGTCAACTCACCTGCTCCATTGCATCCAGATGATGAGCAAGTCTCAAATGACCAAGGAGGCACTGAGATCCTTGGTGGTCAGCTGGAAGCATAGATGCACAACATCTCCTTTGACTAATCTCATCACAGAGTTGTGCAGTCTCATAGAGTACCGACTCTAGAGGACCAAACATCTCCTGCACAAGTTAAATAGTAAGTGATCATGACCGATGCACATAAGCATCTAGTTTCTTTGCCTAATGCAACTAGAGTGTATGCCAAAGCAACCAACTCAAGTGTTCACTTCCTCATAGTTGAGAATGAGCGAATGGAAAAGGAGCTACAGGTGGCCAAATAAGGAGGATACTTGATGAAAATTTCCACCTGAGTTGAACTGAAGAATGAAATACTAGATGAATTATTGTCCCTTGACACTGTTATGCGAGCATTATACTCCAAGTTTGGTACCATGCACTAAGCAGTTGTTGCTCTCCATGAATGGAAGCAACGATGTGCAAGAAGAACATGTATCTTGAAGAAAATATATATTGATGTTGATAACATGCAAGCATGGATGATGAAGTACAAGGGAGCCCTGCTTCACTTGCCAAAGATGATGAGGGCCATTGCGGTCGAGCTACAAGCACGTATCTGGAGTCAGATCTCGAACTATGATGAATTACAACAGCTTATCACTAGCATACATGCTTCCCATGCATGCGTACTCAAGAGCACGGATGTTGTGGTGCACACACATGCAATCCCATCACTTGGGACTCTCACCCAGGCGAAGACAAAGAAGCAAGTTTGACAGGAGCTTGACTCGTACTTCAATGAGTTGATGTGTACCACCACCGGCCTAGACTTGCCTATCAGTGCAGACATCATGCGCAAGCATGTTGCTAGTTTGACCACATTGAATATAATGATGGACATGCTTTCAGACCAGTTGGACAGAGGAGCTCGAGTAGTGTACCCAGATGCTATGGAGCCAAGGTTCAGGTTTCAGATAGGTGTCACAACGGAAAACATAGACACTATCAAGGACTACCAATGTTTCCATTAATATGTTACTGTTGATCATCATGAGGATGTCGAGAAAAAGGACTTCTATAGTTGTCTAAGTCAAAATGATGTCTAGTTTGGCTTGTTCAAGCCATTCTTCACGTGGGCACATGTGCATTGTAATGTTGAGTCATGTCAAGTGTAAGTCAAGTCTCAATAGTGGATGTAATAGCCATAAAGTAGGTTAAGAGTCATGAGTGTAGTTGAATGGTCACAAAGGGGAATGTCAAGGGTCAACCCACCATTTGCTATAAATATTCCCTCATAACTCATTGTAAAGCCTTTTGGTTACCGAAGATTCTATTAAGACTGTCTTCAAGAAAGTTTGGATAGTATTGTAACAAGACTTGGCTTCTCCACTGCACGGATATAGTTCATCTCTTTGCAGGAGTAGGCAAATATGGCTGTAACAGTCCACTGATGGGGCTACAAGGTTAACATGGATGTATTGTATGATTAGAACTTACACTTATTTATATAATAAGAGCCAACATATTTTCATGCATATGATGTTATTGTAGTTGGATTGTTCCAGTTTCATTAATGACATATGTTGTTTAACGTACGTATTTTTGTATGAATTGATTCATATGCAATTATAATATAATCTTGTTGCAAATGTGTTGTTGGTTTAACCATCACTTTGGATTGTCGACTTCTCTTATTTCCAGCTTGTGATGCATCTTCTCTCGTGTGTTCCCCTCCCAGCTGAGTACTGATACAGGTTGTCAAGGGGCCCACTCATCCCACCCCCTTTATGGTAGAACCTCTCATGCACCTTCCTTGACTCACTACAGTGGTCACACCCTTGCTATTGACAAATTTATCTTACCTTCCTCTGTGTGACATCACGGTCAAGGCATTACCTTATGACCCACCGCTACGACTCCTACACAAAACGATCTGAGGTCTAGTTGGGGCTTGTTATCATAGAGATCCCCTTGACATGTTGGCAGGTCCAACACTGTCAAAAAAACCTAATAGTTAACTACACCCACCTCTCTATGGAAAATAAATAAAATGGAACATTCCTGATATAAAGGAGTTTGATAATGAAGCTAAGAGGGATGGAGTATGATAAGAAATCCTTCCTAGGTGTGATGCCTTGGGTGTCGAACTACCTGGTTGGAGTTCGATTATATTCCATAATAGGTAATAAGGACTTGGAGCTTTGGCCTCAAGCCCAATGGCAGACACTGAGAAGATTTTTGTGAGGGTAGTAAAGGTCGATCCACCATGATCATGCATGCATAGGAAGGTGATCATAACTCATAGCCTGGGCTGGTAAACCATTCATAAGGATCTGAGAGACCTTAGATGACAAGAAATGTCAAACCATTTGGTCAGCCTAAAATTGGAAGTGTTATTGTATCAAGGACTTCCTTCTTACAAAAGATGTTGTTTGTACATTTTTTGGAGATGTTTGAGACACATTGGTGAAGTTCGACTTTTTTTTTTAAATAGGTAAAATTTATTTTGTAGAGTGCAGTGCCAAAAAGGGGGCTAGTTTTTAGCAAAAATGTGCCCATTGAATCTGAGTAAGAATGCATGGAGGTGATGTGTTTCATCAGAGCCATTCATTTTGAATTCCTATATTTTTTCACTCCCACCGTTTATTTTAAAAACAATGCACAAGTATGTCTTATCTTTCAAGTAATGTTTCTCCCATGGATTCGATCATGATGTGGAATTTCTTTCAGTTTATAGACAAAATTAATGGTGTGGTCCCTTATTTTCTACATAGTTCAACTTCAAAATTTTGTCTACTTGCTAGGGTAAAAATATTACCACTCCCAATTTTTACTGCAATTATTATGCCAAATTGTTGTGTCAGCAAGTTATAATATCATAAGGATGAACTTGTTCGACTCTGTGTTATGAAACCAACTCAAGAAAAGATAGAAAATATATATCAACACCTCATAATTCAGCCTCTTCGAGGCAGCAACCTCCTTTACATTACATAAACGAACAATTCTTTGATGATACAAATGAAAATACCTCATTTCTATATATAGGAGTCTAAGGGGTGATAACATAATAAGAGCCGACATAACAATAATAATGTAAGGGCACAATAATAACAATAGTGGGCTTCTATGGGGCACAAGAGTAACAATATGGGCACTACATGGGTACATCAATATAATAAGTGGGTTGTACTAATAACAATAAGGGGTTACACTAGTAGTATAGGGGCCTAACATGCCCCTCTCCTTCAAAAAGCATTGTCCTCAATGCTTGAGTAGTTCTTGATGCTTCTGTATAAAATTCCTGTTCTCCCATGTGGAATCTTCAGCAAGTTCTTCCACTTGATGAGATACTCTAAAATTGATCGATTTCATAGCTGTCAGGTTCTTATTTCTGTGACTACTCTAGGTTCCAATATGACTTTTCCTTCCTCTTCAATTTCTGGAAATATTGTTTAAATTGGGATCTTTTGCAACTTTTGAATAAGTGGTCATACTTCTTTGTCCTTCTTCCATTCATCCTTTGCTTTGTTTACCCAATCTGGTTGGATAAAAATAGCACAAAGCAATGCTTCCACATCCTCATCCTTGAAGAGTCTTCCCATTCAGTAAGGTCACCATTTTTTAAGTGCATGTAGTATTGCCAACATTTCCTTCTCATAAATAGCTTTCTTTAGATGTAGTAGTAAAAATACCTAATCACCTACATCAAAAAATTTTACATTAGGATGTTGATCTACCTTGTTGGCATTGAATAATTCAGTGTATATCCAAAACTAATCGAACAATCAATATGCATGTACATATATCTATACATGAACCATAAGTGAAGGTTACAATGTTCTCAATTCCACACCCTCTAAGTCTTTTGGCACTATGTGTACCATGGTGCGAACCTAGGTTATTTACATGTTGGTACCTCACCTTAACATTAAATCAGCCTTGGAAGACAAGAGAATATACCTCATTTGTCAATTATCAATTTCATTAACATGAATTCCTACATTGTTTATCCACAATTGTTATGTTTCCATATTCAAAACCAAATAGCACTATCAATGCAATCTAACAGGCTCCCCAATATTGCTTGTACAAAATAATGGTACAAAATATGGATCCGAGATTGTATGACTTGTGAATTAATTTGAATGGATTGATAAATACAAAATATCTTTGTGCATAATAATTCCGATTACCAGTACCACTTAGCCATCAATATGGTGGAATCATCCTATTAATTTAGCAACGAGCTGTTGCATGGTTTGTTATCCTCTCCCTTCATCACCTAGACATATTATATGTCACACCTTACTTGATGCATGTATTATTTTACTAATAGAATAATATTCTTAGATCATCATAAGATGTATTAATGAAAAATATTTTGGTTTACCAAAATCTTGTTAATTAATTTAGACAAGTCATATTCCAAATCTAGTATATAATTCTTGTTAGTCATTAGGCTACTCTAAATTGCTCTATTTCTACTTCAAGTGAATCTAGCACCATCATATCTAATATGTTTATCATACTTTCCTTATATATAGTATACAAATCATTTCAATATTATCAATTTCCACAAGAAGTACATTTGTAAAATATACAATCATTCTACTGGAAGCATCCTTTTTCTTGATGAAGATTTTGAAAGGTCCCTATTTGTGAGAAAATCATCTATATTTGGATTGACATGCACCTCGAGTTTGTGTAATCTGAGGTTTCATAGTTTGGATTTTAATTACTATTGTCTTTCTACTATTAATCGAGCGGCACTAGGAGCTCCTTTTACACACCCATTATGTATTTACACTCGCTGTACTTTTGGGTGCGATTCTCGTTGATCTTCTTATTAGAGTTATAATTTATTAATGTATGAAATCCTCTCCAACATGCATACAATGAGTTGTATTGCATGTATTCACACTCTTCACCACTCTTACCCCCAATTCGTTCTAGATTAGAAATGTAATTTGTGCTTCTTTCATATCCGAGTTACATTTAGTGGGATATTGTGTTATGAAAAAAGAAACCTTTAGGTTCCAAACTATGCATATCAAATGAAATATGCATTTTGTTGCTGAATATTGGAATAATGACCTGGAAAGGTTTTATTCCCTGCAATAATGTATATTTGGAGCATTTATCCCTTTAAGGGTGAATTAAATGGTTCCACTAGCGGCCAAACCACATCCAAAAATGAACTGCATCATTACATATAGATGCACCAATCGACAAAAAAATATAAATTTGAAAGAAAAGTATAAAAAGACATAGGCTCCTACCACGTACAGATATCCATATTTCATGAGCTTAATGATATTTCATGGGAAACTTCATGAATAGATAAAAATAAGGAAAACATTCACAATCTATTCTAATATGGAAACCAATTAATTATCCATCACTACTAATGTTTATAGAATGTCATGAACTTATTTCATATGATCTATATAGATTCCATCTATATACTTTTATTTTTTTGATCTTTCCTCGTGTTGTCCATGATCTATGGAAAGGCACTTGTCTATTTTATCTATTTTTTTTCCAATTATATCATAATATTTTAACATTTATTCCCTTTGTATCTCATCTCTTATTGAGATCTCCATAAGTATAAACTTAATTTCATTGAGCTATGTCCTTGGATAGATTATCTTTACTCACATTGGTTGGATTTTGTTAAGCTATGTCCTTCTATAGATGATATACAACTCATAATTTAATTTGAATATGAGAAAAGGCATATGATTCAAACTTTCCTTATCCCCCATTACTCCTTTCAACACTTTCTTTCACATTTATAAGCCATGATGACCACAGCACTAAAATTCATCATCTAGCCTTTCAATAATCATACCTTACAATTATTGCAAATTTGTTCATTCATCAAGCTCGACTATAACCATCTCAGATAAAACCAATTTTAAATTGTGGTAATTAGTGAGAATTTTGAGCCACCCATGCATGTAAGTGTACAAATGCAGCTCTTGTAACCACATAAATGAGCCATAAATGCATGCCATACATATATGTAAGCACATGCATGTAATCACATCATTTGTTTGTGACAATATCCACTCATCCTATGAAACGAGAAGGCTAGACATATATCCTTCAAGCATAACGTAAATTAACAACTTTGAAAAGAAGGTATTCATATTCTTATGAGATGATTTGTGCATTAAAAAAAGCTCATATAAAATTGTACACACAATTTTGTGTAGCTTGTTTATACACAAAGTGCCCACACGTCATTTAATCTCGTTTTTATGTAATAATTATGAAAAATAATATGAAAATAATATCATTTCCATGAAGGAAATTGCAATTAAGTATTGCAACAAACCATCGCATACCATGTTATACATTTTTTTCTATTTCCCACATATTAATGTGTACAAAATAAAATATGTGCAGCGCAGTCCTCATCAATACAAACAATAATTGATTAATTGTGCACCTAAAACTACCAATATATATTTGTCATTAATTCAGCATATATATATCCATCAAGCTATGAATGTTTTGACCTGTACTATTATTTATTGTGAAGAGATTCTTACCACATATGTCAGAGTGTTAGGCCCCTATACTTCTAGTGTAACCCCTTATTATTATTAGGACAACCAACTTATTATATTGATATACCCATGTAGTGCCCATATTGTTACTCTTGTGCCCCATAGAAGCCCACTATTGTTATTATTGTGCCCTTACATTATTATTGTTATGTCGGCTCTGATTATGTTATCACCCCTTAGACTCCTATATATAGAAAGGAGGTATTTTCATTTGTACCATTGAAGAATTGTTCATTTATGTAATGTAAAGGAGGTTTCCCCCTCGAAGAGGCTGAATTCTAAGGTGTTGATCTATCTTTTCTATCTTTTCTTGAGCTGGTTTCATAACATTTGGGATCAGAGCTTTGGATTCTAGGGTTTCGCTACTCCAAACAGGTCATCGTGGAATTTTCGCTATAACTTTTTTCTGTGATGTTTCAAAAGTCAAAAAAAAAAACATTTGAGAAGAAATTGCGCTGAACCTCAGGTCCGAATTTTAGAGCTTTTCGCATGATATTTACAGAGATATGATCTAAGGAATTTGGTCTTTTTGCAGACTCCTGAATTACATTCGAAACAGGTGACTTGGGGAAAATCCTCATAACTTTCTCTCTGGGGATCAGATTGAAATTTCGTAAGAAGGTATAGAAAGAGGACAGACTGTAGT
>Ga0181464_1001381_pt1 | contig 12143 bp, 16 predicted proteins | sample InSIn2gowninarea_FD_119074 | JGI IMG/M metagenome (GOLD analysis project Ga0181464, IMG submission 119074) | Clean room microbial communities from NASA Spacecraft Assembly Facility at Jet Propulsion Laboratory, Pasadena, California, USA -... ...
TACTTCTCATTATTCCTCAAGAAGCCTAAAGTGATATCCATAAGCCGCACTATACCTACCTTCACATGATATGTATTTTATAAGGTGGTAGCTTACCTCATTCTAGGGGTATGGTAGGCTTGTTCTCCTTACTCCATTCTTGTCCTCAATGGTCTCCTCTCCCTCTAAAAAGAATTTCTTCTTGGTAGTCTAGATATCTCCCTTGTCTTCCTTTCTCCAAGGAACTCCTAGGAGAAGTGTGGTAATTTTGCTTATGAGTTCAGGGGTGAGCTCTATGGAGAGGCCTCTCACCACAACAGTGGCATGGGTTCTGGTTAGTGGAATGAGGGAGAGAGAAAAATCTCGGGCCACTTCATCATCATACCTGATCAATTTCTCAAAATACCCCATCCAATTATGCTTCGTGAAGCTTTCTAACACAGGAGGGTGTTGGTGAATCCTCACAATGTTAATGGGCTCCCTTCTATTAAACCCCCTTGTCATTTTGTCTGGTGTATTTTGAGGAGCAGAGATGGTTGATACAAATTTTAATGCAGGAGGAAATGGGACAGAAATACTTGAGGATAAAATTCCCTTACACAACTATCAAATTCACTCAAACTAGGATATATTTCTGTTCTATTCACTTGGAAAAATGGAATGAAATGCAAAGCCTCAATCCTTATGATGTTTGTTGAAGCCAACCCTTATTTTTCCTTCTCTGAAACTGTGCTTTGCCAATCCTGTAGAATTCCTTGTGTGATCCTATAGGAAGTCCTGCGCAGGAGAAAGATGGAATTTTTCTCTTTTGTAGGTTGCTTGGGTATGAGAGCGATTTTGGTAGAGTGAGCCTCAAGGAGATGAATGCATGAGTGCATGGGGATAAATGTTTATTTCCTCTTATGGTTGAGTTGAGTGAGGTGGTGTGCTGGCAGTCAAGGTACAATTTTTCTATTTTTGGACTGTTGGTCCCCACTACCATCTCATCATTCCCCTCTCCTCATAATCAACTCCCACTTTGGGCATTCGTAGTCTCAACTGCTTCTGATCTCATTCTCATTTTCTTTGACTTGATTGTTACCACGTGTGTGGGGACTAACTGTTTTGTCCTCGCTAACTAAACGAAGGTGGCCAAGTTAACTGGCCACCTTTCACTTATAAATCAACTCGCTCACAACATTTACATCTTTTGACTACATTATGCAAATGAGAGAGTGAAGTGAGATACTTACCTATGGTGATAATACCTTGCTGCAGTTTGTTGAGGACATGAGGTGCTTGCCATGTGTTAGCTACATGTTATTTCTCCCTCCTTTTTTTTATATATATCTTGCCTTGTTGATGATTGCCTTGATGTGCAGGTACCTAGTGTTGAAGATGATGGTGGTGTTGCTGCTCCAAAGCTTCTTCTTCCCTTGGATCTTCATGCCAGAAGCTTGCTGCTACTCATGATTTTTATTCTATGGGATAGGTTGCTACATGATTTCCTACAAAATGTCATGTAGTTGCTTCAACTTTGAGGATGATGACATGGATAGAGAGGAGGTCTAGGAATGTGAATAATGAGAAGTACACTTAGGTGTTGTTCCCTTCTGCTCTCTATTTCATATTTTCTCTGTGTTTTCTCTTGAAGACTGTGAATTTTTCTAAATCTAATTTTTTCTTTTATGATGGATGCAGGGGTGATCATGGCGGAGAGAGGTTTGGTAATGAAGTTTTGATGCAGGGTATTTAATTTTTTTGACACGGGTAGGTCATTTCCTTGCCCTAGGGTTACTCACTTTAGGATATCGAAGTCACTGTAATTCCTACAGGATCATCCTATAGGTTTGCATGGGATCTGGTAGGTTTACAGGGAATCTTGTAGAAAACACAGTACCCTTGCAAACTGAGGCAAATGAGTGAAAAAAATGAAATAAATGGTGGAGTGATGAATGATAATGGATGGGGAAATAAAAATATGAGTGGAATAGGTCCCTTTTCGATTCTCCTTTGCTCTTTGATCATCCTCCTGCTGACCTGCAAACAATTTTTCATGATTTTTCTTTTCTCTTTTTTTCTTGAAAACAACTAGCTCACCTCCAAGAGGTTTTCATTCTAGCTGCTTGCCCTGATCACCTCAAGAGAGGTTTTCATTCTAGCTGCTTTCCCTAGGCGCCTCAAGAGAGGTTTTCACCCAGAGATCTTTTGATTTTTCTTTTTTCTTTTGGGCTACCCCAAGAGGTTTTCAGCCCAATAGTGGGACTCAGGCACCTCATGGAGGTTTTCACTTGAGTCCTTTTTTTTGTTTTTCTCTTTTCTCAGTGACTTGATGAGGCAGGAGTTGAAACTTGCCCCACCACCATAACTATTTTATTGATACTATCAATGAGCTCTTGCTTTGACAATGACATTTTGTAAACTTTTAGTCTATGCCCATTAACAAGTAAAGGAATGGCCTCTGTATCTATGGTTCTGATATGCACCGAACCATTATCATGACATCTCGCTATAACATAAGGCCCTAACCATCTTGTCCACTTGCCCTTAAAGTCTTTATATCTGGAATCATATAACAAAGCCCAATCACCTTGTTGAAATTGCTTATCCTTGATGTTCTTATCATGCCAGATCTTCCTCTAATGTTGAGTTAACTTTGTGTGTAGGAGGGCCTAATTCTGAACTCATCTAAACCATTCAACTGGAGCAACCTCTCTTTTTGTGCACTGCTAAGATCTAGATCTAGTTGGGATGCCATCCTTAATGTATTATAATCAAATTCAATGGACAAAAGGGCCTTTTTCCCATATACCAGTGCATAGGGTATGAATCTAGTGGTGGTCTTCCAAGTGGTATTATAGGCCCAGGTGGCTTCAACTAGTCTATCTGCCCAATATTTCCTGCTACTGCTAACCACTTTGGTTAGGATGCCCTCCAGCGCTCTGTTTGTCACCTCCACTTTCCCATTAGCTTGTGGGTGATAGGGAGTGGAGGTTTTTCTTGATATTATTCTGGCTTAATAGGTATTCAATCAATTTGGAGGTCAATTGGCTGCCTTGATTAGTGACCAGTTCTCTAGGGTACCCAAATTTGTAAAATACATTCTCCCTTAAGAACTCAGCCACCTTCTCCTTTGTTGCTGCCTTAATTGCCTTGGTTTCAACTCACTTAGTTAGATAGTCAGTGCACACAATGATATACTACTTTTTCTTGGAAGGAGGGTCAATAGGTCCAATGAAGTCCATGCCCCAATTGTCAAATGGCTCAAAAGTCACTTGAGGCTGCAGTGGAATTTCATCTCTTGAAGTGGGCCTTCCCATCCTTTGGCACCGATCACACTGACTGGTATATCTTTTCACATCTTGATGAAGAGTGAGCCAATAATACCCAGCTTGTAACACTTTAAATGCTGTCCTCTTCACTGCAAAGTGACCTCCACAAGGCCCATCATGACAGGTTAGAAAGATGTCAAAGACTTCCTCCTCCCTGACACACCTTCTCAGAATTTGATCTGGGCCTAGTTTGAAGAGGTTGCCCCCAATCCAAGTGAAGGGGGCACTCTTCCTCACAATATTGATTTTCTCTTTGGAGGACAAATTTGGTGGGAATTGTGCAGATACCAAATAGTTTGCTATGTCAGCAAACCATGGAGAGAGAACTGAAATGGCGAATACGTGTTCATCGGGTAACTGATCATAAACAATTCCCTCTTCATGTGTAGGAAAAGTTAATCAAAAAATCCACAACAACATTTTCCTTACTAGGCTTATCAACAATAGTTAGATCAAACTGTTGTAGTAAAAGTAACCATATAATAATTCGGGCATTCACATCAGGTTTATTCATTAAATATTTGATTGTAGCATGGTCAGTATGTACAAATGTTTGATAGCTTGTAATATAATGCCTAAATTTGTTTAGTAAATGCACAACAGCCAAGAGCTCCTTTTCGGTCACTATGTAGTTCAATTCGGCCTTTGACAGGTTCTTACTGATAAAGTAAATGACATAAGGAATTTTTTCATCTATTTGGCCTAGGGTTGCTCCTATGGTTTTATGTGAGGCATCAACATGAATATGAAAAGGAAGGGCCCAATTTGGGCCTCGGAGAATTGGTACAATGGTTAACTTGTCCTTCAGGGTGTCCAGGGCCTCTTGACAACTTTTTGACCATACAAATTCAGAGTCTTTGGCCAAAAATCCAAATAAACGAGAAGCCAACTTACTGAAGTCTTTTACAAACCTTTGGTAGTATCCATCTAACCCTAGAAAACTTTTTACATCTCTCTACTTTTGTGGAGGTGGGACCCTTTGGATGATAGATATTTTGTTTGGGTCCACCTCAGTCCTTGCTGAGATATTGAATGACCTAGCACAGTCCCTGCAGTAATCAAGAATTCACATTTTTTAGGATTGAGAGACATGTTCATTTCAATGTATTTGTGCAGAACCTTACTTATGTTGGACAAAGCCTCCTCGAAATCACCTCCATAAGGTGTAAAATCATCCATATAAATTTCCACCACATCATGGACTAACTCAGTAAATATACTTAGGACTTCTCTACGAAAAGTGGCAGGAGCATTGCATAGGCCAAAAGGAAGGATCCTATAAGTGAAAGCACCCCAAGGACAAGTGAATGTGGTTTTATCCTAGTCTTCCCGGCTGATCTGGATTTGATTTTACTTGTTGAATCCATATAGGAAAGAGAAAAACTTTTTCCCTACCAAGCCATCTAGCACTTGGTCGATGAAAGGTAGAGGGAAATGGTCCTTCTTTGTGGCCTTTTTTAACTCCTTGTAATCGACAAAAATCCTCCACTTACCATTTTTCTTTGGAACCAACACCAAAGGAGAGACCCACTCACTATATGATATAGGGTAAACAAATCCTGCATCTAGCAGTTTTTGTAGTTCTTCTTTGACTATACCTTTAAGAGTTGGATTCATGTTCATTTTGGGTTTTTGGACTAGCTTGCAACCTTCTTTGATATAAATGTGGTGAGTACACACCGAGGGGTGCACTCCCTTCATTTCTTTGTAACTCCAAGCGAAGGTATCCAAATGTTCCTTTAGCATGTTGCACAACTTTTCTTCTTGGAGAATAGAAAGAGATGTGTTGAGGAGGTAAATCCCCTCTACGGATAGAGGCGATCCCTACTAGCCCATATCGGGTCTAGCAACAATCAAACGCAGGTTCCTAATTTCAAATTAAAGGTCAATGATGAGGGCCTACCTGGATTCCAATGCTAGTACTTGTAGAAGAGTCGACGCTCTCGTTCCTTTGCTCCGGCTGGTCACAATCCCCACGATCTCTGTGAATGGACACCTGCACATGCAAAGAATGACACAAACACAAGCATAAAATCCAATAGATGCAACTATATATCAGTCAGAAAGGATATAACTCAATCATCATTACAAAAGACAATAAGAGTGGAACCATAATGATAGTCGTCTATTATTGATAAACAAAGAAGAATACAACCATAGTTCTGACGTCAAATCCTCCTTTGGCTGGGTGATCAGCAGCACATGCCTTGCAAAGCTTGTTGGGAATGGGGAACAAGCCTCTCTCTCTTTGGTTACAAGAATCTCCTTGCTTGGATTTGGCCTTATGGGAACTAAGAAGGCTCTTATAGCATGAAGCACTTAACAATTCTCAATCTTTGGGATTTTGGAACTATGGGAACTAGCCTGCCAAAGGAAATGGACAAGCTTTTATAGATGGAGGGAGAGGAGTTGGGATCATCCACAGTAATCATGGGATTGGTCTTATCATCAAGGAAGCTTCCATGAGAGGTGGCAAGCCACTTCTTCTCTATGGAAATCCATAGCCAAACCACCCAACTCCAGATAGATTCAAATCAAGAATTTGTTAGGATGAAGCTTCCGCTGTTGGTTTGTTAAAAACACCACTGAATATGGTTGGCGCGAGTGCAACTCTATGACAGAGCGCCAACTGGCATGCCCTCTTTGGAGGATTTCCCCCATTGGTGTGAGGGCTACACTGTGGAACGACGCCAATGGAAAAAGGACTATTTCTGGGGCTTTTCAGCAGGAGATGTCTTAAGGAAAATGAAGGTCATGTTCAGAGGAATGCAATGAAAGTGTTTACAGGTCATGCCACTTCTCATAGGTCCCGGAATGAGTCCTCCAAGATGCGGGAGAGGGGTAACAGGGACGGTGACAAATTGCTGTGTAACAGATGCCCCCTAAAGCATGAGGTCTGAGAGAGATAGAGGGGTGAAATGCTTTATAAGAACATGTCCAACCAAAAAACACGGCCGCCAGAAAACCTGCGTGGAGAAGTACAACTGATATCTCAAATACATGATATATGTGGTATGGGCGCAGCCATCCCTAGCAGAGTACACAATAATCTAGATCCAAGGTATGGGCGCAACCATCCAGTGAGGATCGATAAATAGACTCAGGCATGGTTGCAACCATCCAGTGAATGAGTCATGCAATAATCATAATAATTTACAAAAGCGCAGCCTGGACTCTAACAGACAAAATCCAGGGTCTTGCGCTCCATCTCGATCCGAACAAAGTACAAGTTCAAGCATGCGAATACAGGAGTTGAAGTCGAACATGCATGAACATCGGCTGATTACCAGCCAATAGTGAAAACTATTAACAGACACGAGAGGTACCACCAATAATGAAAATGGCCCTCAAGGTACTATAGGTACAATCTATGGCATGCGAATCAGTGAGCTGGCGTCGAACACTCGCAGAATCATTTGATCGGAGGCTGATGATGAAAACCTCACATTGAACATGAAGAACTTGCCATTGAGGCATGCAGGCTCCAAGCCACCGGAAGGGAGTCTCTAGATCAGCTTCCTGGATAATGAGCTGAAGTCGACAAGAAGTGGCCATAGTGTTTCCCACATCATCGACACAAGACAGAGGAAGATAAGGTTGTTGTGAATCAGGATTATGTGAGTTATCAGAGAGAGGTTGTTAGTTTGTAGAGGTTAACTTCTCTTGAACATATCGGTGGCACAACAGTGGACTTGGCAATATCTGACATCAAATGATCAGAGGTCATGGTGACAAGGCAACGAGCAGATGAGAGGTCAAACAAGATCACCCAAACCCATGGAGGCAAGTGAAAAATGAGATGAGATGTCCCCACCCAGACACGAATGCAGACAAGTGCCATGTTTAAGAGTGACATACTACCAACACGACAATGATTGTGGTTCTATTTTCCCCACCATTTCTGGCGAGTACCCCAGTTATTTTTATTAACAAGCTTGATGGGGATAGCATATGCTTGTAAAGCGTCATTTCGATGGAATCCAATGTCATCAAGTTTTAACGAGTTTGACAGAGGAAGAACTCGGCGTCTTTTCATGTTTAGAGAGTTTGAAAAGATAGCAGAAAAGTAAACTCCAGGGGTGTCCTTTTTCGTAAAGTTGTGTCTCTCGAGCCCGAAAAAGTATAAAAAATTTCTCAAAAGAACCGCCCAACCATTACAATCGAGGAGTAATTTTCATGATTAATGAGTTCGACCTGAAAAAGTAGAAAAGTGATCGAAATCACGTCATTTCGTGATCGTTAACGAGCCTGAAACAACAAGGGCCCGATAATCTTTTTGTCTTTACATGGTCGGAAAAGAGTTTAAAGACGACCATCTCTTATTTCCGTTTAATGAGTCAAGAGGGAAAACTGAGCAATATTTTCGTCTTTAAACGGTCGGAAAAGAGCTGAAAGTAGACCTCCATTTTTATTCTCTTTAACGAGTCAAAAAGGGAAAAATACTCTGCAATCTTTTCATCTTTTACAAGTCAGAAAAGAGCTTTTAAAGGAGACTCGTCTTGGAGGAACGAGTGGTATAAAGGGTAGCAACTGGTTCCGGCAATGGTGGAACTGCTCAAAACATATAATGGTCAAGAGGCTGGCTAATAAAACTACTCATCGCTGCATTTCCTCAGGAAAGGAAAAACAACCAAGTGAGAGCATATGATTGGCCAAAGAGATGGTAGCAATGGAATGAAACAACCAAGGCTCATCTAACAGAATTTAGCGGATAAATGGCAATCATGAGATGGGTTCATTTTTACACAAGCTTGAACCATGGAGAACTCTGCTTGGATTCAGTTTCATGTTTACACAAGCTTGAAATGAAAAACTATGCTTGTTATAAGTTCGAATGCCCCCAGCATAATGACACAAATCAAGGTGTATGCCCCCCAAGCTTCATTGTATTCAACGAAGTGGATGGAATGAAGGTTCACTTTCGAGATCTTGGAAAGATTCGACTTGGATTTTACGAGATCTTAATCAAAGACTCGAGTTGGAAAGGAGGAGTTGTTTCATTTTTTAATGAGGTTGACATAGGAAAAGAACTATCCTCAAAACCCTTATTTCATTTTTTAACGAGGTTGACATAAGAAAAGAACTGTCCTCGGACACCTTGTCTCATTGTTTAATGAGGTCGACACAAGATCAAAACTATCCTCGTGACACCTAGTGTCATTTTTAAAGGAGCTTGACATAGGAAAGGAACTATGCTCCGACCGAACTTCATCATAATGAATAGGAAGTCGGGGCTTCCAAGAGTGCCACTCCTGGTGGAAGGACAACATCTTGGAAGTCAGGGCCCAAAGCCCCCAGGACACTATGCAAGACGACGACATCACTGGATACAGGCACGGGATAAGTAGCCATGTAGTTGATCTGTGGTGGGGCAAATACAACTGGTGGATAAAAACCAGGAGGGGATGACAACTGCGCAGGAGGCGCCGGGGGACTAACGAACGATAATTGATCGATCACGATTCTTCTGTCGTGTGGAAAGGAAACCGCACGGAAAAGCGAAGAGACAAGGGCCCCCATGGCATAAATATAGTCACGACCAAGGAGAAGACTGAAATCTAAAGCACCTTGGATAACTAGTACGTCTATATAGACGGTTTTGCCTCCCAAAGTAACAGGGAACTTCGGAAGGATCCCTAATGGTTGAGTGGTTCCTCCGTCAAATGCCGTCAGATTCTGCGCGACCGGCACAAGCTGTGGGGAGCCCAAAGCCTGCTAAGTAGTGGAAGGCATAAGACTGACAGAGGAACCTTCATCCAAAATAGTGCCAGGTACTGCCTTATCATAAGCATGTACTGTAGCTTGGAAAGGCACATCGGATGGAAGGTGGAAGGCGGTCAAATGACTCCAGTGGAAGGAAACAACTAAATGACTTGGTGGGGGAATCGTATGATTTCCCCCCCTGCTCTAAAGGAACTGAAGAAGGACTCTCGAGATCAGCTGGGATAGGAGAGTCATCTCTGGACTCAGGAGGATCTAAGGAGACGAGAAGAACATGAGCATGATTCTCTTCTGAAATAGAGTTATCGATGGGTGGTGAACCCGAGTCGACACTCTTTCCGACCAGTGGTACAGGCTTGGCACAATGAGGTTCGAGAAGAGGAGCCTGGACAAGAGAAGAATTTAGATCAATCTCTTTGTCAACAGGGAGACGATCTGCCGAGAGACATTGATAACCAATGGGAAGTTGGGTTGATGAAGCTGTAAGACTTTCCAAAGCAGCAGAAGCTTTATCCATGAGCAGCCAAAGGTGAAGGGGATCTTTGTCTCCACATAGTCTACAGGGGATTCGAATCTTCCATTTCTCCTTACCATTGTCAATCGTTAAGGTAGCATCACCATGAGCTTCAAAGGACGATGAGGGGCAGGCCGAATCGTGAGACCATACTTCTAAGATCCTGGGAATACCAGGATAATCACGAAGAAGGTGGTCATCCTTGCATAACCTACAAGGAAACTTGACCTTTCGCGGAGGAGTAGAAGGTGGCCCGACTTGAGCTGTATTTTAACCTCTCGCTTATGAGACTTCTTCTTCTTCGTCTTCTTCTTCTTCTTCTTAGCCACCTGGTTACTTGAATCTAGACTTTCACCAGGCGAAGTGGAAGATGAGGATGTAGAAACAGGCGAAAAAGGGGAGAGGTCCAACTTAGAATCAACATGATGTTGTTCGGGTGGAGGAACTGATTGACTAGCAGTTGAGATGGTAGGGACCATAGAGGTTGAGAACAACCAAACAGGCAACCCAACAATTTACCTAGGAAGGGACAACGTTGCCATGTAAGGAACACCAACATTTCCAAAAGGAGGGAAATGACCAGGATTTCTATTAGAGGGGATGCCCGGGTTGGTGAACTCCAGAAAAGTTGCCATCAAAAACGAGAGAGAATCCTACTCAAGTTAACGCAAACAAGATCTAACCGGGTAAATGTGAATCGTGGCCGAATAAATTTGAAGACACAAGGACATAACTTGACCTTTTCATTTCTTAAGAGTCAAGAAAAGGACAAAAGGATGACTCTAGTCGCCTTCGAATGTTTAATAAGCCCGAAGTGACAAATGCTCAGATGAGCCTTTTCTTTTAGGGAGTCTGAAAAGGATCAAAAGTGACTACTCTAGAGAACTAGGTAAAATGTTTACCAAACAAATCCGTAAAATTGCATATACACCTTGGCAATCATATGAAAACCAAGGGCTTTCCGTACGGCAGTCAATCTTCTCGAATGCTGTGTTCGGTGCATTACGGCTTGTAAGGTAGCAGACACGGCTTCCTATGGATAAAGGATGACAACCTAGTGGGGTCTCCCCATATACTCGACGGTACGTGGGAATCCGTATTAGACCACTATTGAGTCACAGAAGGAGGAATCACCCAACCTTAAGTGGAAACAAAAGTGACTAGGTTTAACGACATCGGAACACGTCTCTAGCCTAGACCTGTAAATGTGTGCATTATGTTCCAACGTGTTGTTAGATTTATTCAGTTCATTTTAAAGTTGATCTTGGATTAGTTTCAGTTTTCAGGCCTTATCATATGTAATGTCTCAAAATTTCTTAAATGAAAACTATATGCCACAATATATCATTTCATTCGATGAATGCTAACTATGAGAGAGTTGAGAGCTTTCACACAAACAAAATGATCATAGAACAATCAACAATATCTCTAATGCAGCTAATGGAAATTAACAAACTTTTCTTCAAAGTCACTAATCACTAATAACAACGAAAAGCTATAATTCACATTAACTAACGAAAAGCAAAAGAGATTTTTTTTGTTTTTTAAAATTGATGGCAAGATGCACTAAACAAATTTTGAGAAATGATAACAAAAAGAGTAAAAACACAAATTTCATCCAATGCAAACACAATTAGATCCCCGAATACCAAGGCAGTCCTTCAAAACCAAGAAAAGTCCCAAAGACCTCAATGAGCTGTGTGATCTAGGCCCAAAACGAAGCCAAGTGGAATCCAAGTGAAAAGGGAGTAAATCACTCGAATGATGCAATAAAATGTTTAACAACCACTAAACGAGTGCAAGGGAGTAACCAAAAAGTCGACTGGACTGATAGAAGACCAAAAACTCCTGAGGAAGGCTCGACGCACAAAGCCACTAGATGCCCTAGGGCTAAAACGTGAAATCGATGGAAAAAAGCAAACACCCAAAGGGTAAAGGCCAAAAACCAGTCAAACAAGACTCTAAGACACTCAAGTGATTTAAAGAATGTATCTAGACAGAGAACCCAAGCTCAGAAGGCTCAAAACAAGCAAACTCTAAAAGTTCCAAGGTCTGGCGCGACTGTCAGGCTGCAACTAGCGCCTTTCAGGGATTGGTGCAGGTTGTCTATGAGCAACATGCGCCAATTGGCACGACTGTCACGCTAAAAAGAGTGCCAGTCAAGTTTGCTATGCCAAAATAAAAAATAAGCGATCCAAGACTAGGCTAACAATACCTAAACATACCAAGAAGCAAGAGACAATAGAAAAATTCAACCCAAAAAGCTGACCAAGCAAGCAAAACAAGAAAACAACCAAAGAGGCAAGACAAGCTCCCCAGTGGAGTCGCCAAATTGTTGAGGAGGTAAATCCCCTCTAGGATAGAGGCAATCCATACTAGCCTAGACCGAGTCTTGCAACAATCAAACAACGCTATCACGCAAGTTCCTAATTGCAAATTAAAGGTCAATGATGAGGGCCTACCTGGATTCCAATGCTAGTACTTGTAGAAGAGTCGATGCTCCCATTCCTTTGCTCTGGCTGGTCATGATCCCCACGATCTCTGTGAATGGACACCTACACATGCAAAGAATGACACAAACACAAGCATAAAATCCAATAGATGCAACTATATATCAG
>Ga0181464_1001383_pt1 | contig 12137 bp, 7 predicted proteins | sample InSIn2gowninarea_FD_119074 | JGI IMG/M metagenome (GOLD analysis project Ga0181464, IMG submission 119074) | Clean room microbial communities from NASA Spacecraft Assembly Facility at Jet Propulsion Laboratory, Pasadena, California, USA -... ...
TACTTAAGAACGGAAACTCGCTGCTGCGACCTTTCCTGGAAACCAGAAAAATCACCTCCTAAAAATATATTATTGGAAGCATCTATACTCAACCCAAATACATAAGAGTTAGGTGAAGGATTCCAACTTTGAAGTACACCAGACGTGTTGGATGCAGCAACATAATTGCGTGCGGTGCCATTTATACTTGTGAAATAACCACCATAGTAAACATTGCTTCCTGCTTTACCAATAGCAAATACATAACTGTTGGGGCTTGGATTGAATGTAGCGATTGCGCCGGTTGAAATGGTTATAGCACCAAGGTAATTGCGTGTATTAAGTGTTCCGCTCTTGGAGGTAAGCTGTGTGAATGCACCACCCACATAACAAGTGGTTCCATCACTGTACATGGAGTACACAATATAGTTGGCGGTAGCCCAGTTGGAAGAAGCACCGGTAGTATTGTTCAAAAGGGCTAAGTAGTTACGTGCAGAAGCACCCATTTGTGTAAAGCTGCCACCTGCAATAATGTTGGAGCCGGATAGTATTAACTGCTCTACATTACTGTTTGCATTGGGATCCCACGATGCATCCAATGTGCCGCTGCCGTTAAACTTTGCAAGCCTGTTGCGAGTAGTGCTACCATTAACTGTAGTAAAATATCCGCCGGCATAAACACTTGTCCCATCCGTAACTAAAGACCGCACCTGGTTGTTTAGCGAACTGTTCCATGTCTTGTTTGCCCCTGGATTAGCTGTATTGAGTGTAGAAATATACGGCCTTGAAACGCTGTTTGTAGAAGTGAAGGAACCTCCAATATATACCGTTGTTCCAAGTAGTACAATGCTGTGTACCTCACCACCTTGCACCACCGGCGCCCACCCGGAAATGACTTGAAATGAAGCATTAAGCTTTGCAATATAAGCTTGGCTGATGCCTCCAATCTGAGTAAAAGAGCCACCTACGTAATAATTTCCTGAGCCGTCTGGAACAACCGTATAAATCCGTCCGTTTGTTGTCGGAAAACGTGAATCCAACGTAACAGAACTGGTAGTTACTTTAGCAGAATAAGGCGAGTAGCTAGCAGAATAGTAATAAGTGCCTCCTACTAGTATAGAGTCGTTCTTAACGGCTATGGAATAAACAGTATTGTTGTAGCCAGGGAATCCGCCTGTGGGTGTACCATCTGTTTTATTTAAAGCAGCAAAACGAAAAGCATTCTTTCCTTTGATGAACGTAAAGTCACCACCGGCTAAAACCACTGTGTCTTTCAACGCTAATGAGCGCACATAAGAGTTAGCGCCAGGGTCCCAAGCTGTAACAAGAGCACCCGTACTTGCATTTACCGCAGCAATGTAATACCGTGTTGTGCTGCTTACACTAGAGAAAGCGCCACCTATATATAATCTTGAACCGTCTTTTACAATAGATAATACCGCGTAATTAGGAGTGGCTATAAAGTTTGGATCAACCGTTTTGTTTGCCAAAATATGAGCTATGTAACTGCGGCTCACACCACCAATTTGCGTGAAATAGCCACCAACATACCAACCACCATTTCCATCAGCAATAATAGAGTTTATTCTTCCGTTGGTCTCGGGCATAGTCTGATCAGGTTGACTGCTGCCTTCGGCAATGCTACCGATATAAGCAGACTTTAATCCTAATCTTGTAAATGCACCGCCTGCTAATACAGAATCTCCTCTTGCTACCAGCTTATATACAGGCTGATCTGCACTGAGTGTACCGCTTACTACGTTGCCATTTTTATAGTTTACCTTGGCTAAATAAGGTCGTGATACATTGGTATTAATCAATTGAAAATCTCCACCCAGCCAAATAGAAGTGTCAGCCCCAAGCACGGGCGCTATTGTACGCACATAGCTATTGGGTGCCGGGTTCCAGCCGGTAACCAGGGCGCCCGTACTGGTTTTTACTGCAGCAGCATAGGTACGGGTGGTACCATTTACTATGGTGAAGCCACCACCAATGTATAAGGTAGTGCCAACCTTAGCGATGGTTAACACCGCGTAATTGCAATTGGCAGTGAAATTTGGGTCAACCGTTTTGTTTGCTAAAATGTGTGCAATGTAACTTTTGTTTACACCGCCAACTATCGTAAAATAGCCTCCTATATACCATCCGCCATTTCCATCCGGTGTAGCAGCATACACCTGGCCATTGGTGGCTCCTGGAAAATCCATATCTGGTCTGTCGTTATTTCCTTTTACAAGCGCATTGTATCCGGTTTTTAAACCAACGTTATGAAAATTTCCACCGAGGTAATAAGCGCCTCCGCTTTTATAAACGCTATATACATCGCCATCGGTAGAACTCATGTTTGTAACAAGCTTTTGAGCAACGCACAGGTTGCAGAATGTGATAATTGCAAGCAGCAGTAGAAGATAGATCTTGGTTGTCATACGGCAGTGAGTTAGAAGTTTAAAAAATTGGGTACTTTAAGTGGGAGAGCAACCAAATTTAATTCTTTTTTAATACAATAATTCACTTAAAAAAATTTTATATTGAGCTCGTCTTTCATAATCAATTTATTAAAGCAGCTATTTTTAGCTTTCATCATTATTCTGGAATAGAAGTTTACTTTTTTACATACAATAAGCTGTTTAATATCATTGCCGGTAATATTTTATTCTGCTGTATTCTTGTACTTCTAACACAGGATAAGAATAAAGAGAAAAGCAGCATGTTTACTATTGCATACGATCCTATTTATGCGCATCCCTTGCCGGAAAATCACCGTTTTCCCATGCTGAAATACGAGTTGATACCGGGGCAGTTAATGCATGAAGGTGTCATTACGCCTAACAACCTGTTTTCTCCTTCACCACTGGCAGAAGAAGTCATACTGCAAACACATACAGCCGACTATTGGCAATGCATGAAAATGGGCCAATTAACACCACGAGAAATGCGTGCCATTGGCTTTCCGCAAAGTGCTGAACTGGTAGAGCGGGAAATAAGGATCAGCAAAGGAACTATTGATTGTGCGCTCAATGCACTGCAATATGGTGTTTCGCTGAACGTAGCCGGCGGTACACATCATGCATTTGCGGATAAAGGTGAAGGTTTTTGCTTGCTGAATGATTTTGCGATAGCAAGTCATTATTTGCTGAATAATAAACTGGTAAACAAAATATTAATTACCGATTTGGATGTGCACCAGGGCAATGGTACTGCATCCATTTTTGCGGGTGATGACCGTGTGTTTACATTCAGCATGCACGGGCAGCATAATTATCCTTTTCACAAAGAACATAGCGACCTGGATATTGGCTTGCCCGATGGTACCAGCGGCGATGAATACTTGCACATACTGGAAAAAGTTTTTCCAGAGTTAATTGAAAAAGAAAAGCCTGATTTTATATGTTATCTGTCTGGTGTGGATGTATTGGCAACGGATAAATTTGGCAAAATGAAATTGAGCATTCGCGATTGTTACTGGCGTGATGAGCTTGTTTTTAGCCAATGCAAAAAGCACCATATACCGGTAGCTGTAGCTATGGGCGGTGGTTATTCGCCCGACATCAGGCATATTGTGGAGGCACATTGCAATACATTTAAACTGGCAAAAGATGTATTTGGGTTATAAGATGTTAAGGCAAACAAATGCCTGAACAATATAGACATGATGTTATACATATGAAATGCGCTATTAAAAGTATAAGTCTGCTATATTGCACATTGAAGTGCTGAAAATTATATTGTATGAAATTGAATTTAAATTTTTTTGTAAGCGGTGTATTATTGCTTACTGTTGCCCTGTCTTGTACCAAGCAAAAACATACTAACGAAGAAATTGTGCAGGCAATGGCCAAATATGATTCATTGATTGTAAAGCAAAATCCTGCAGAAATAGCGCAAGCATTTACACCTGATGGAAAACTGGGCGACGCTGCAATGGGTAGGGAATCCATCCAGCAATTTTTATCCAAAATCAACAGTTTCAAAGTGCTTGACCAAACCTCGGTGACCAATACTGTACAAATACGCGGCGACTCTGCATTGCAAACCGGTTCGTACGTCCAAACGGATGTCAACACAAAAAACGATACTGTAAAAGCAATGGGAACGTTCACCTGTAAATGGAAATGGATAGATGGCGAAGGTTGGAAGATTGCTAATATTGTTACACACCCATTTTAGAGGAAGGTTTATTTGCCAAATACACTGGATACGTTTGTTTATTTTTTATAAAATACTTTTTGATGGAACAGCAACAATACAGCCGGTTTACTACTGCTTTGAAAGTGCGTCCTGATGATATTGACATGTTTAACCATGTACACAACAGCAAGTATTTTGATTATGTATTGGCTGCTCGGTACGAGCAAATGGAAGCATACTATGGCATGGCAATGGAAATGTTTTTGCAACAAGGTTATGGCTGGGTGGTAAAAACCGTTTACATGGATTATAAACGCCCCTTAACATTAGGCGATACTTTTTTGGTAACAACCGGTATAGTGGAGTTTAGCGAAAACGGATGCAAAGTTTCATTTGATATTACCAATCAAAAGAACAGCAAACTATGTTGTGATGGTTGGTTCGATTATGTAATGATTGATACTAAAACAGGAAGAAGTGCGAAGGTTACAACGGAGATGATTGAAAAGTATTCCATCTAATGCAATGGATATTTCAATTTATTATTTCAGCGTTTTATCATAGTAAAAAATTCATCTTTGCGGTTGCGTGCTACCGGAATTTTTGCACCGTTACTCATCAGGAGCAATCCACCATCTTCTCTTAACATCTCCTGCACTTTTTTTATATTTACAATGTATTGCCGGTGTATTCTGAAAAAATACGAATCGGTTAATAATTCTTCCACTTCACTTAATGCTTTCGAAGTAATGAACGCCTGTTTATTTTCGGTAAAAAACTTGGTGTAAGCGCCCATTGCTTCGCAATAAATAATCGCTTCTATTTTTTGAAAAAGATAGCCTTTTGCATGCGGCAGAATAATTTGATCGGGAATGGTATGTGCGGTAAGCGTCTGTAAATTTTTTTCGGTCATTTTCAAATGTTCTTTATCCACTTTTTTCTTTAAAGGCAACTTAGCAACAGCTTCATCCAATTCTTTTGCATTGATGGGCTTCATTAAATAATCCAGCGCGCTATAGCGAAATGCTTTCACCGCATACTTATCATAAGCAGTAGTAAAGATGAGATGGAAGTAAAGATTTTGTACCTGGTCGAGCAGTTGAAAGCCGTTGAGTCTTGGCATTTCAATATCTAAAAAAACAACGTCGGGCTGCAGTTGATTAATCAATTGAATGCCTTCGGTGCTTTCGGTAGTAGTACCTGCAATCTCAATATCATGCACGTCATTTCTTGTAAGTAACATCGTCAATACATCAATGGAATAAGGTTCATCATCAATAATAACAGCTTTGTATTTCTCTTTCATAAATGGGACTTAAACAGGTATAAACAAATGAATGCGGGTGCCGGCAGCGTCATGATGTTCGTCTTTCAAATCTTCTACTTCTACCTGTGTATTTACGCCATAGAGTTTATTAACTATGCGTATCCGGTCTTTTGAAATTTGCAATCCAAACGACTTATGCGTAGTTGCTGTTTTACTTTTCAGTTGAGCCGACTTCTCTCTGCCAATACCATCATCTTCAATTACAACTTTTATCAAATCTTCTCTTATCAAGGCAATGCTTACACATAAATGTCCCGGCGTTTCTTTCTGCATTAAGCCATGCCATATTGCATTTTCTACATAGGGCTGAATGAGCAAAGGCGGCACCTGTACATAGTTTTGATCTATGTTTTCATCAACGCTTATCTCGTAAGAAAACCTATTTTGAAAACGAAGCTTTTCCATATCAATATAAATGCGCAATGCTTCCAAATCCTTTTCCAGCGGCACTTTGGCGCTCTTACTGTTTTCCAGTATTAACCGTATCAATCTTGAAAATTGAGATAAGTAATCAGAAGCTATTGTGCTATCATTACTCAGTATAAAACGGTTAATGCTATTGAGTACATTGAAAATAAAATGCGGATTCATTTGTGCGCGCAACGCCGCCATCTCTGTCTCTGCTATTTGTTTTTCAAACTCAGCTTTTACCTGCTTTAATTCCGCTGCTCTTTGCTCTGCCAAGCTTTTTGCCCTGATAGTATTAATACGTTGACGATAAATAATATAGATTATTGCAATAATGGCGATTGTCAACAAAATTTTAAACAGTCCTGTTTGATACCATGCAGGAATAATGCTAATAGAAAGCATTAATTTTTTATCGCCCCACACGCCATCGTTATTGGCTGCCTGGACATAAAAATAATAATCGCCCGGAGGCAGAGCCGTGTAAAAAGCAGTGGTGCGCGTGCCGGCATTCGTCCAGTTTTTATCTACGCCCTGCAAAAAATACCGGTATTCATTTTTTTCTTCATTCACATAATTGTTGCAGCTATAAGTAATGTTGAAAAAATTCTGATCATGTTGCAGTTGAATGTGCTTTTTAAATTCTATCGCGGTATCAAAATGCGTGGGCTGCCCCGCAATCATAAAATCAACAACACGTGGTGTAGGTTGCAGCGCATTGTGCTGTGCATTGTATGGATTAATAACAGTGCCATCATCCATTAAAAAATTGCCATCCGGTAGTTTGAAAAAGTACCAGGGCGTAAGTGCCCACCGGAATCCATCGGCGGCTGTAAAAATTTTGTATTCATGCGTTGCAGGATTATATCGAAGTATGCCATTGTTATGCCCCACCCATAACATGCCGGTAGTATCTTCTTCAACCGTTTGTGTAAAGCATACTTCCGGTGCAACTGTTTCAAAAGTAAATGGAGTTCCGGGCTTCGCTTTTACTTCAATCAGTCCATTTACACTGGCAATAAAAAACCGGTGGTCTTTTGTTTCCACCATTACCGGTGCAAGGTTATTATCCAAAGAAATGGAATCGCCCGCAAGATGATCGTAATGCCCGAATGTTTCGGTTTTGGGATAGAATACATCAATACCTGCATGGTACGATGTAATCCAGATGCGTTTATAACTGTCAGAAAATAAATTGCTATTTGCGTTGAAATAGATATTACCTGATGATTGGGCTTTGGCAGGCGTTGTAAAATATTGTAGTGCATGCTGCTTTAGATTAATCTTCATAAAGTCGGGCTGGTTGATAGCAGTCCTTGTACTGTATATAATGCTATCGTTCCACAAAACATTACTTGTAAAAGTGGTTGGCTCCGGCAGTGTTGAGTTAATGACTTTAAGCTGTATTTGCTGCACAGCTTTTGTTCTCCAGTCTATTGCATATACATGATCGCTGATAAGGTAAAATTTATCATTGCCTGCATTGATAATTTGGGGATTTGCAAATGCCGATGAAGGTGTCTGCAAACTGTCCACTTTGTGGTAATTCATTATCTTAAATATCCATCTTCCATGTTTGATAAAAAAGCTGTTGGAATCAAGGGATAAAAATGCAGTTACGTACGGCAAATGAGCCACCTCCTGAAAGTAATTATTAGCAATATTCAGCTTCTTCAAACTCCTGACATCTGTAAACCAAATATTATTCTGATTATCTTTTAATAGTGCCCCCCCATAACTCAAATTAGGTAATGTGTCCACGCTGCCCCGCTTATATGCATGCGTATTGGTATTGAATACTATGTTACCTCCTGATAATATAAACAAGCTGTCATTCATTGGAACAATTTCATCTACAATATCACTATACCTGGTGTCAGGGTCTGCAAAAACTCTGAACTGCTGCCACTTATTTTCTTTTGGATTATAGCAAGCCAGGCCTTCCCAGCCAGTCAACCAAATTCGCCCGTCCTTGCCTATGTACAAATGCTGGTTCGTTAAGTTATTGGAATCAGATCGTGGTTCATTGAAGTAAATGAGGCTAACGTTCTCTTTTTTTATAGTATCGTAATAGGTAGGCTGTGCATGAAAGGTCCAGTGGTTTGTTTTAAAATTAAATTGAAATAAACCACTCAACGTCTTAGAAGCACCCGTTGCCCAAAGTGTGCCTTCTTTATTAAAAGCAAAATTGAATATGCTTCTTAACCGTTCATCTTTATACTGTTGTCCGTTTTCCAAATAGATTTCCTGGCCCGGCACATGTATCAGTTTTTTATTAACCGTATCAATTTGGCACAGGTCTTTAGCAGTTGTATATAATTTGCCATTGTTTCCTTTACAAATAAACCTTGAAGCAGCAGGGAAACGGATTATCTTACCCGACAGTCGGTTTAGTTTTGCAAGTCCTTTGGTGGTACTTATCCAGAGAATACCCGGCGTTTCTTCCCAAATATTCAAGATAGAATTGGAGGGAAGACTTTCCTTATTGTTTGGCTCAAAGCGGTAGTGTTTGAAATTAGTGCCATAATAAGTAATCAGTCCGTTCATTGTTCCCATCCATATAACGCCATCGTCAGTTTGGTACATGCAATTCACCCAGTTGATGGATTCGTTATTTTCTTTTACTTCTTCAACTTTTCCCTTTATCTGTTGTTTGTCTCCCGAATACAGGCTGTACAACTCAAGGCTATGCTGAGCACAGGCAGTATAGGTGCACAATAAAGCAATACTTAGTTGTATGAAGGATTTGAGGAGCAAGCGTAGCCGTATTATCGTGTTTTCAAATTTAATAATAAATGTGGGCCGTTAGAAGCATTAGTTTGTAAGCTGTACTTTCCATGTTATGAGTAGCAAATTAAAGCCATGAAGTAAAATAAGGCATATGTGATTTTCTCAATTTTATACCTGCAACATGTGTGTTTCGAAGTGCAGTTCGTGCGTTAAATTTTACTGCTCATAAACCGGAACTAACCATTTAGAAGATGTAGCAATCTCTTAGGTATTTGCATTGGTAGCTTTATTAAAGGTTATTAACCGTAATCCATTCTAAACTTAATCCATTCACCTAAAATTTCACCCAATGAAAACGCAAAAGCACAACAGACAGATCATCCTTTCCGAAACCTGTTTATTAATGTCCTTCCACTACAGCAAAGCATTCACTTTTACTATTCTGATGACAGGGTTATTAGCAATTTCCGGCCTGATGAGTGCATGTGAAAAAACAACAGATTATAAGAACCCACAGGTACAGGCATTATCAGCCGTTACGCACAAGGACGCAAATACTACAAGCGCTGCATCTTCTTCTGCAATTGTATCAAATCAACATTTTGAATTTAATACTCCTTATGAAAACACTAATTCTTGCAATGGCCAACTACTCACGCTTAATGAGCATGATAAAATTGATATACATTCTGTAATAAATGACAATAGGAATAACATGCAGTTTCATGCTGTATTGCAGTACGATGGAACTGACGAACAGGGTAATACTTATCACGGCAATTTGATAGTTAACCAAATAGAAAACCAGCCTTTAGAAAACGGAGCTTACACCTTTTACATTGTTGTAAAGTTAGATATGATTGGAAATGGTAGTGCTCCCAACTTTATTGCAAAAACGACCTTTAAGATTACCGTTACACCGAATGGAGACACATCAGTTGAAAAAGCGAGCGATACACTTGAATGCAAGAACTGACAGTACCTGCTGATTTCCATTTTATAACAGAACTAAAAACAATTAATTAAATCTGTTATCCCTTAAAATTCCTTTTACTAAAACATTTTTCTATGAAGCACAAACTATCAAATCAGTCACTTATCTGTATTCCTTCTTCAACTCAACTGCTTACAAGCAACAGCGCTTGCAACAAAGCTTTTTTACTTGCTAAGCCTGCTGTTTCATCCATTATAATGATTGCGACCATAAGCTTGCTCCTCTTCTCTTCCACTGGCTGTAAAAAAGTTATGGAATGCGTACATGACCATATGGGTAACGATAGCAGTCATGTGCAACTGAAGTGGAGCAAAGCGCATGGCGGTACAGACAATGATTTTTGCTTTGATTTTGCAGAAACGCACGATGGCGCTTATACAGTAACGGGGCTAACCTTTAGTGATGATGGTGAAGTAAGCGGCAGCCACGGAAATGGAGACATGTGGGTGTACCGCATGGATAGAAGCGGCAATATTATTTGGCAAAAAGCCATTGGCGGATCTGAACATGACGAAGGTGAATCTGTAACTGTAACGCCTGACAACTACTATGTAGTAGCCGGTAATACCAACAGCAACGATAAAAGTGTAAGCGGCAATCATGGCGGCCAGGATATATGGGTTGTTAAACTCGATTTTCAAGGGCAGCTAATATGGCAAAAAACCTACGGTGGCTCTGGTACAGAGGGCATGTATTTTCATTCAATTATCAATACGCCCGATGGTGGTTTTATGATGCTTGGCTACACTACCAGCAACGACGATGATGTAAGCGGCAATCATGGTGGCCAGGACATTTGGCTGGTAAAAATTGATGGAACTGGCAACATACAATGGCAAAAAACCTATGGTGGCACCAGTACCGATTATTCTTCTTCCCTCTATACGGCTGCTGATGGCAACTATCTCATTGTTGGTTACTCCAACAGTAACGATGGCGACATAACCGGCAACCATGGCGATTACGACACCTGGATAGCCAAAGTGGATGGCAGCGGTAATATTTTATGGAAGAAAACCTATGGTGGTTCGGGGTTAGACGTAAATTACAAATTTGTACCTACTGCTGATGGTGGTTATATACTAAATGGCCAAACCAATAGTCCCAACGATGGTGATGTAACCGGCTGGCATGGCGATTTTGACGCGTGGGTGGTGAAAATTGATGCAAATGGCAATATGCAATGGAATAGGGCATTCGGCAGCAGCCAATACGAAGATAATTTTGCCATTACTACTACTGCTGATGGCAACTATCTCCTGGGTGCTTTTACCAATGGTAATGATGGAGACGTAACAAATCCGATTGGCGGCTACGATGTTTGGTATGTAAAATTGAGCACCGCCGGCGACATTGTTTGGCAGGAAACAATAGGCGGCACCGGCGATGAAACTGTGAATAATATTTTGCCTATGCCGGATGGCAGTTTCTTAGCAGGAGGGCACTCTACCAGCAGCGATGGCGATGTAAAAGGCCAGCATGGTGCCTGGGATCAGTGGCTATATACATTTACGGTAAAATAAAACAATCATGTAAATACCGGTGATAAAGCTTTTAAACTTCAATCCAACCCTTTTCTTTGTGATGTTTCTTTAGAAAAGGTTTATCAAAACACAAACACTCATTACACATAAAAACAATCTTTATCAAAAGAAAAACTTCTTAGTTTAAAATAGCAATAACGGTATTTTGGCCAATAGCTGTTGTATGATAGCCATTCGGACCATTCCACTCAATGTTCAATGCAGTTGGATCGCTGGCGGGCAATGCATAATCTTTACCCGTGCAGCCCTGTATTTTCACCGGTGCATTGTGCAGTGGTACAGGATGAATTTCGGTATAAATAGCATTGGAGCGCATGCGGCAATTTGGGGAGTTAATATTTGCACGTTCTGCCACTACCATGCGGTACAAAATAACACCTGTTTGCCGGTGCGGTACGGTGTAGTTAGTAGTAGTTGCACCAGAAATATCCTGCCAGGTTGCACCAGTGTCGAGACTATTTTGCCACTGTACCACCGGATCTGCAAAACCTCCGGAATAGGTGCCTTTCATTACAAACGGGTTAGTATAATTGGCACATACATTCTGGTCATCTTTAGTGCCGTCAATGGTTACATCCACAGCAGGCCCGCAGGCAGCCAATGTAATATCGTCAATGGCAAAAGCATTACCGCAGCCATATGGCGCATTGGCTGTTATTTTTAATACCACACTGCTTGTACCTGGTGGCAGTTGGAAAGTAAAACCATATTGCACCCATTTTTTCTCGTTGGTAATAGGTACATCGCCTGTATTGTAGGTTGCCAGCACCGCGCCTGATACGTCTTCCACATCAAAAGTAAGATTGGGCAATATTGCTTTACCATCGCAGGTGTATGTACTGTTCATGATGTTGGTAATGTACGCGCTAAACTGGTAAACCATGCCACTACATAACCCATTTGCCGTATCTACATTTACAATCCCTAGTGTACTTTCGGCATCTATCATCATATAGTTGCCGTTCAAATCTCCCTGCGTATGATCACCGGTCATTTGCACCCAATATCCACCGCATCCGAACAAAAA
>Ga0181464_1001385_pt1 | contig 12131 bp, 10 predicted proteins | sample InSIn2gowninarea_FD_119074 | JGI IMG/M metagenome (GOLD analysis project Ga0181464, IMG submission 119074) | Clean room microbial communities from NASA Spacecraft Assembly Facility at Jet Propulsion Laboratory, Pasadena, California, USA -... ...
CGTCTGTCATTGATGCCGGAGTTACAATCGCGATGGACGAAGGAAGAGAAGGCGGTGGCTTTGATATTGATGAAGGATTTCAGCAAGTCCGGCATTGATCTGCCAGATTCGCATCGAGAGGAGTTTGTAAGCATTTCGAACGACATCGCGAATATTGGCACAGATTTTGTCAATAACATGGAGTATGCCAATGGGTTTGTGGATGCTTCAAGGTCTCAGCTCACTGGCATCGATGCACAGCATCTTCAGAACGTGGGAAGATGGTCAAAGGCCTCGATTCCAGTGTACAGCACCATTGGAAAGCACATACTTGCGCAAGCACACGACTCAGACATCAAGAAGCAACTTTATACGGCGGAGAGGACGGCGTCGAGATCTACGATAAAGCGGTTGGAGCAGTTGTTGTTGAAGAGGGCCAAGCTTGCGCAATCGACTGGATATGAAAGCTATGCCCATCTAACGTTGACGGACAAGATGTCTAAAACGCCGGCAGCAGTCACCAAATTCCTCCAATCACTAAATACCAACAACAAGGGACAAGTACAGGCAGAACTCGACCAACTGTTACGAATAAAGCAGCAACGAGAAACAGGTGCAACCGAGGTCTATCCATGGGAGCACAATTACCTGATAAAACAGCTCAAACAGCTCAAACAGAAAGCTGCGTCTCAGCGAGCACCGAAGTCGCATCTACTCGAGACGGCAAACAGTTACTTTGCTGTTGGTCATGTGATTCAAGGTCTTTCGAGTTTGTTTGAATCACTTTATGGTGTTCGATTAGTACCGCGAGAGACCAAGAGTGGTGAAGTATGGCATACGGACGTGAGGCGGCTGGATGTGTATACCGAAGCTCAAGAACACATTGCTACCATGTACTGCGATCTGTTCTCGCGCCCGGGTAAGCTACCTAATCCGGCACACTTCACATTGCTGTGTTCGAGAGAGATATCGGAAGAAGAGGTGCAGGACAGTTTCAATCAGAATCAACCACTAAATCTAGGGATGCCAGTACGGACATCGATCGATCAAGTAACGGGCAAGACCAAACACTACCAGACACCCATTATCGCATTGGTGTGCGACTTCACAGATAATAGCAAGGCGTTGGAGCCTTCCACGCTCTCACCGTTAAGCGTCACGACCTTATTTCACGAGATGGGTCACGCCGTACACAGCATTTTAGGTCAAACGTCTATGCAAGGTATATCAGGGACCCGATGTGCTACCGACTTTGCCGAGCTACCTTCTGTCCTGATGGAATACTTTGCAACGGACCCAGCAGTTCTCAAGCTCTTTGCGCGTCATTGGCAAACAGATGAGCTCATCCCCGACGAACTCATTGATGCGATGCGGCAAGACAAGGAAGATCGAGCTGCGATGACTGGTGGATGGGACAATCAGACGCAGATCTTGATGGCTCTGTTAGATCAAGTCTACCATGGCCAAGGTCCCGTACGTGGTCTACTAGACGATAAGTACGACTCGACGGCTGCATTCCATGACGTGTGGAACCGCTACAGCAGTGTTCGGGAACCAGCTGGAACAGCATGGCAAGGATTCTTTGGGCATCTGTATGGTTACGGTGCAACCTACTACTCGTATCTCTTTGACCGAGCAATTGCACGACAAGTCTGGCGAGCGGTATTTAAAGATGGCGAGAGGGGCGGCGCCGTAGATAGAGAAGCAGGTGAAAGATTCAAGCAAGAAGTACTTCGATGGGGTGGCGGAAAGGATCCGTGGTTGTGTCTGGAGGCGTTAATGGGCGAACGAAGAGGCGTTCTCGCAGAAGGTGGTGCAGAAGCAATGGATCTTGTTGGACAGTGGGGTGTTGGCGCTGGATCAGAAGGACAGATGTGAGCAGTATCGCCAGCATGGTCCGTAAGGGCAGTACACAATGCCCAAGCATATAAACACGAGCCGCGTTGGAGTTTGACTGTCAGTGACACGACCGGAAGGACATGAGCACCATCGCCAATCATGAAAGTGAGGCAGTGTCATGAAACAGAGTCACGATATACACAGCATCTGCATGCTTCTTATCATCCTCGCCAGCAACAGTGCCATGTACGAGTAATGATAAACTTTGTCGGTTGCCAGTAAACGATCTGCCACTTCGGGGAATCTTCCCGCCCAGTAAACCGCCAACGCTAATCCCAGGTGAACGGTCAATGAATGCAAATTTCGGATAGCAACTTGAACCCCACGCCACGTCGCCCCTCTGAGCTTTGACCCTCGCTGGCGCGGCTGTTTCCCCACGTAAAAAGGAATGTCCTTCTTTAGAGATCTGCCCGACCAAATTTTGTCTGCTATCAGACGTCACAATGGTTGATATGCCTGAGAAGGGTATGTTCGTCTTCGAGGCGGACAATGCTGATTTCAAGGTGAGTGATGAACGATGATGTGACTCGCTGCTTCGTGTCGCTATTTGAGTCTTTGAACGAGCCGATCCAGCGTGCTGTGGTCGAGTCACTGGTGGGAGTGACTCGGCGGGAAGATAAGGACTCGACTGAGATATGAGCAACGAGTGTCAAGCGCGACAATCCACTCTAAACTCCTAAAATATGTTCCTAGAAGATCTGAGACACTCGAGTTGTGTCAACCAACATGGCCGATGCATTTCAGAAATTCAAGCAGATGTTGTCGTCAACCATGGCCCAGCAGGATATGATCTGGGTATCTGGACTGAAATGAAAACACGTGCATGTGCTTTTTCGACTCAACAGCACCGACTCAGTTTACCATATTCCCTGGATGCTTGCACTCTGGTTGTTGTCCGTTAGAGTAATACTAATACTCTTTTTAACAGAACCGCAAACGAGCGGCGAAAGCTTGTGCAAACTGCCAGAAACGGAAAAAGCGATGCAACCATACATTCTCCAAGACTACCGACCAACAAGCTGAGAAGGATGTTGTTGAGAAAGTCTTACCTCATCTGAATCACAAAGAGCCGTTGAAATTTGTTGGAGACCTTAATCCTGAAAGTGTATTAACTGATCTCGCCTCGAGGAAAGAATACGTGCCAAGGCATAGCAGGATTGGTATCTGGGTGGAACAGTCCCGCCTGGAACAGGAGCAATTCCGCCGGCAACATGAAGCTGCCGTCAAGAATAGCAAACCTGGAGAGAGCGAACTAGGTGCGAAGAAGCACTCTACTGTGCAAAGGTACGCGAAGGTCGAAAGATGTCGAAGAACCTTGACCGGTCATCAAAGGTCTTTTCTGCAATCAGTTGGAGCATTACGTGTGTTACCAAAAGCCACATCTGATGTGCTTGTCACGACTTATGTGGCTTGCATCGATCCTCTTTTGCCAATCATCGACTGCAAGAAGCTATTGCAAGACTATACCACTGGTAATGCCTCTCCATTTCTCATCCAGGCCATATGCTTGGTGGCCTGCAAAACCGAGGAAGCAATTTCCTACCTAAGACTATACGAAGATGGTCAGCTCATGGAACAGATCCCATTCGCCAGAGCTCTTCATACTGGTCTCGATGCAGCCATGAAAGCAGACCTTGAAGCGGACAGATTCACCAAGATTCAGATCATGACTCTCATGTCCTTACACAACGATGGACCTGGCGGTATCGAGGAATCTTCGCTGCACTTGGCGATGGCTATTCATGATGCTCAAACTACTGGTTTGCATATCAACACTCCTGGTAGAACACCAAACGACCAAGCAGGCTTGCTGTGGTGGACCCTGTGGACACTTGACAAATTCAACGCTTGTCTAGGAGGTCGACCTCTTGTGATTGTTGACAGAGACATTGATATTGATCGTCCTACACTCGAATCAAATGTAAGGAGTCAGTCAATGGGAGTCTGGCTGTCCATGGGTGACCTCCTTGACAAAGTTATCGAGTTTTACCGACCAAGAGCCGATCCGGACGCAGCAGGATGGGAAAGTGACTTTCCAACATTTACGGAGACAACGTCACACTGTTCAATCGACATGCTCGAACCTTCACATCGAAACATTCTCGAAGTATGTTACAACATTATAGGTATTTTGGCGTGCCGTGCTGGTGGTCCAAAGACTCTATCCTACAATCGTCGCAAGGCTTCAGCGGACAGAATTCAGAAGCTCACGACCGAAGGCGCACAAGCTCACTTACCACCTTTACCTCTTGTTCCGTATGCTGTGTCACTTTCCTTGACTGTTGCATACCGAGGGCTTCGAGACTCGCACAGCGATCCCATTCAAACACAGCTAGACCTTGCAGCAAGATGCGATATCCTAGAAAGTATTAGCAAGACTTGGTGGACAGCCGATGCCATGGCAAAGCTCGGACGGAAGGCACTCAAGAGCTTGCAGCATCCATCGATCTCTGAAGAAAGCCGTATTGTGGGCGATGCTCTCGAAGTAGAAACAGCACCTTGCAAATATGGTCCTTTCGATGGCAACAAGAGTGGCAGCGCAACAGCTAATACTACAGATCGCCTGGTTAGAACGAGCAGTGATGAAAGCAGTAGTGGCTTGCAAGTTCTCAGTCAGGCAGCAGCAACACTTGGACGGCCACAGCGAGATACTCTGAACATTCCCAACATAACGACCAATGGCGCCAACAACATCGATCCACGCAACTCGCACATGACTTCCCACCCAAACAAACGATTGCGGTTTGATGATGAAGAATCTCCTTCAATGTCTCAATTACCCTTCGCAAGTACAGCCAGCCACACGCATCCGACTCACACCCACTTGACATCAAGCCTACATTCACCACCCTCAATCTCCCATGCCTCAAATCCCACCTCAACCCTCACCAACACCCCCGCTCAAACTCCCCTCTCCACCAACCCTCAAACCTCAAATCTCAACATGCTTCATCACAAACCCCATCCACACAGCACCTCCGGCGTCTTCGAAATCAACCCATCCCTCGACCCCTTCTGCGCAACCCTCCCAATGACAGACGTCAACGGCGGCCCAATCATTACCACGACCGCCGCAGATGCAGATGCAGACGCAGACGCAGCAGCAGCAACATTGGAGATATCACCGGACTCATACGCCTTCAGCGATCTAGACAATCTATTCGATGGATTCTATACGTTGAGATATCCGACTATGTTTGAGGATCCGCTGTTCGACGGTGGCGCTTACGATCAGATGCAGTTCGCTTGGCCGCCGGATATGGACATGAACATGGATATAGGCCTTGGAAGTACGGGGATCATGAACTTGAGTACGATGAATGGGGGCGGTATTGGGGATGACATGGCGCAGTAATCCCATTAGTTAATACATCAGATGGCGAACGGGTGCGTGGGGGAATTTTTGTGAGTTTGCAACCGGGAATGAAATGCGTTGAGCTTGCAAGTCCCACAACAGATCGAGTCTGCCGTAATTCAGGCAACGGCGACAGAGTTCTGATTTGTTCAGCAATATAGATCGGCGTTATAGCACGTGGTTGATAAGGTAGCGGACATGATATAGGCTGAGCGGAGTGCAATACATTCGCTCTGCTTTCTGATTTCCTAGCCATCTTGCTTAAAATTTGACATAAGCTAGGTAGGTAGACATACATAATATCTGCAACCGTCTCGAAGCATTCATCTTATCACGTTCTCCTCGCTCTCCATAGCGTTCTCTACATAAACTCTACTACAATCCATACCATCCCCAAGCAATAACACCGTGCAGTCATCCGCATGCTCCAGAAAGCGAACGCTCGTATCCTCAGTCCCATAACCTCGGATCAATTCCTGCAGCTATGCTGTACTGTACTGTATTGTCCTTCACTCAGACCGCTCACTATCCTTACTGTATCTACGCACTGACCTCCTACAGTACGTATGTATGCACGCATGACACGCAGTAAACTCCCCATCTTATTCCTCTCTTATCTTCCATTCGACTTCCACCGACATTCGTGGTGAGAAGGGCGCTGTGGATGACGTTATAATGAGGTGAGTACACGAGGATGTAGCATTTGCTCTGTTAGTTTATTAGAGCCTGTCGACGTGTGGTTCTGAAGCGGGTAGGAGAATACTGCAAGGAGATGAAAATGGAGATAGAGGTTTTGGTTGTGGACTGTAAAATATGTTCGGATGTTGACGATAGGTGATTTTAGCAGGGAGAGGAGATGGGGATGAGGGAATGAATGGCCTGGTTACTGGTAGGACTGATAGCTCATGTTCGTTTCGTTCGGCACTTGTTTGGGTTGTTGAACAGCAGGAATGGAACAGGAGCTTGCAAGACCAGGACCAGGAACAGGAACAGGGAGAGGGATAAGAAGAGGAAGAGGGATGAGAAATTCATGCCCTGATCGATTGGTTGACCCATGATGTTCGAATTCGTGGTGAACCACCGCACAGCCAGTCCTGCTGGATAAACGTAGCTATCGGATCTGCTGAGAGGCAGCGTCTTTGCCATCTTGAGAGCAGTCAGTCATCTCAATCTGGATTACTCTTCTCCTTCTCCTTCCTCATCTCCTCCTCCTTCTCCCTCTTCCGCGCCAAATACCTCTCCTTGGCGCTGAGCTTGTCAGTTTCCGTCAGCTTGCTCGTGTTTTTCTCCTCCACATCCTTCCGCTCCGCAGCCGCAGTCTCTCGTGCTTTCGCTTCAATTTCTTCGATTTGCCGCTCCATCATGCGTGTTTGGCGCTCTCTTTGTGCTGTGCGTGCATCGTTGACAGATCTCGTTGATCGTTGTCGCTGGTCTTGCGCACTATTGGCAGACGATTTATTTGTTGTGGCGGTGGTGGTGCTTGGTTTCTTGGGAGCGATGTTTAGGCCTGCTGTTAGGAGTTGGCGTTTGTCTACTATTTCGCCGTCGTCGTTGGTTATTATGTTGGCTCCTGCGCTGTTTAGTTCGGCGGCGATTTTGGACTCTGGTTTCTGTTGTTCTTCGGTAGTGGTACTCGGATCTATATCTGTGGATGTGGCGGTGGTGTTCTCGTCGATGTGCTGTTGTGCTGTCTTGGCTTGTGCTTGTGCTTCTTCTACCGCTTTTGTCCTCTCTTCGTCTCGGCGTAGTAGTTCCTTGTTAAAAGCGGTCAGACCACCGCCTTTCCTCCGTCTCTCGTCCTCCAATTCCTCTCGTTTCTTCTCTTCCTCTTCTATCCTCCTCATTTCTTCCTGCTGCTTTTTATACGCTCCCGTTACAAACGCCTCTTTATCTGCAAACTCGTCGCCTTCGGCATCCCTTTCCTTTTGCAACGCCTTTTCTTTCGCTTTCAGTTGATCCCGTTTACGTATCTCTGCTGACGCAAGCAGGTTGGTCATGTACTTCGGCACCACCGTGCTCTCTCCATTACCGTTCGTACTTGATTCGTCCTTCTTTTTATCCTTGCTTGTTGCGGAGAAACTGTCGTAGACTTCATCGTAGGAATATGCTGACGGATCGAGTTTCGAAGCTGCTGCGTCTTGAAGTTTTGCGCTGCGTAGCGCCGAGAGGTTGTTGCTGTATGTATTATCGTTGCCATTGCTACTACGTGCGGTGTCAAGTTTAGGAGATTTGCGAGGTGGTGGTTGTCCCTTATTCAAATTTTGAGATCGGGGTTTTGATGACTTCTGGAGGGAACTGAAGGCATCGTTGTTGTTGTCGTCTTGCGTTGCGTCGTCGTCGGGTTCATCGAAGGCTGCTTTGCGCTTCGGTGGTGCTTTCGATGGGGTGGAGCCTGGTTTTGAGGGTTTGAGTCCGAAGGCTAGAGCAGGCATGTCGGACGATTTAAAGGGAGGAACTTTTCTTGTGATTGCGCATTAGGGGTCGTATGAGGATTGTAAAATAGTGGTAGGCTGGTTAAGTCGAAGTGGTGATACGTGACCACGTGACTTTGGACAATAAACTTTATCGTCGGAGATTTAATTAGATAAGCGATTAGAGACTCTCTTCTGCGTTTGCAATTGTGTATGGAGCATGTGGAACTGACGGAAAATTCTTGAATGACTTGTCAGCAACAGATGTCGACAAGCTTCCAAGTCGAGGCTCGATCACAGAACTCAGAAACGTTATGCTCTTTTGTTCACACGAAAGAATTTGACCCCTTTGGATAAAGATTAATTACTTTCTGGCAAACTTTCTCGACAGTCATGGCTCGTTCAAAATCAATAGCCTACAACACCGGCAGATAGTACTACTTCGGCTCCGTCAAGCACTCCGAGAACGTGGTGAAGGAAAAGAGCATACTGCGAGTATTGAACTACCACCGCGTATGCTAGACAGTGTCTCCTTTGCGGAACGTAGATCGAACAATCTCGAGGACGTAGCTCGGAGAGTGTGGAAGTGATTGGAGTATTTGAGGATTCAGGTCACAAGTATACGGAAGCGTATGAATTGCCTGAAAGATAGGTCAAGGACCATTTCCGACCTATACGGGATCTACGAATCTCGTTGACAATGGCCAGTAATTGGGCCCGGGAATATGGTAGTATCAGGAGCTGCCGCAAGATAACGCTGTCGCCAATCCTTGAGGGAATAGATCATGTTAGCTCTCGTCGACATTGTTTACTATCTGTCTTCGCTTTCTTCTCCGGTTTCTGGTAATAAACAACCTCCTTGTATGTCCATCCGTAGACTCGAGTCAGGATTCGTTGAAAGGTTTGAACCGACTGTAGCGCTCAAGCTAGAGGTAGAAAGAAGGGCTGGAGATGTTGCGTCGCGGAACGAACGGTTTGTGCCACTTCGTAAGGTCAGAATTCCTGTAAGTGGCTTGTTAGTACCGTTCGCTTTGTAAGTGATTCAAGTACTCACGACCTTGATGGCTTGAATAGTGTTTGGGTGATTTGTGTATGTGATGACCAACGACTTTCCTGATGGATCGTAATATGGATGAGGGATAGCAGCGTATACATTCCCGTTCTGTTCGGTTGGTTTCGGTTTGTAGGCCGTGATCGGCTCTGACCACGGGCCTTCAGGGGCCATGGCTGTTTTGATCTAATCAAACGACTAAGACTTCGTTGCACAAAGAGAATGCAATGTGTACTCACTAGAATTTGACATGACCAAAAGTTGTCGCAATAGATGAACAGGAAGCATTGATGGTAACAAGACCAAATGACTTGACCTTGATTGATCTGCCAAAATATGCTTTGCTTCTCGTTGATGTGTTCTCGGTACAATTTCTCATGCTGCCAACACTCTCCATTCCAATACTCGTAAGAGTTGAGATTGAAAGCGGATTGTGTCTTGACGCGAGCAAGGTACACCCAAGGATTATCCTTTACATGCCCGTAAGCATAGATGTAATCTCCAGCTTTCAGTGCACAGACATCTCCATACCATGGCTCCTTTTCTCCATCCCACCAGTATTTGCACAGTCGTTGGGTTTGTGGAACTGGAGTAATGGCAGAAGTGTCGATTGACACTCTTAGAACACCAGCTCCAATAAGATGATCCTTGAAGTCCGGCCGATGATTGAGGAGGAAATATACGATGCCTGTAATCTGTCAATAACGCACTTCCTGTCTATTTGAAGCACCCTCACCTTCACCTGGAGAAATCTCAACAACATTGGTAATATCCAAAGCATACACACTTGGATCTTCACCGTATTCTTCGGTTGGCTTCAAAAAGCAGTGTGGATAATTGTTCTCATTGAGTACAGGATCAAAAACTATAGTCGGTCCATCTGCTGCAATAGCTGCCGAGTTGCATGTCATGCCTCGCCATTGATCGCTTCCATCGATATCACTAAACATTGTGTCTCCGTATGTCAGCAAGACATAATTGCCTAGCTTGCCCTGAAATCCCAAATCTCGTTTGACAAAGGTGTTTGAACTTGAAACATTTCCAAGTTCTGTAACATACTTGATCAGAACTTCCTTGGGTGATGCCGTTGGAGCGGCTATCTTCTCGTCAATCTTGTTCTCCTTGAAGCGAAACAGAGGCGGAGTGGTTGACGGCATGCTAACTAATGTTGTCGTTGGATTAGTACCAGGAGTCGATTTGCCTAGCCGGTCTGAACAGCAGCACAAAAGACGGATCATCCTGTCGTGGGAAGTTGCAAATAGATCTTAGCAATACAGCCAGGGAGTAGGTGGTTTGAACGACTCTTAGATTAAAATCGCGAAGATCACGGTACACTGCTAGCGAGTTGGTAGAGACTGATCCAGCGATTCAGATTCCGACTGTCAAGTTAGTCAACCGCACTAAAAGCCTGCGAAGTGCTGCGAGAATGAGATAGACACGCAGCAAGTTGAAAAACGCGGTTTTAGTGCGATGTTTGTAAACAGGCAGTCGCGTCCTGGGCTCTTGCCTCTGACACAGCGTACTCTTGAAAGTTTTGCCCGGTCACATCGCCATCTTGTCCAGCCTGGTCGGAACCCACTCCGATAGCGACATAGCGCGTTATCCTGCCAAATCCTTGGTACCTACCTTAGTGTTCGTGCTCGGCCATTTCGTGACATCGAGTTACTCATCGCGTGTCCAGCAGAGACCATACTATTGTACTTGGAATAAGACGAGGGCAAGCGCAAGCGAACCAAGTTTCATTTCTCTCTTTACAAGGTGTCATTATAGCACCATCGATCGGCATTCCCCATCAAAGTGATCCCAGGCTCACCCTTGTGTAGTGACTTTTCGAACACTGTCCGACCTAAGCTGTAGAATTTGAACTGCCAGAATGATTATCTCTCTTGTCGTTCTGATCTTTTGCAGTAGCTCCGTACCCTTTCTCTAGCACATCCTCGGGATGTGTAGCATCCCATTTCTCGCATAGTTTGCGGTATCCGGGAATGATCAACAGTGACTCAGGTTTCGCATGACTTTCTTCTAGCGCTTTCTTGCCAAATATGCTGATTGTGCCATTCGGTTCAATGACCGCACACTCGACCTCTGACACACTGAGGATGCTCTTCTGCCTCAGTGCAGCATAAATATCTCCAATCGAAATACGATGCTTGTGCATCACGTCGGACAACATATCTCCGCGAAACACAACGACCAGGGGTGGACTTTCCAGTGCCCAGGAGCAATACTTACTAAATCGAGATGTCATGGTTGAAGTACTATACTGGAAGAACAACATGGTAGCAAGGGCCAGAAGACCTCGGACAAGTGAGTTCCCGTTGACGATGCCAGCGAGAGTGCTGCCGAGGGCTACGGTGATCAGCCAGTCGAAACATGTTATAGGCGCAATGGAGCGGTTGCTGCCAATGCGAAGGCATGCGAAAAGTGCGATGACAGCGATTGAACCAACGATTAAAGGATGTAGAATGCCAGCTTTAACGTAGAAGTCGCTGAGTTGAATGATGTCGGGTCCGGAAACAATCGTCGTGCCATTGACATTGCTTGTGCTTGAAGACATGATGCAGCGTGAGTTGTGAATACGATAAGACTTCTTCACCACTTTACATCAAATTGCAAAGGTAAAGATGAGTAGTCTCAGCTATTGTACTTCCCTGCTTCAGCAAGCAGAGCAGGACGAGAAGGCTTATTTTGCAAACGATCCTCTCCCTCCGTCATCCCGGCTCGGCCGGACTGAAGATGTTGGCAATCGAGGAGCAATAAGCGTACAGTAAGGAAAGTAAGTTTTGGAGCAATGGGGAAATGTCTTTTGGTGACTGAATGATGGGATCTACCAGGTACTGGGAGCAACTTTGACCATTGAAAACTGCGGGTGCAGCTAATGCAGCTAGGGTATCGCCTTTTCGCCGCGTGATCTTGTCCCTTCAATTGGCCAGTTGACAAGATCTACTCTGGGGTATACTATACCCGACGGTTTACTGCAAGTAAAGCTTGACGGCTTGAACGCACCCGGTGAGTTTGAAAAGCAAGTGCTAGCACTGAGCTATGCCTAATACTCAAAAAATCAGCGAACTCCAAGACAATCATTGGGGCACGTGGGTTTTTGTGATCCATAGGTATGTATACCTTAAGTACCTAAGCATGATTTATGCTCCATAAGCACGATGACGTGAGCATTGGGGAAAATGTTCTATTGGCGTCGACCCCTGCACTGCCTCCATATAAATTGCGCTAGTGATTCACTTCTCAAACTCACCAAGTAGTTGGCGTTTCAAACAGTGAGTGTGGTCAGAATTATCCCCTGCACCTTGTATGCGTCAACGTGGCTGGCCTGGCACCGAGTTGTACATGAGTAGTGTGAGGCACAGTGACGTGCCATTGCTTGGTACTGAAGCATTGGCCATCTACTCAATATTGTATCCTCTCCGAAATATCAAAG
>Ga0181464_1000613_pt1 | contig 12121 bp, 10 predicted proteins | sample InSIn2gowninarea_FD_119074 | JGI IMG/M metagenome (GOLD analysis project Ga0181464, IMG submission 119074) | Clean room microbial communities from NASA Spacecraft Assembly Facility at Jet Propulsion Laboratory, Pasadena, California, USA -... ...
ATACCAATTGCACCAAAAATTTGGTCCCATTATCCCTTGTCGAAGCCACTATAGCAAATGGAAAAGGAGCTTCTAACCAATGTCCAGACTGGGTGGTTTTCCCCAATGTTTTCGCAATGATTATTGAGGCTTCAAAAATAAGCAATAACAATCAATGATCATGAACCTCAAGAAGCAATATTTCTCAGGAAATGAAAGTTTTGGATCTTGGGTGAAATAACTTTACTTCATTTAAGTTGTGAGTTTGATTATGCCTAGCAGTCTTGTGCATATGAAACACAATTGGTATAATATTTCATGTTGCTTAGTCTTCAATTTATATTGATATGAGAATTGATGGTCTAGGTTCGTATGAAGTAACCTTATGTGAAAGTGAGAATTTATTTTTGAGAAAGAGCTATAAGGGTTTTCCTAGTACATGGTCCAATTTGTATCAAATTTTTGGTGCAATTGGTATCTGTTAAGAAGTAGTCCATATTTGAAGTAGCATATTTGCAGGGTGAGCAGAGTTGGTTAATGGTGATGATCAAATGAAGTGAACACAATCTTAGAATAAAAAACAACTGTGAAGAGAGCTAAAATGCGTCACTAATGATTAGTATTTGTAGCAGCATCAATACCATGAGTAGTTTAATTGGTATCAATTTTCTTTTTAACTGATGCAAAATATGCACTAGCAAGAGAAGTATTCAAACACCAACCATAAGGTGTCAAAAAATGGAGGATTTTGAATAAGAGTCAATATATATTTAAGGGGCGAATATCACATATGCCCATTTTGTGGTCATTCCTTGAAGAGCTGTTTGCGGAGAAGAATACACATCCGCAACTAGACCTCGGTCTTGACAGCCAGTGATTGGTTGGGGTATAAAAATGTATCTTGTACCCTTTTCCATTGATGTCAAAGGGGGATAGAATTATTGGAGAAGTTGTGATGGCGCATGCAAAGGAGAGAAATGCATTGGTGACTCATGCAAGAGATGTGTGGAAGAAACATGGGGATTGGCCATGAAGGTGAAGTGATGAGGTTGAGATGTTGCCATCAATTCCAAAGGGGGATTTTTTTGTATAATTGGAATTGTTTAGATGGCAGGTGGTTGCAAGTGTGTTGGCATTGATGACAACAATCATGTTGGGAGATCAAGTTGGGAAATTGGCATTTCCTGACAATTAGCAAGAGGGTTGGCATTGATCTCAACCAAACTAGGATGGAGGTTTGTGGTAACAGCTATTAGTTTTCATGTCCACTAGGCTAGCTGTGATGACAACATATGTTTCAAGCTCAGGGGGAGTCCCATGGTTGCTATAGTTATATGTAGAGAATCATCACAGTAGCGGGCTTATTGGATAAGCTATAGAAATAAGACAATGATGGTTGGGAGTTGTAGACTATGGGGGATTTGGTTCCTCAAGATATCCACTCAGATACTCTTGGAGATGGCATAGTTGGATATTTCTCTGAAAGAGATTTCCAACAGTATGTGGAAGTCCATGAATGGCCATCAGGATCAAACGTTATGGACTACGAAAGTCAGGATCTTGAATTCATAAGCAACCCTAAATATTAGAGCAAGCCAACAAATCGGTACATTGGAATTTGGTAACCTCAATGAAATTCCCCTTTAATAAAGTTCTGATGCGATACTAGGGTATCAGGGCCAAATTTTGAGACCCAATATTGGAAGTAAAAAGCAGGAAACATATCAGAGGTCATAACATCAGGACCCCGACATTCTACTTAAAAGGGACACGAGATGGCATGGAACCAGGACAGTAGGTGAAATTTCATAATGTTGAAATATTAAAGGTTGAAACTCGGAGTAGGCGAATATCAAAATATTGTAGTGGACACATAATTTTGGAAGGTTTTTCATATCAGAACCTCAAAGTTTTGGAACCTCAGGGATACATGAACACCGAGAACCAATTTTAGCAGATCGAAAGTATATCAGGGTTTTAGAACCTTGGGGTTTTATAAGTCCTTATAATATGAATTGTTTAGAAGTGTCTAGGTTGTGAGATGTAGGGAATTAAAAAATAAATTCAATGAAAACTAAAGGATGGAGGGACACTTTTGTATCTCCTCTAATAGAACACATGGTGGAAATTATTTGGTCTTGAGGAACTAATAGTGGCATATGACATTGGCATGATGTGGCTATATAGAAGGACACATGGCAACCAAATTCAGGAAAATTGGGTGGCCTAATGGGGAAAATCAAAGTGACACATGTCACCACTATGGAGGTGCCACATGGAGAAGATGATGACAGAATGAGGCCATTTGGAAGGTCATAATTTTAGAGGTCAAAGTTTTCATAACTCAATTGTAATTAAAATTGTTGGAAGTTCCAATGTGAGGGGCTCCGATATTGTTTTATCTTGGTCATGAATCTCAAAGAAGCAAGGCCTTAGAGCATGACCTAGCACCCAAGTGCCATGGAGTATTCCAGAGGAAGGAAACATCAAAACCCCTTTATAAATTTTTTTGAGAAAAATGGTTTTGATGAAAGGGGCTATGATGTGAAGTGGCACTTAGTCATGGAGATGAAAAGAAACAAGGGCACATGAAATACATTAGCACCTAAGTGCTGTGAATATTCCATGTAGGATATATTCTGGAGGTTAGAGATTTCATAACTCCTCCATAATTGAATTAAGAGGAATTATCAATACATTGATATCTGATGTGGTAATGCTTGGTCATAGAAGCCATAGAACTAAGGGCACAGAGCTAGAATACGAGAAGATATGACTCTAACATGTTATAAAGGGATTAACACCTAAAAGATATGTCGCCCATCATAGATATTGGTTCTATAGTGAAAATGTGATAAGGGGCTAAGAAGAAGGGGCTGAAGGCCAATCATAACCTCGTGATTTCGTAACCTCTCTTTTAATAAAAGTTACAAAATGTTGAAGCCCCAAAATTGTAGGACAGAGGTGCTAAAGGATGAATGGGCTGATAGTAGAGTAAATGCATTCACAATGAGGTTGGTTGCAAGAGTAAATAGTAATTGTGAAGGGTTGATGGAGTCAATAGCGACTGTTAAAGGCATGAGACTATGACAAAGAGGACCACAGTTACACAGGATGAAGTTTTGGGAATTTCATGATCTGAGAAATGCCTCAATGAGTTAAATGATGTGTAGAGAATCCATCTTAAGGTACAGTAAACCTTAGAGAGCCATGAATAATCATGGAGAGCCTCATTAAGTGTCCAAGTGGACTAAGGATTTACTTTTTAGTATGGAGAAGTATTCTGATGCCCATTCTAGTGGTTAATGAGGCAACAATGGTTAGGTCAGATGCAACAACAAGATGGAGAAGCCATGAAGTGGTACACTTGTGCAGAGTGAATGACAGAGTGATGGGAAGCTGAGGTGGCATCGACTAGAGTGCGGTAGAGGAACAAAACAAATTAGTGCAGTTGGGAAAAGTGAAGGAATCCAACATAGTGGCATATGAGCTAAGTGTGGAAAGCTCTATGAGTGTGAGTGCACTACTAAGGAAAGGTTGAGCTAACCTATTCTGCATAAAAAGGCTAAGAATGCCTAAGCAAAAGAAAGAAACACCAAGAGAGAGAGAGCTTGTCCATTATGTGAAAGGTTGAATGTTAACTATATGTGTTGAGAGAAGAGGGCTAAGAGAAGAGATCCCATATGAGTAAGTTGTTTCAGAGTTGGAATATTATTGAGAGAGCTATGATGAGTGACTGTTATTAAGAAGAATAGTAGGCTACAACAAAATGAGCAAAGTGAGCAGATGACAGAGAATCAAACTGATATCAGACATAGTGGATGCCAATAATAATTAACAATTAGTTCCTATTTGAGTGTGGGTTGGATCCTGCATACAGGAAGTTGGTGCTTTCATTTCTAGTGGGTGCTTAAGAAGGCTTGTGGGATGGTGCTTCCAGCAAGTTCATTCTTGCATAAATCCAAGGAGCTAGAAGTTGGTTCTTGCAACAAATCCGTGATGTTGGTGCTTCACATGGTGCTTCTGGTAAGTTGAACATGTGTCTACAAATGGATGGATTTGGTGCTTCTTACTAGTGGGTGCTGGCAAACAATGAAAGAGACTTGGTGCTTCTTATGAGTGGTGGCTCAAAAACAAATTAATGTAATAAAGTATGTTGTCTTATTTTACATAAATAACAACAATAAGCATTGGTGGTTTTTTCCTGAAAGGATTTCCACATAAAGCCCCTACATCTCAAGGCAGGGAGAGGAGGTCACTATATAGGTAGACTGGGTTTATGGCTCTCATGATAGAACACATTGAGTTAGAGCCTTCTTCATTTTAGGAAGTATTTTCTCAACTAGTGTGGGTTGATGCCATGGCAGAGGAGTATGAATCCACCATGAAGAACAATGTATGGGAGGTGTTTCCAAGTCCATAGAACAAAGCAACCATTTGTTCCATATACATCTACAAGGTGAAGCATGTAGTTGATGGGAGCATCAAGAAGTACAAGGCCATATTTGTGGCCAAAGGCTTCTCTTAACTAGAGGGAGTGAACTATGAGGAAACATTTTCCCCAATGGAAATATGTTTCTTAATCATAACCATTCTAGGATTGGTTGTGAAGGTGGGCTGGAAGATCCATTAGATTGATGTGAAGTCCTCCTTTCTCAATGCCATTGTTGAGGAAGAAATTTACATAAATCATACAGAGGGAATTGAGACATATGACAAGGAGACACGTGTATAGACTGAAGAGATCCTTGTATGGTCTCAAACAGGTGCCCCAAGCATGGTACTCTCAGATCAACACATATCTCAGTGGATTTGTCTTCACTAAAAGTGAAGAAGAAGCCAATATATATCACATTGTGCTAGATGACAAGTTACTTATCTTGGTTTCGTATGTTTATGACTTGATACTTACAGGGGATGAGAATTTGATCTACTCTTTCAAAAAGTACCTTGTAAGAGACTTTGAGATGAAAGACATGGGCTTAATGCATTACTTCCTTGAGATGGAAGTATGGCAGGGTGATGGTGAGTTGTTTGTGAGTCAAGGGAAGTATGCCTCTGAAATACTTCAGATATTTCACATGGAGAGCTACAAACCTATGGAAGCACCTCTAGGTAAAAACTAGAGGAAGAAGAGTGCTTCTTCAATAGAGGAAGTAGATGCTACCATCTACAAATATCTTGTGGGATCCTTAATGTGTATAGTGAATAGAATGCCTGACATATTCTATGCAGTCAATCAATTGAGTCAAGCCATGGTAAAGCCTACTAAGCTACATTGGAAAGAAGCAAGGCATATGTTGAGGTACCTCAGAGCCACAACTTATTATGGGTTATTATACATGAGGATAAAGGGAGTGAAGTTGTAAGGCTTCATTGGTGCAGATTGGGCAAGGAGTCCATTAGAAAACAAAAGTACTTCAGTTGTATCTTCAATGTTGGGTCTGCAACTATTTCATGGCATAGTAGGAAATAAAGGTCTGTGGTACTCAACTCAATAGAGGGTAAATACAAGCCTACAAGATAAGCAACATGCGAAGCCATATGGATGAGGAAAATACCTATGTGTATTTCTAGTCAGGAGATGGATTTGATAGTGATTTATTGTGAAAATCAAAGTTGTATTAAGCTCCTTGAGAATATAGTATTTCACGATAGGTCCAAGGACATTGATATTAGGTACCATCACTTGTGGGATGTTGTGCAATGGAGAATTATGATGCTACAATACATTCTAGGTGAGGAGCAGGATGCAGCTATCTTGACAAAGGCATTGTCAAGAGGAAAATTTGAATCCCACTTGTACAGGGTAGGGGTGGTGCAAAATCTCTTTCTTGCTAAGAGGGAATGTTACAAATTGTAGAAATAAATGCTCAATTTGACTTTTGCCTTAGTGAAATTTAGTAAATAGTTTTTCTACATTAGCTGGATTACTTGTATGGTAGTTACCTAGCGTGACATGGTGTTGCCTACTAGTTTACTTAGTAATTTTGAGTTATATGATAGAAGTATAGTTGTGCATATAGTGATTGCTAAAATTTAGCAATCGAGGTTACTTATTTTCGGTTTGACTCAATCAAATAAGCTCAAGTACCTTGTTGAGTCAGTTGAAGCTCAATGGAGTAGCAAAATTGTTGTTAACTCAGTGATCTCTTATTTAAATTAGCCAATCAAATAAAAATAACCCAGACATGAATGGAATTAGAATTTCCTAGTTTGAATGGAGGAAAAGGCACATTGAAATTATCAATAGTATATTATTTGAGTGTACAGGCTTGGTAGTTAAGCAAGTGAATCATTACTTGGGAATTGTGCAAGAAAATAGGCGAAAATATCTACATTTTAGGAGGTAATTTCCTCTAGGATTATGTAAGGAAATAGGAGCTACCTAGAGCCTTTATTTTGCTAAGTGTTTTCTAGAGTAGGACAATCAGTAGGAGAATAGGTTTGTAGTGCATGTTGTGCTTCAGGTTTGAAGTAAGCCATTGTAATAGTTTCTCACTCTCATCTGATTAATGAAAAGCAGTGGAGGGTTTTTTTCCTGTTACGTTCCCATGTGGAGCATTGTGGTCTTGTGGTGTTTTAATATTTTCATGTCATTGCATGTGTTTTTAAATTTTTATTTACATTCTGCATAAAGTAGAATAAATTTGTAATCTCTTGATTTTAGTTTGATTTCATCAGTAGTAGAAAATTTCTATTGATTTATAAAAAATAAAAATTTTCTTCCCTTAAGGAATCCTTGACAACATCTTCTCTAACTCCTTACTGCCCATGTTCAATATGGAAAATATCCAAGAAAATTTTGAAAGGGGGATTTATGAGTAGAAGTTTGGACTTCTCTATTATAATAGTGTAATAGATGTACCATATATTTATCAAATGTATTTGGTTGCTTATGATTATAGCTCATAAAAATCTACACAAAAGTATTGTTATCTACTTATTTTTTTCGATTAGTCTACGAATGGAATGTTGTATACCTCTTCAATTTTGTGTTCCTCGTTTCTAATAATGTAATCAGAAATTCATTGAGATAGATGAAAATAACTAGTTCACTTGTTGCTCATTACATGAGGATGCACATCTTACTGAACCTATAAATGACCACAAATATATAGTCATGTGCCCTCTAGTGTTTAGGTAATCCTCCCTCAAAATCCGTGGAAATTATTTCACATGGATGAGTGGGTAAAATTCAGGGATGGCATAGACCCTATTTATTGTTACTAGGCTTGTTTTTGAAACACAAAATAAATCCTCTTATGAATCTAGCTACATCTTCTGACATCTTGGGATAGTACACATTCCTCTATAACCTAGACATTTTCTTGCCTGCACCAAAATGCCATGCAACCTTCGAGGTGTGAGCCTCTCTAATTATATATTGTTAATCACATTTCACAACACATAACTTGTCTAACCTATAAAGTAACTCATTTTGGAGATTATAGTCAATTGTGTTATCACCATCATGCACATGGCACTGAATTTGTAACTGTTGAAACACCTCCTTGAATTCATCATCCACGGTGTAGGAATATTTGCATGCATCTTGGATGAAAGCCTCCATGTAAATTGTAGTTCCAAAATTTGTGATATTTGAAGTGGGTTGTCTTGAAATAATGTTGGAAAACTTGTTTATGTTTCCCTTCTTTTACTTGAGAGCTTAATGAAATATATATAAAAATTTCATCACTTGTAATGCCTAGTTTTCTATAACTTAGTATACACCTACATGTACCACAATGGTTGATGATCTGTGTGGATTAGTATCTCCTTTCCCATTAGATAGTTCTTCCACTTATTCATAGGATGCACCAGAGCATAGATATTATTTTCATATGTAGGGTAGATTAGAATAAATCCATGAAATACATCTAAATTTTCACACACATGCATTCCTCTGTGAATATATTTTGTCAAAAAATTTGTATCAAATAAAATAAAAAACATTTCCCTAATTCCACTTGTAACATACTAACTAAATATACCACTCAATCATGCAACATTTTTTTTATTTTTTTTGAAGTATTTTATCAAATAGTTTTTATGCAAAATGTAATAAAATACCTTTAACACATTTCTTCAAATTATTTGCATGAAAATAGACATATACCACCTACATAAATACTATTGTACAATGGTACTATCCCCATCCACAAAAGAACAATGAAACTAGAGAATTTTATCAAATAGTTTATATGCAATAAATCATTAAACCATTTAGGAATTTATTGAAACACTTTGCATGGAAACCAAATTGGAAAATTCTTCAAGGCATATAAATCAAATTATAGAAGTCCAAGTTCTAAGAGCTCAACCAAATTGTTAGTGTGAATTCTCCTCACTATGGTTTAGATCTAAAGCTTCTGAAACTCCCAAATGAAAATTTATAGCACAAATTCGAAGATAACCTTTTTGAAGCACAATTTAAGAGAATTTAGGAAGGTTGACTTCCTCTTATCATATCTCCTAAAATATCATGTCCAAATATTTGGGAGTTGTACTAGATAATAGAAGGGTCTTTCCCTCACTATGGTCGAATTTTCATCTTCTAGAACATCACAGATTAAATATTATATAAAAATGCTAACATGGCCTCCTTGAAGCATGATGTTAGGAACATTCAGGAAGCTCAAATTCCTTTGATGATCTCCCCTAAAATATCTTGACCCAATATTTGAAAGTTAGACTAGATGATAAAAAAGATTTCACCTCATTATGTTCTATTCTTTAGCTTCTGGAACCCCTAGAAAGAAAACTTATAGCATAAATGGCAACAAGATCTATTGAAAGATTCATTCAGGAGTCCCAACTTCATTTCATCATAATTCATAAAATTTTGTGACCTAATGTTTGAAAACTAGACCAAAAGGTTTGCATGACCTACCCTCACCATCGTTGAAGTTGTATCTTTTGGAAACTCATACTACAAAATTTATAGCATTAAAGTGAGAAATTGTAATCATAGATCCATGCATGTCCACATGAAACACATTAACATGCACATACAAATCAATATGTATTTCTTACAATCTCAAGGTATATTTGTAATTTAATCCATATAACAATCAAGTCATATTTTCCTATTAATTTTATGCAACATTTTCTTGTGATGATGCAAAATTATCACAGATCTATATATTAATTTGAATAAATAACTAATCATCATATTCATAGCTCATAAATTAATAACAATTATAAGATATAACAATGAATTAAACAATAGGTGTGACTTAAATTTTCCACCCAACCATAGATTAACTATAGTTTATATTTCATGTGGTAGTCACCATAGAGTCACATCAATGATCCAAAGGGAATTTTCAAGAAAAAATAGCTAGAAATCATGCTCACATGCTTTGCTCCTTGCCCAAAAATCCAATTTTGTCCTTTACCTTCATTCATTCAACAGAAATCCAGTGACCTCTTACTCTTTGAATGCCACTTTATCGTTTTTCTTATTTTTTATGCATGTTCATCGCGGAATTTTCTTCCAAAACTTCCTTTCTAGCTAGATATTTGATTAAGAAGTGTCTCCAAAAAACACTACTCAGGTTCTTATTTTTGAGAACTAATCTTTATGACTAAGAAAATCCATGTAAATATTGTAAATAAAAAAGTAAAGGGAATTGGAAGATGAAGATGCATTTGGAGATTAAACCCAATAGTCTCCCGCTCCATGTACTTATCCATGTTTTATATTAATTAAAAATATCAATTCAATCAGAGTTACTCCTGAACTGACATTGTGTCATAGCTCAGGTCGCAAATTTATGTTTCTTCATCGTAACTCCTCTACCATTTTCTCTACCTTTTTCTCTTTGTGTAAGTCATTTCCCTGACTTGAAAGAAACTCTATAGTTTGTTGTAGGTTTGCTTTCCTCTAGGCCCCTCGTAAGCCTGTGGTGCATTGAACTTTTGTATTGTGCATTGAATTATATAATGCGAATACCGTGGCAGTGTCCTCTAGTAGAATTATGCTCCCAAATGATATTTGAATCATTTCATACATGCTACAATTTGTTGGCTAAGATTCAATGTTATTTCTAAACATTGTGCATTGTTATGTGATATGTTGGATTTAGATATTTGAGGGCATTGAAATACTCTGGGGATGGTTGTTGAATGCTGCAAGCCGTGAATAATGTTTTTTGTGCTCGAGGATGATATGAACATGGTCTCCAATTCAACCCTAGAGTCGACATTGTCCATGTAATTTTTGGTATATAATGGTGTTCCTACCATATGATAACAATGATATATGTAACCATCGATAGTCCTTGTGCTCAGAGCCTTGTGTTAATCACTGTAGTGAATGGTATATGATGTGCATGCTTTTTTGCAGTTGATAAGTGCATATGCCTTGAATTCCTTTTCATTTGGTGCATTGAATTTTTTAAATATCAGATAGGCTGGGCTCATATAAACTAACATGGTATAAAGTGACATGTATGAAAATCATGGTATCAATCAAGTGGCATGACATATAAAGTGAATATGGTATATGTGTTGAGTTTTTTTCTAAAAGTTTGGTGCATTGATGTGTTTTTTATGAAAATTATGGTATATATGTAATATATATTGACCATATTTGTGTGCCCTTTACTTTATAAAGACCATAAATTGTATGTAGTAGGGTATGAGAGCATTATGTTATACAATATGAAATTATATGGTGTATGGAAGTATATTGAGAACCTATAATTTTAGTTGAATAATTTTGAAGACATAACCAATCAGTTTTATTTCAAAGATATTGAGTTTACGTTCCAACTATTGAAATTATTTTTGGCACAAATAAGATTATATGATGAATTCAATCATTTCCATAGTTGGAGTAGTTCTCAAAGGCAAAGAGAACTACAATGAGTGGTATAGGAAAATAAAGCACACCTTAATTTCCAATGAGTTTTGGAACGGAATTTGTGAAGGAGAAGGAGACAATGCACCCAAAAATCCCACTTGGGGTAAGGAGATTTCCATTTGGGAAAATAAGAATAGCAAGGCATATGCTTTGATTGCAATGTTAGTAAATGAAGAGGTGAGTTGTTATATTTCTCCATTTTCAAATGCATATGAAGTCTTAAAGAATTTTAAGGAATTGTATGACTCACACTCTAAACTTGAAGTTGTTCAATTGATGATCAAGTTGTTCAATATTGATTTGAAAAATGATGATGCTCTTTCCTTAGCATCGGAAGTAAGATCCATTATGCATGAATTAAAATTCTCTTGTATTGAAACATATATTCCTCTCATATATTATGTCAAGGAACTATATCCCACCTATTCACATTATCTTGAGTCATTGCAAGGAAGTGGAAAACTTAAGGAGATTACCTTTGACTCCCTCGAGAAGAAGTTTGTTTAAAGAGATAATGATTTTGGGAAGAACATAACTCCTTAGTCTTCCAAATAAGTTGTGTGCCTTGCATCGAAAGAGAAGAATCATGCACAAGATTCTTCTGGAGGAAGAGGTGCCCAAAGAGGAAGAGGAAGGAAGAATTTTAGAGGTGGGGGGGGGGTTCATATATTTCCAAGGAGAAAGGTATGATGTTCATTGCATATGGTGAAATATATATGGACATGATGATTCCACATGTAAGATTCCTTAGGACAAAATTGAGCATGAAAGAAATGAAGAAAATGGTAAAACACCTTATAAAGGGAAACGAAAAGAACTCGAGTCCACTCATTATGTTGTGGTATAATTGAACATTGGACTAACTGAAGAATTATTAAAATATTCACTTTCTTTATGGAAATATGCTTGTTTGCTTGATTGAGGAGCAACATGCAACATGAATTTCGAAAGGCATTTCTTTGAATAATTCACTGGTATTGTTGATGGAGCAGTTTACTTTGAAGATAAGTCAAAATTCAAACCATCTAGGCTTGCCACCATCAATCTTAGATTGACTGGTATTTTAGACGTTCTTCTCCATGATGTTCTACACCTCTTAGAGTTCACAAGAAACTCATTTTCTTGTCTTGCAGTTGCATCTTGTTCAACTAATATTAACCTTTTCCTAGTCTCATTTTCAACCAAAGCTTTCCATTTCTCGAAAGTATCAAATACATCATATTTATTTCGAATACAATAAATCCATGTTTTTCTGGTTTTATCATCAAAAAA
>Ga0181464_1001396_pt1 | contig 12103 bp, 5 predicted proteins | sample InSIn2gowninarea_FD_119074 | JGI IMG/M metagenome (GOLD analysis project Ga0181464, IMG submission 119074) | Clean room microbial communities from NASA Spacecraft Assembly Facility at Jet Propulsion Laboratory, Pasadena, California, USA -... ...
ATATATCTGCCACTAGGTGGTTGCCAGGTTTGGAAACCAATCCAATATGTGGGGGTATATCCACCACTTGGGTGCTTGTCAAGTTTGGTAACTGATCTAGAGTGCGGGGGTCAAAGAGAAGAGACGAGAAGAGAAGGAACTAGGTTCTTACAAATATTTGAAACTGATCCAATGTGTGTATAAGAGGAGAGAAGCTCGGTGGGTGATTTTCAGGTTTGGAAATTGACCCAGTGTGTGTAAATAAGCAAACAAAGAGAATTCAAAGATAAGTATCAGTGTTTCATTTTGATTTTATGAATTTCTAAATTATGAACATTATTTGATATTCTATTTTATGATGATTTGCTATATGATCTAATTTGGTTCGTTGTGATAGGAAGAAAAATAAAATTGCAAGGATTCACTTATGGATAAGATACTAATGAAGTATGATTTAATTTTATTTCAATTCCTTATGTTGAGTCTCATGGATATTTGTGTGCCTTGGTGTATGAAAGAATGGAAATTTCTTGATTCAGGTGAATGGACCAGGTTTCAAGGTTAATAGTTGCAATAACAAAGGTATTAAAGTACATAGTGGTACATTGGTTAAAGATTTCGGGAGCATGGTCATTGTGGGACACTAGCACCCAATGGTTCCCATATATTTCAAAGAGATTTCCTTGAACAATATGAAGGTATTGAGGTAGATACATTCCTTGGTTTTGCAATTATTTTCATTCGAGGAATCCTTATGAAGGAATGGATCGCCCAAGGGACTAAGAAACGAAGACGGGGGATGTGTGAACTTAGAAGGTTTGTGATTATAGGGAAGAGGCCCAGGATCACCAGAGGGACTGGGATTCAAATAAGGGGATGTAAGAAAATAATTTGGTTTTAATGCCTCATGAGCATGATTGATTGGGATTAGAAGCACACTGGGGGTGTTCTAGGAAGTAATTGTCCAATAATTGTTTGCTAAAGGAATAAGGAGCACAAAGGAATGTAGAGTTATATGTTGGAGGGAGGACACACTCTAGGAAAATACAATCTATAAAGTTGGATTAGGTGCAAAAAAAGAACTAGGATCCATGGAAAATGGATTCGATAATGAATGCCTTTTATGCTTATTTAGTTTTTGGGCAAGAAACTGTGTATGTAGAATGTAATTATAATTTAGTTTCATTATAAATATCACATATATTTACATTGGGACTTAGCATGCTTTTGCATTATGTTTAGGATCGGAACATCAAAGACAATGTTCCTCTGAGGGAGGTTGTGACATAACCTTTGGGAAAAAACCCCTCTTATAAACTCTTGTAACATTGTTTTAAATAAAATATAAAATGTTGAGATGTGGGACACATACTTTATATATTAGGGATGAGGTTTCTTTCTAGATTGAGGAATTTCTTAATTACATTATTCACGGACTAACTTGTGTAATTTTAATGGATACTTAAATTATTAAATTAGCTGGAAAGATAAGAAATAACCCTTACCTTGTTTGCGAAAAGGTACAAGAAAAAGGGACGAAGAATTTAATTGTAAGAAGTGGGTTGTGTTGGCAAGATAACATGCCTAGAACCTTCAATGACTACACAACATGATGGGAAGATGAAGAGATCAAAATGAGGCATGCAAGAAAGGGATAAAAATGGGTGGATTTGACAATAGTTGGGCAGAGACTAGTGCAGGGAGCTGAGGATATAGAGGCATCTCTCAAAACAAAAGAGAGGGAGGAAATACCTAGGAATAACATTCAAAAGAAAGAGAGGGAAAGAAATTATTTGAGGAAAAATAATTTCCTAAGGAAAAGAACAAAGTTACCAATATAAGAAATTCATCTTAAACTGTGAATCTACAATGTTCCAATGTTCTCTGGGTGCCTAGTTTAGGGTGGAGACACTCAGGTGTTTACTACCTTGGTTGTTGGGTGGAGAGAATAGGATATCTGGACTCCCAGTGGTGTTGAAGGCATGAGAATCTCCTTTTGGAACTCTTCCTAAAGATTTGAAAATTGGCTCAAGGGTGAGAGTTGTAAGTAATATTATATGTAGCCCGGAAAAGGTTGGATGGAGAATTAGAGTCCCAATCTCAATGGGAAATTATTTCAATATAATATAAGTGTTTTTATGCCTTATGTGCAAATGAATTCGATATTAATGCTTATTGTGCTATGTAACTAACATTTTGAATGTGTGGAATGTTTGTTTCCTATAAGAGTGGGAGTGTTGGTTTCCTGTGTAACATTTGAGGAATTGGCAAATCCCCTGTTTTGGTTGAATTCCTATGTTATGCTGAGGAATGTTGATTTTTTGTGAAAATGTGTAATTCCAACCTTTGTGCAGTTGATGAGGAATGGTTAAATATTGTATGTTTGAGTTGTTAATGCTTGTTTACTTACCTCAATATTGAATATTATATGCTTAACATGGAGCCAATGAGTTGATCAGATTAATATCAAAGGATGTGATTCTTGTATGAAAATGTGTTACAATTTCCCTGAGGATCTTCTGGGGAATGGGTTCATTCTTGTGTTCATACTGGGTTTGTACATTGACCTAAATGTGCTGAGTATGGGGAGGTAGAAAAATATTTATTAAACTAAATGAGTTGAAATGATTTGGTTATCACGCATTGGTTTAAAATTGGTAGACTTAGGAGGAACAACTTTGTTTATATATATATATAAATGGCTAGGTCAAGCAAGTATTTACTCATAAGTTTAGGATAGATAACTTTGTTTATATATAGACAAATACCCAATTATATGTTCTAGGTCAAGTTAGTTGAAGCATTATAAGCTCAGGAGGGATAGCCTCGTTTATGTATATATATGCATATTACCATTATATGGTTACAAGCCACAAGCCAAGATGGGCCAAGGAATTGTAAGCTCAAGAAAGGATAGTGAATTTCACTTTAGAGTAAAAGGAATATGCATAAGTAATGTCAAGATAGGCCAAATTATTGCTAAGCTTAGAAGGAATATCATTCCCAGTTTTATATATATATATGAGTCAACACATGATTCATCTATATTAGGTTTATTATCTAGCAAATTCCCTTTAGAAGAAGTTCCACTAGTGTGTGTAAGAGCCATATTATTTAATACACAACCAAGATTTTCAATTCTACTAATGACAGATACCTAGAATTCCTCACCACTCATACCGCACCTTGACATGCTCTGGAACACTAAAATTCCCTTGGACCTTGCATGTCTTAGAACATATTTCTACCTAGAACATCGTACCTTGACTAGGACACCCAAGCACATGTTGGCATGCCCTAGCACAATATAGAACTCCCTTAGAACATGTTGGCACACACTATAGCCCCTACCCTGCCCTAGAACATATTGACATGCAATGGCATACATTAGCACTTGTAACACATTGGCACTTGGCATGTATTGGAACCTATTGTCAGTGTGCCTAGCATGCCCCTTTTGAAAAAGGTAAAGTCATAACTTATCAACCCTATTATGTGTTCATTTCCTTGCATTTTATCTTTTTTCTCCCTTTTGTTTCCTTGACACTCCTTGACACATGTTGGAACACCCTAGCACCCTACGTTCCTTTATGCTCCCTGGCACGCCTTAGCACTAGGCATTTAATGACACACACTAACATTCCTTGGCACCTAGCAATATGCCTTGGAACATATTAGCATGTTTGGTATGCCTAAACACATACTGGCATGTTGTAGCACTCCCTAACATGTGTTGTAACACCCTGGTACTCCTGGCTACCATGCCATGGTACTCCTTGGCATGCACTGACACACATTGACACTTGATAGGCACTGGCACTTGGAAGGTATTGACACCTAATGTTGTTTTCCTAGAATTCCACTCACTAGTAGAAAATGACTAATTAGATACTAAAAAAATGACCAAAATTTGCATATAAATGACCATTTTTCATTCGGTTACCAATAGTAGCTAATTTACAGTATCTTATAACGCGACCAAGTTTTAGTCATTTTTAGCTTAGTCATTAATTGATTGTTTCAATTTTATTGTCTAGTAGTATATTTAGTCATTAATTTGGTCATTAATTTAGTCATTGATTTAGTCATTAGTTATCACAATTAATGACCAAATATTCAACAAAATATATCACTATATGATCACCTTAGAAAGCCAATTAATGACCAAAGAAATATGACCAAAATGTTAGTCATGTTATAAGATACTGTAAATTAGCTACTAATAGTCATATATATGCAAATTTTAGTTATCATTTGAAACCAGTTAATGACCAAAAAGATATGACTAAATTTTAGTTGTGTTATAAGATACTGTAAATTAGCTACTAATACTCGTATATATGCAAAATTTAGTCTTCATTTGTAATCACAATTTACTATTTGCAGTAGTCATTTATCATTTTTTGGTAGTTTCATATTCATTATATAAATGACTGATTTAGTAGTTTATATTCATTTCATTTACTTTCATAATAACCATTATAAACAACTAATTTAGTCATATATTCATTTTATTTTTGTTCATCATTAATAAATATAAACTATTAATTTAGTAGTTTTAGATTGATTGTATGTGTTTATTATTATCCAACATATATTAATTAGTATGATTTTGTTACTAAATTTAAAAAAAAATATGTCATACAATGTGCATGTTCATCTAATATGAAAACACTGAATTGAAATTGTTAATTACAACAATAAATAATATCAAATGCAACTATAAATAATTTCAACCACATAAATTATATTATATAAAATGTAAAATATTACAATATGAGTTTCTAGCTTAATATTGGTTGGACTACAATTTACACATGAAATATTGTTTCATCACTTCAAAAAATTATCATTGTGTTGCCAAGGGAATCTGGGTGAATTCACCAACTCTAGAGCCTTCACTATCAATCTTTATATGTTTGTATCATACAAGATATTATCTTTAAAGGTATCATTAGATCAGTTCTCTTCTCTCTCTTTTTATGCATTTGTGACTCTAATGCTATTGTTCTCCTTCTTCAATTCTTGCTTATTACCATCAACACTGAGTTCCTATTATGAAAATGAGAGAAGATACAATGCAAAGTATAAGACATGAAAGATGATGAACACTGAAGTATAAAATAAAGTAGACTATAAATAATTTATATGACATATCCCTGAACATCAACAATGTCAATCTCATCCTTCCCCAAAAAAGTAAGAAACTAAAAGAAGATTTCTTCAGTTGAGAAATAGTGGCTATGATGTGGTGGGATGGCCTACATAAACAAAGAAAATAAAATGTCACAATAGAAAAGAACACCTTAGGACTTAGTATTCAACCTTCAGGAAAATCTTAGGCAGAATCATGCTAACTAAGTTACATGCCAAAAACCTCAAGTTGTAAATAAATTGTGAAAACAAAAAGAAAGAAAAAACAACATATAATAAATAATGTATGACAGTTGGCTCGGAAGTTGCATCTTAAAAGAAAAAAATTATCCTATGGTTACCCATACATATGGGTGGGTAGCCTACCCCAATATGCCATGATCCTTAGGGTCTAGAGGAAGTAAACCTCCTACTAACATAATGATTGATTGGTTGCATATTGGCCTCCAAAAAACTACCATGATTTCCCTTACACATCATAGTATTCAAAGATTTAGAAAACAACACAAGAACCAAGGATATTAAATTTCATTCAATAATTACGATACATTCAAAGCATTGTGATATTAATAAAATAGTTTTGTGCAAATCTAATAACTATGGTAATCTGAAAAGTTTCACTATGCCTTTTTTATCACAAATATAAAAATGTGAAATGAAGATCTATGTAATTATTTGGTGAAGAACTCATATTATTGTTTTAGAAAAAAGAAAAGAATTTTTCCAATCCCTAAATATCACTCATTTCATTGAAATGGAAGTGTTATATAAAAAATATCCCATTGGGGTGAGACAATGTGCAAAAATTGTAATAAATTGTGCTACAAGGAAACAAGTGAATTTTAAAAATTGGAATGAAAGATACCTTAGATGTTTATAGTATTAATTGCCTAGGCATCAATGTTTAATTTCATAACAAGATAAAATAATAATGCAATGGCTAAAACACATATATCCAATATTCAACATATATATTTTTAGGTTTTACAAACGTGTACCAACATAAAAAATTTCATAGTTTGACACTTGATCAATTCCAAATATTTCTTTTTAGGAAAGTGTCAAATCCCAAAAACAAATTTCACGTTGGTCGAATTTATCAATATAGGATTAGTCCTCTAATGCTGTACCCCTTTCATAATTTCAAACTAATATTGGGCAAGTTCTCCTTCAAGTGTCAAATAGAATAAATTGATGTTGATGATAAACAACAGAGAGTAAGAGAAAGGATGGAATATCTTAACTGAGAATCATAACACATACCAAGGGTCAAATTGTCAACAATAAATATGTACTTAAAAAAAATTTCACTGCAGCAACAAACTTACTAAAGAGTCTACACCATGGTCTTTTAGAAGTTCAATCATAGCGAGCTAGTTAGCACCCTATGGATTTGCAAATGGCTACAAAGTAAATTGTCTCGCTTAAGTCCCCAAACAAAACAATGCACATAGTGGATTCAGTACCACTAATGTTCTAAATTTGAAAAATAAAAACAAATTAATAAATACTCCAAACAAGGTAAATATTTATAGCAACAAAATATTTGGAAGGTGAAAATTACACTCCTTAGCTCTTGATTTATAAAACAAGCTTTCAATTGGAAATAAGTTGTGATACCAAAGATGAGAACTACAGGAAGGCTCAAGTGGAACTGGCTAATGATAAAGAAGAGGCATTCAATGCCAAGATGATAATTTGGAAGAATTTTATCTAAGAGTGGATGGAGGTAAACCTTTTTTCTTCAATTCAAGCAAAAGACCTACACATTTCCAGTTGTTCACTATGATTTATTCATTTACAACTTCTAGTATGAATCTAAACTTATTGTCCAATTTCAGCAAATAAACCTAAACGTTGTCAAATTGAACTTTTTGAATTCACAATTTCAATTCAATGTTAGGAGGTTTGATCCAAAAAAATTGTTACTCATTATTTGAAACAAAAACACAATTTGTTTGGCTTTTAAATTTTCAACTCATGGTAACTTTTGAAGGGGCGTTGCTAAAACAAGTCCTTGGACAAAAAATACACTAAGAATTCAATAAAAACCTATAACAACAATATCAAGGGCCAAGGCAACAAAATACAATAGGTAGAATACAACAAATAGAGCAGGAACAGAAATGGAAGAAAACAAATGTGTTGGTAATGGTGAGTTGAAAATAAGGCCCCGGGGAAAAAGAGGACAATAAATAAAACACCTACCTTTCTCTTTTCATAAAATTCTATTCGAATATGATATAAGTCCTCGAAAACTACACTTTTATGAGGTAATCCAATCTAGAACTCTTCTTTAACTTGTACATTTAAAGACAAGAATTGAAACCTATAGAAAACCAAATAACGATGAGTTTTAGGAATGTGCCTTGCTCATGGGTCTCATATTTATGAATAGTTTTCTTTGAGTAAAAACGATGCATGTACTTGTATTGATTGTAGTAGTCAATTTGAATTTATTTAAAAGACCTTCTTGAAGTTCAATCTTTCTATTCTCTTCAGATGGTGACACCTCAAAAATGGACCCTGGTATCAATATTGTATTCCTTGTAGTCTTCGAAGAAAAATATTTTCATTAGAAAATAATTTCACAATATTTAAAATTTCTTAGGCATAACCTATTTAGATGAATGCTACCAACGTACCCTTATGAAAGGATATTTAATCTTATCATTCCCTATCATCAATGCTTCCAAAAGTTCCTTGTAATCTAAGTCCACCTGCGAACATGCAACTCTATAATTCTCAATGTGGTATCACTAATTTCCTCTATGATTCCACTAATGATGTAAGTCACACAGTTATCCTTTACAACTATTTGTTCACTTGAACACACCCAAGATTAAAGGTGAAAACACAAGTTGAATCAAATTTGTAAAATATTCTACAAACATCGTTACTAAATAATGGACAAAATATTACATTAGAACCCTTGTACGAAGCAGTCATTGGCTTCAAGGGTTCATCATTAATCATGCACCTTATATTTGCAGCAATATCCCTTGGGTTGTAGTTAGGCACAAAGGAACTCCAACCAGTTCAAGTTCCTTCACTTTTATTCACAGGGACCATTGGAATAATTGGCACATACCTGAGCCACAAACAAAATACCAATGAAAACCCATGCTTGCAGTAAAACATATATATAACACAAGTCCTGATGTACAAGACTCCCGAGAGTTATTCAAAATTCCTAATTCCCACATTTTGTCATCCTTTTGTACCATCCTATCAATTTATGCAGAATTTATGAATATAATAATTTATCATCCTTCTGTATCAAACTACTTACCATGTTGGTTCAATTTTTGGTCCATCTTCATTCAAGTGTTCCCGAGTACATCATCCTCTTTTGTGAAGGAGAAGCATATTATTGTGATAGGCATGTGAAAACGTATTGAGCGTTAGCATGATATTTTCCACCCTATCATAAATAACCCACCATGTGCAAGAGGTCACATTTAGATGTGAGTATAAATAGCAATGATAAAGGTTATTAAGATTTCAAAAGAAACTAAAGAGAAACTTCATGTGCAACCTTTGTTGTTGTTGGTACTACTTTTATTACTATAGAAGGTACTTGGATTCGATGGTGGTCATTGAAGTTGAAGCCCAGAGAGAAGGCCCTAAGCTTCAAAGGATTCACTATCATAAGTATCAATAATGTAGAGGCACAGAGGATACTTTTGCAAGGTAACATCAACAACAATTCAAAGGCTACTAATTTACAAAGTTCTTGACATTTCACTAGGAAATGCCATCCCCAAGTGGAGCCACTATTAGGTTCCTTCACCAATAGGAGTCATAATTTGGATTGACTAAGGTTCAGCCTTGTAATATTGTACATAAATTTTCTTTCTGCAAATGTTTTCCATATTAAAAAAATTTAAAAATGTAAAGAGGGTATGTCCTAAAAGAATAATCAAAGGACAAAAAGAATGAAAATAGGTCACAAAAAATGAAAAATATGAACCCCAAGAAAACAAAAAAGACCATGAAAGTGTGCAAGTCAAAATTCCACTACTATTTAGTTTTTATGCTTAAAAATGATTGTGTGCAGCTTGTCACTTATGCCACAATCCACGAATAGTCAAAATGGTTAAACTTGGCTATTTCATGTTTTCAATTTCATGTCTATAGATAGAGAATAAAATCTGATGAAACAGTGTAATCTTGGCAGATAATTAGATCGATAGACTAAATAAAAGGAGCTCAACTGTGTAAACTGAGCCCTTGGATGAAATAAGGTTTGATTGAGATAGTTTGCTATGTAAAGAAAAGAAAATGTTGAGAATGGTTTGCTAGCTTAAATGCACCCTAATAAAGTGAAGAAAAAATGGTAGAATGAATACATGGGTAAGTAGAAGAAAGGTTGCAAAAGTATGGTGATTGATTAAACAAACAACATATTTATCATTTTTCATCATATGTTCCAAATATGAATGAACAATCAAACATGTAAATGGATTTCAAAGTCAATTAATTAACTTCCCCCATTCATTTCACCCCTGTACTTAACTAATTTCCCATAATAAAGTTCTAAGTATTTAAAACCTTTAAGCCAAAGAGGCCCAGAGCATTTCTCTGACTTTTGGAGGGACTGGACCCTCAGCTCAATGACTTATGGATATCAAATACTAGATTTCCCTCATAAAATTCATCCCCCCGATCAGTTCATTCAGTTTCCTAATAAAACTCATTTTCCTAAGGGTAAAATACTTTTTTCCTAGGAAAAGCATTTTTCCCCATATAAAGCACTTTCATACCATAAACCCACAAAAATTCTTTACCCTAAGTATTAATGTAAATATGTGAAAAACATGTAATTCACAAAAAATCATTGTACTTAGTGTTTTTCCCTTTTCCGCCCATTTTTCATATTAATTACTAACTTTTATTAATATATACAAAATCCCCAAAACACACAATTTCTTTATATATTTAATTCCCGTGTATAAATTAGACCCACCACTTCATTTAATTATAAAATATATTACTACCCATAACTCGAAAAAATAAATAACCCCACTTTAGCCCTTAATCCTACATTAAAGCACCTCAATGAGATTAAACTCTAAATTAATCTCATACTGTCATAATTAAGTGCCCACTAGGCCCCCCACTAGCCTCCGTGAAGTTTCCCTGCCCGATCACTATGCGATCATCCCCCTCTTCATCCGAAAACCCTCGTCCATATCGGGCTAACCCGACATCTATATTTTACCCACTCGATGAATTGGTTTCTCCCCCAGCCCCCGATGCTATGTGTCATCCGATGAATGGAATCGGGCGGCCCCTCCTGAATACCACCAAGTGCCCAAAAGTGGTGCGATATAAATCATCTACCACCCTCCCGCTACACGAAAAATCAACCACTTTTCACCCCATACCCACCAAAACTAACTTTTTACGTATAAAAGCCAAAAAACCCCAAATTGTTTGTTTTCACTAATATTTCATCTGCAAGCCTCTATACACTTGCACAAAACCTACAAACATCGAAGCCGTCAACCCACATACAATTTCACTCCAAAGACGCTGCAAACAAACCCAATCGGCCTTGCAGCCTATACATAGCACATTCAACCACTTGCAGTCGCCAACCACCCTACTCGAAACAAATTTACCCCAGTTCCAGGTATTTAAACCAGAATTCACCAAATACCCTATCAATTTCAAAATAACCATTTGCTGAGTGTTTAGTTAAGTTAAAGATTAATTAAAAATACTCAAGAGCTTGAGCCATAAACTACTGCGGAACATCATTGCCCTAAAAACTTTGAATCCCTCCCCACACTCACATCCACAAGAACTGAGTATGGTTGCCCCAATTGCAATGGATGTGAGGCCCATCACTACACCTCATTTAGACCTTGACCACCTTCCCCTGGCTGACAGAGACTTCCAGATAAAAGATACCACTATCATAGAGCTCCTGCTCAAAGTTCATTGCCAAAGTAGGGACAAGTTGTTGAACCATGCTAATGAAATTGGACTTTGGGAATCAAATTTTCCAATGTACTAGTTCCCACAAGTCCACATTTTTCCTTAAATTGTGAATATGTGCTATGCTTGCTACGTCCCCAGTCACAAAACCATCATGTCTCATGACCAGAAGGTCCTTTTCACCATTATCTCCGAATCCATCAATGAAATGTTGCAGCTCCAACCAAGACCAAACCCAACTCCCCTCTCAATTGGAGACCTATTATACTTATACCTCAAACTCAGCTCTGCCAAATTGGCCCAACTATTCCAAACCTTCATCATAGAAGAAAAGCACATCCCTAACAACCCCCCTCCATATGTAGCAACTATTTTTTCCCCTTGGAGCTGAAATATTGTCGCCATGATATCTTGTGTTTTGGGTTACTCCACAAGTGAGTATATTGATGAAATTATCTTGGCTTTCATGTCCATATATACCCTAGGGCAACCTCCTACAACCATTTATGACTTTGCCACATTCATAGCTGACAGGATGCATGAGCAGTTCACAAGAATGGGGAATGAAAGGGTCCTCAAATACTCTTCATTGTTATACCATATGTTCCTATATTATCGGTCTGATAAGTTTCAATTCACCCTCCAAAAACTAGACACCAAGGGTCAACCAAGGTAAATCATTTTTTGGACCCCATTAATCCATGAGTATTAGTCTCCATACTCCTATTAAGACTTTATTGAGTTATTTGTACATCTAGTTATGACAATGTTGACTGGAAACCCTCCTCCAAGAAGCAGTCCAGAAACAAAGAGAGTTCTTCAACTGTTAAAGCAGACCAAAGTGGGTGACTGGTACCTTTACCAGAACCACAAAGAGACCAGGATATATGGTTGCGTGCTTGCACCATACAAATTGCCAAGATACCTCCCTATGAGGTTGTTTGCATTAGAATATTATAGGTAAATCATCAGTAAGATGAGATAAACTTTGTAAATTCCAAGAAGAAGGCCAATTTCAAATTAA
>Ga0181464_1001398_pt1 | contig 12102 bp, 15 predicted proteins | sample InSIn2gowninarea_FD_119074 | JGI IMG/M metagenome (GOLD analysis project Ga0181464, IMG submission 119074) | Clean room microbial communities from NASA Spacecraft Assembly Facility at Jet Propulsion Laboratory, Pasadena, California, USA -... ...
TACACACTTTTCGTTTTGAGCACTGTTTTTGTGGTTTTTTTGGGGTTTTTGGGCCAGAGTTCCCGTTTTGAGTTTATAGTTCCCGTTTCAAAGTTTACATTGTTCATTGTCGTATTTGATACGAAACTAAAAATGAGTTAAGAAAGAAGTAGCTAACTGACTAAAATTATAAAAAGAGCCTCGTGGTAACTCAATGTACCATTTGGCAACAAGACCAATCAGAGTTCGTTGAAAAAGACATAAGTGAATTGAATCATCAATGATAGAATTGGATGCACACCAGAGGTGATAAGTCATAACATGATTTGACAGACCCTCACCTAACTTACCCTCGAATTTCGGGATATCACTAGGAAACTTATTAGGCATTGGCGGCCAATACGGAAGATAGTAAATCGGATCGTTCGTAAGGTGCGATAAATTAGGTAAATCCAAGGTTGCAATAAATGGTAACTGACGATTAGGTTCACGAAAACCTTGTGTAATGAGACCAGCTCCAGGAGGAGGATATCCACGATAACCTGGAATTCAATTTGCATTAGGAATGTTATAACCTCCTGGGAAACCAGGATTAACCAAACCAAACTAGGGTTGTTCAGGTTGTTGTTAAGTATAGCCAAGGTACGGTTAATACTGATAAACTAGATTTTGTACAGTAGGACCAGATTGATACTGTCCCTGGTATGGTTGACTCATGGCAATTGTACTTAGACCAGCTTGTCTTGCAGGCATCTGGACTATAGGTCCTGACTGGGGTACAGAAACTTGAGGAGTTTGCACTGATGTAGGGATAGTAGAAACGGAAGCTACAGATACTCCAGAAATAGGTGTGGCAACTTGAACAGAAAATGCAGCAGTTGCAGCAACAGTTCGAGGCGGAGTCTGACTTGAGCTAGGCCCAAGGTTGAGGAAGATAACATTTTCTTGTTTATAAGCTCATCCTTTGGATGAGTCCAACTTAGTTTAAAATTCAAACCCTAAGAAGGAGTGGTTCGTTCCTGTTTAAAATTGAACAGGTCCTTTACTATTAAATTTTAACGAGTCCAGTATAGGAAAAACTCGGTGTTTTTCAATTTTAGGGAGTCATAAGAAAAACTTAAGGGAAATCCATGGGTGTCCTTTTTCGTAAATTTGTGTCCCCCAAGCTCGAAAAAGTATAAAATAATACTTAAGAGGACTACTTGACCATTATGATCAAGGAGTACTTTTCATAATTAGTGGCTCCGATTTGAAAAAGTAAAAAAGGGATCAAAGACACATTGTTTTATAACCAATATCAAACTTGAAACGACAAAAGTCTAGTGACCTTTTCATGTTTATACAGTCAGAAAAGAGTTGCAAGTGGGCCACCTTTTTAATTCTGTTTAACGAGTTAAAAAGGGAAAAATCAACAATCTTTTCATATTTTACGAGTCAAAAAAGAGCTTAAAGAAGACTCGTCCTAGAGGAACGAGTGGTATAAAGGGTAGCAACTAGCTCTGGCAATGGTGGAACTGCTCAAAACATGTAATGGTTAAGAGGCTGGCTAATAAAACCACTCATAGATGAGGTCCCTCATAAAGGGTAAACTATCAAGTGGAAGCATTTGATCAGCCAAAGAGATGGTGGTGATGGAAAGAAAACAACCAAGGCTCATCAAATAGAATTTAGCAGATAAAAATAGCAATCACGAGATGTAAATCGGGTATGGGTTCATTTTTACACATGCTTGAACCATAGAGAACTCTACTTGGATTCAGTTTCATTTTTACACAAGCTTGAAACAAAAAACTATGCTTGTTATAAGTTCGCATGCCCCCAACATAATGACTCAAAACGAAGTACATGCCCCCCAAGCTTCATTGCATTCAATGAGGTGGATGGAATGAAGGTTCACTTTCGAGGGAGTTGTTTCATTTTTTAATGAGGTTGACACATGAAAAGAACTATCCTCATAACCCTTGTTTCATTTTTCAAATGAGCTTGACACAAGACAAGGAACTATGCTCATGACTCCTTGTTTCATTTTTTTAACGAGCTTGACACAAGACAAGGAACTATGCTAATGACTCCTTGTTTCATTTTTGAATGAGCTTGACACAAGACAAGGAACTATGCTCAAAACCCTTGTTTCATTTTTTAAAATGAGCTTGACACAAAACAAGGAACTATGCTCATGATTCCTAGTTTCATTTTTTAACGAGGTTGATACAGGAAAAAACTATCCTCGGGACATCCAGTTTCATTTTTTAACGAGGTTGAGACAGGAAAAAACTATCCTCACCTCCTAGTTTCATTTTTTAATGAGGTTGACACAGGAAAAAAATATCCTCAAAACATCTGGTTTCATTTTTTAACGAGGTTGAGATAGGAAGAAACTATCCTCACGATTGGTCAAGAATCAGAAAACAACTGTACAACCTAATATGCAATTTCAAAGGGACTCATAGGCATCATGCCATGATATGAATCCACCTCAAAATCGGAAGGTATGATTCGAGGATCATCAAAAGTAACAGTATTTGATGAAATCATATGAATAGTTGCAATAGAAGGCGATACATTAGGAGGAGAGAAGGAAAAAGTTCCTAGTAAATGAGAATCTTTAATCAAACCTACCCCAACATTCTTGTAAGGGATAGTCATTTTATCAATGTGCTGAACAATATCTGTAGAGGCTGGGTCAGATGATAAATAACTCAGCTGGTCTATCATAAAGATCTTTCCGTTATGAGGAAACTTAATAAGCTGAAAGACCGATGAAACAATAGCAGTCATAGCATAAGACCAATTGCGACCCAGGAGAAGGTTGTAATCTAGAGGGGCATCAACCACTTCCACATCTAGATTTACAGTTTTGCCTTCGACCCCTATAGGTAAATCTTCCGAAATACCAAAAGGATGGAACCCTTGGCCATCAAAATCCTTTAGAATCATCGAAGACTAATTGAGTATAAGAGAACCAAGCGATCTCCAACACTGGATCGACATAATACACGTAGAAGCTCCCTCATCAATCATAGTGCGAAAGCAAGGTCTGTTTTTGACTAACACTAGAATCTAGAAAGCCATTTGATGAGGTAGGCAAGGTGTATTATTCTCTAAATCGAAGATTATTAGGTTCGAATCCTGAATATCAACAGCTCCTATAGTAGACAATAGTAATTTACGTTGTGCTGGGCATGATTGCAACACTTCCAAAGGCGACATTGTTGAAGGGGCAATGGCTAAGTCCTCAATAATGTTATAATTCTAAGCAGCTTTCGCATGTCGATTGAAAGCTAATTCCCAAAATATACCTTTAGCAGGCAGTTTGATTACTAAGTTAGGGTTTCGTTCCTCGAACTGTAGTGGAGCAGACCCAGGAGGAGGTGTCATTGATGTGTTTGAATTAGAAGATTCTTCTTCTTTACCACCAACAGGATTTTTACTACCATAATCTTGCGATCGCGTCGCAATCCTAACATGAGACATCATCATAATGGGTTCTTCTAAGGTATCCAAGGAAGAAGCAATCACCTTACTATCTTGAGTAGGAGAAGGATCCTTCAAGATAGTAGGTGTTTGAGAACCTTTAATGAATTCTGAAAACTCTGCTCGATATGGGCATTCTTTGGTAAAATGATCCTTGTCGCAAATGAAACAAGGATAGCAAGGTTTTTGTTTTTTGTCAATAGATTCATTTTTATTTGTTTTATCTTTTGAATTTTAATTGTTTTTGTTCTTCCCCTTCTCTTTACTACCATATTTCATCATAGATGAATCTATGACATGGACATCGGCAGAAACTTTAGCAAAAGAATCTCCTTTCGGGGAATCAGGTAAAGTTATTGTAGGAGAAGAATTCTTTGAAGATTCTTCTTTCTCTTAGTACTAACTCAACCAATCATACCATCAATGGCATGAGACCCTACAGGAGCTGTAGTTTTTGGAAGATTAGGGACTTTTTTGTGTAAAGTACCTGACTGTGTATAAACGAGGTCAAAGTACTGAGCCTGAGCAATGACTTGCTCTTCAGTGACAACTCCTGCCTTAGCTACATCTTCAGTGATTTTAGGTAACAATGATTTAACAAACCATTCTGCTAAAATTTGATCTGGAATGAAAACTTTCACTAAATGCCTTCTACATTGCCATTCATGAATATGATCATAAATATATGTTGATGTGGATTGTTTTAGTTAAGTTAACGATTCCATGCCATTGTCGTATTTGATACGAAACTGAAAATGAGTTAAGAAAGAAATAGCTAACTGACTAAAATTATAAAAAGAGCCTCGTGGTAACTCAATGTACCATTTGGCAGCAAGACCAATCAGAGTTCGTTGAAAAAGACGTAAGCAAATTGAATCATCAATGATAGAATTGGATGCACGCCAGAGGTGATAAGTCATAACATGATTTGTCAGATCCTCACCTAACTTACCCTCGAATTTCGGGATATCACTAGGAAACTTATTAGGCATTGGTGGCCAATACAGAAGATAGTAAATTAGATCATTCGTAAGGTGCGATAAATCAGGTAAATCCAAGGTTGCAATAAATGGTAACTGACAATTAGGTTCACGAAAACCTTGTGTAATGAGAGCAGCTCCAGGAGGAGGATATCAAGGATAACCTGGAATTGGATTTGCATTAGGAATGTTATAACCTCCTGGGAAACTAGGATTAACCATACCAAACTAGGGTTGTTGAGGTTGTTGATAAGTATAGCCAGGGTACGGTTGATACTGATAAACTAGATTTTGTACAGTAGGACCAGATTGATACTGTCCCTGGTACGGTTGACTCATGGCAATTGTACTTCGACCAGCTTGTCTTGCAGGCATCTAGACTAAAGTCTGGACTGTAGGTCCTAACTTGGGTACGAAAAATTGAGGAGTTTGCACTGATGTAGGGATAGTAGAAACCGGAGCTACAGATAGTCCAGAAACAGGTGTGGTAGGTTGAACAAAAAATGCATCAGTTGTAGCAGCAATTCGAGGCAAAGTCTGACTTGAGCTAGGCCTAAGCTGTTGAACTAAACCAAGTGTAGAGGTTTGGACTGCAGGTTGGACATGTTGCTGAATTGGACCAAAAACCAAAGGTTGTCCAACTTGATTAGATAACTGCATATTAGGTTGCAAATTCTATTGAGTTTGAGATGGATCGCACACCATATTCATTCCGGGACCCATAAAAGGTTGTACATAAGGAAGACCATAACCTGGTTGAACGTAAGGTTGATAATTAGGAGGTACATATCCAGTTCCTTGTAAAAATGATAGACCAGAAGGCAGTTGGAAACCTTGAGTTGGGTACTGACCTTGAAGTTGATAACCCTGAGGCACGTACTGAATCTGGGGTTGATAAGCATCCTGAGGAATATGGGGTTGACCTTGGGGTATGTACTACCTGAAGGTTGAAAACCTTGAGGTAGCCCTCCAAGCGGAAGCTGACTACCTTGGGGTTGCACCCCAGGCGATAACTGACTACCTTGAGGTTGCCCCCCAGGCAGTAATTGACTACCTTGCCCCCCAGACGGTAACTGACTACCTTGAGGTTGAGGGTTTGGAATACTACCAGACATCATAAAGATCTGTTATATGTTCAACGTTTTAGTTCCATTATTACCAGGTGATAACTGATGTCAGTCGGTCGAGGAGGTGCTCCTGAAAAAGTACCAGAAAGTGACTGGTGCCCCAAAGGAACAGTAGGACCACCACATGAAAATGTTTCCAGTGATTGGGAAAACATGGATGACTATATTGACATGATTGATCAAGGATAATAATCTCTGGGTGTAGGATGAAAATAATCACACGCAAACAAATAAAATTTCAATAAAACCACCTAAAGTCTCTAAAGAACCAGAAAATTGAATCATACACCTAAAAAATCTAAGAGTTCAAACCACACACAAATAGTAACTTCTTGTACTAAAAACACTAGTTGGTGATGAAATCCAATGTCATAGAATTTAATATAGAAAGGGCGGTTGGAGCAGTTACCCCGACAACCTACTTAATGAAATAGATTGGCACAAGTTTATTCACAAAACCATCTCGAGTGAAGAGAACCCCCTAGAGAGTCCAAGTGAGTCTAGTCGACGTTTGCTCTAGGTACAGTGAGACCCATCCTTCACCGTCACCTTAGAACATAATCTTAAGTTTATGGACACTAAGGTTACCAACAACAACAAATACAACTGGGGGAATAGTCTACGATCCAATCTACGTGCAAGGGTAGAGTAACAAAGCTCAATCCCCTTGAAGGCTCCTCAACATGATCAATTTGAGGTTTACTAACAAGTGACCCTAGGCTCCTCGACAATGGTTAATTCGAGGCTTACCGTTTATAATACGCGCAAATCTTCTATCTTTCCCAATGAAACAGACTTTATTGTCTCAAAGGTTCAGACATGATCTCATGATTGACTCCTTTAAGAGAAGCTTCCTAGATTATGTCAATTACAATTGGATTTATTTTGTACCACAAGATAGAGCTACTTCTTTGTTTTAACTATCTTGGAGAGTTAATTACTCCCTACTCTAAGATACTAGCCTAAGCTATATTTGTGATAAGAGCCCTAGAAATAAAAAGATTGCTAGATCAATTTTAATTAAGCGTTAGTTTTATGGGTTGTTCTTTAAGTCAATAGGTATGGAAATGAAACTTTGATGGTGTGAAGACTCGACTCCAAAAACACTAAAAAATGCACCTAAAATGATAAACAATCTATTTTTCCTTCAATGAATTTCTAGCTAAAAGAAAGAGTTCGAGAATGCAATTATTTGAGAAACAAATCTTTCTTTCAACATGTAAATGAAAAGAAAATATTTTTGTCTTTTTCAATAAGAACTCAAAACGAGACTACTAATTATGCTCACAATAAATAAATCCCTTTCCTTTTTCAACACTCAAAACTACAAAAACCAATTTCTTTCAAAAGAGATTCTACAATTTCTAGAAAACACTCAAAACTATAAAAACTAATCTTGAGATCTAAAAACTTCTAAAAACCTAATTGAAATAAAAGCTTCAATTCTTTTTTAGGACGATTTACTTAGTTGTTCAGTAAACTAAGGATTCATTCGTTCAGAATAACAAATCAATCAAAAAACATCCAGATATGTTTTCTTTTATAAAATGAAGTTCAAAACTTATAACCAAGTTCATTCAAAGATTTGCAAAGAGAAAAGTAAGTCTATTTCTCACAAAGGACGGATTTCACAAACCAATCAGACTCATCAAGAAGACAAAAAGACACCAGGGTAATCTAAGGTTTCTCAGGCTTCTAATTTTTGAGTCACTACAGAGACCAAGTGAAAACCACTCCAGAAATGCAGAACTTCTAGAAAATCATCTAAAACAAAAATACCAATCGAACTTACTTATAAGAGATTTTTGCCAAAACACATGCAGATCTAGGTAGACACTAAGAGCCATAAATAAAACCTAAACTTAACTAGAAGAAAACATTTTAGGTTTTTCAAAGATTTGACAGGGTCTGCAAGCTTCCAGAAGAACCAGATGTGGTACTGCTCTATGTACTAAAGGAAATGTGCGGAGATGCCCACACTATCTGGAAAAGGAAAGTGTGGTCCCCTGAAAACTTCGAAAAAACAAAAAATAATCCATATCCTAAAAACTACCCAATCCCACACACATCAAGCAAAAACCAGAAATGAGAACAATTTTCTCAAGTCAAAGACAAAGGAAAACCAAAAACCAAATTCAGTTCCCCAGTATGGTCGCCAATTTTTTGGCCGAACAAATCGATCTTGCGAACAAGGTCGATCTCCCTAGTATCAAAAGATATCTAGCAACAATCGGAACAAGCAAATCTATCTTTCTCTAAACATATGCGATTCATTAATAAAAACTATAGAGGTGTTTAGACCCTACCTTAAGTCCAACTCTAGTTTGTAGCAGCCATCCTTCAATCGTCTAAAAGAGTTTCCTTCTAAGAACCTGCAAACACAAACAAACAAACATCAAATAACACTTGCATAGCTAATATCATAAATCATGTTCATTATGGTGATCAAGGAATCCTTAAAATAAACCATAAAACACAGCTTATTGAGAAAAACAAACTTATTTATATTAACTTTGAAGTAGAAGAACCTTACAACCTTTGGTGCCTTGATGTTGAACAAGCTCTTCCCAGGGTCTAAAACAAGAATCTCCTTTACTTTGACAAGCCTTACACTCTTTCAAATGATATCAAAGAGGTATGTAATCTCTCCTCATAAAAGCTCAAATAGGAAGACTAAGTTCCAGCAACATTTCACCTCAAAAATATTCAGCTTTCAACCTCCCAAGTAACCAGCCCAATGCTTCATTTTATAGTGCAAAGGAAGGAGGTTATAGGTCCACCTATGAAGGGATAGAGTCCTCCTTCAAAGGGATAAGCTCCTCACATCAAGGGGTTAGCTCCTTAAGGTATGGGATGCATGAACTTTAAGGGAGCGAACTTGCCACCTCAAGATTCCTTCCAGAAGCTTCTAGAAATGACTCAAAGTGAGTTTTTAAGAATATACTTGCACCTTTTTTACTTTTACAGGGGTCCGCACCCATAACATAGAGACAGGGTGGTCAGATGTGCAAGGAACATGACCTTTATGTGTGGGACTGCAGGTAATGCTAAGAAAAAGTACGGAACCATAGTTTTAGAGACTTTTGAGGGTTTTCTCTTATTTTCAAGGCTTGATATGAGGAACTGAGGCTTAAGACTTGCAAAGGAGGAAAGTATGAGTGGTAATGGACTCATACAAATTGTAGAATGTCAAGGTGACAATTTTTTGTGCAACACTGACCCAGGTTCAATGTTAATTAGCCAGGCAAATCCCTACACTATTGTCCCTTTTGGCATCAATCCGCGAAGCGAGGACTAAAGTCTCACCCGAAGCAATATGTGGGGATGTAGGAACCAAGTTTCTGCACCTAAGATGGCAGTGATGTCACTTTATACCCTAACCCTTCCTTCGCGCAGATCGATAATCCTTTTAGTTTTTATCTATAGATGGCAGTGATGTCACTTTATACCCTAACCCTTCCTTCGCGCAAATCGATAATCCTTTTAGGTTTTATCTATATACTCCCCTTAGTCGTCGTCTAGACCTTTGCAAAAGTCTACGACTATCTTTTGTGTACCCTAAATAAGCAATTTAGACAATTATGCACCTCTGTAATTACTCTTACTATTGTATTTACCTGGATTAGCTTAAGTAGTGGATAACTTCAACATGCATTATGATTATCTTCATGTAAACATATATTCTTACTTGTGTTCATATAACAAAGCGAAACACATAGATTCGCGCATCAATACAACATTAAATCATAAACCCAGTATTCAACATAACATAATCGCATGCATTCATAATAGAAGTAAAATAGCTCATACACAGGCAATTCCAGAATAATTCTCTTTATTGATGTTCAGATCTCCTTTACAGACTCTAACTACCCTGCACACACAGCTGTAGGGGTCCGCGCACTCAGTTGTGGACTTCTACCCTAGGCCTCTGCACACACAGTTGTAGAGCCTCTTTCCTAGGCTAAGACTCTTTGCTCTTAGCTCTCACACACCCATTACAACAATGACTCTTCAAAACATATCTCCACTGAACTACCAAAAGACTCTTCTAAGACTTCTTTTTATACAATCGCATGGCCTACAGACCATGGGTAGATCTCCAAAAGCTGACATGGCTTACATTAAACAAAGGGCAGAAACACTTTATGAATCTTTACATCTCCGCACTCCACGACCAAAAAATGTGGATACTTTACACTTCTTATACAAAACTTGGGCTTTCTACCCCAAAACTTTGGCTTTTAACCCCAAAATTGACCGTAGGGAACCTGTTCCCAACACAAGTAGAGTAGGAAATAAAAAAATGAAAAGAGAAAAAATAATAGGAAAATAATAAAATCTCAAGTGAAAACCTCTTTTAAGGCACTTGAGATTGGCTCACTGATTGAAAAACTCCTTTAGGCAGTCAATGGGTTGGAAAGAAAAAAGAAAAAAAATATATCCTAGGTGAAAACCTCCTTTGAGGTGCCTAGGAAAATATACTAGTTGAAAACCTCATTGAGGCATCTAGTAGGCCTAAGAAAAAGATAAAATGAAAAATGAAAAAGAAAAAAATATTTTCTCCATGTATCTTTCTCTGATGAATGAAGGTTCTCTCCAACCTTTGCAAGTAACAAGAACAGTGTAGCACCAAAAGAAAAATATTGATCAAAACCCTAATGAAAGGAAGTCAAACTTGGGCTTTCTTCCCCTTTTCCCAAATTCTCCAACAGGACCAAGGCCATGTCAATCCATCACCCACATCCATTTCCATGACATTTCTCATCATTCCCAAGCCTTTCCTACTCATTTTCTCATTGTCCTGAAGTGCTACAGGAAAGTTCTGTTTTGCTACAAGAATGTCAAAATACATAGGGCATAAATTGTTTTGACCATATCTACAAAACCATGAAAAAATTTGCTAATATGTTTCATCTAGAGATGTATAAGGATGATGGTAACACGCTCAATAAATTTCATCAAATTCCAATGCATACTTTTCTTGAAATTGGCCTCCATTTCCTACAATCAGTTTCCATTTTTCTCAAGATTTGTGCATCTGTTGGCCAAGATATTTTATGGGGAGATGCATAAGGATGATGGAAATATGCTTAGAAAATTTCATGTCAATCAAATCTATCATTTCAAATATACTTTCCAAAAATTCTCTACTATAGGAGAAAACAAAGCTGCTACAAGAGCAAACATAGTGCTATATGAAGCTACTGAGCATGGGAAAGGGAGGAAGATTTGAACTTTTTCATATGGAGGCAAGTATAGGAGTCTATAGAAGCCCTTAGTAGCCATATACTCCACCAACCTTCATTGTTTCTCCACTATCCCACTAAACATCCACAAAATATTACCCTCCACCTCTATTTTTACCCATTACCATCGCTAAAAGGCTCTCCAACTACCACCGTAAATTTTCCCATGAATTATCAATATTTTTAAAGGCCATAATTAGAGAAAATTATGAACTTGAGGGGCCTATCTAGCTGCTACAGGAAGACACATAGTCCTATAGTAGCCTACATAAACCCTACAGGATCAAATTTGTAGCACTAGTCCAAGAACTTTGAAGACCACAACACTTCAAAAGGCTCATAAAATAGGTCTGTGTAGCTACAAGGTTTCCTCTAGGTTCCTACAAGATCATTCATCATAAGGAATCAACCATGCTAGGTCAGCTACAAAAATAGTATTTTAACACCTTGAACCAGAGCAATTTCCATCAGCAATAAAAAATTCAAAGCCAATGAAAGGATTACTAAAGATTAAGAATCACATCTTAGAAGAAATTCTAACAGTCACATCAACCTTACGATCACTACATCAAGGTTCCAGCAATCACATCAGGAAGAGGTCCAACAATATATCAGGTTCCAACAATCATATCAATGTTCCAATGGTCACATCAATAACTCGAGAATCACTTGCAAATAAATAACTTGGGTAAGGCTCAGGTATGCAATCCTCTAAAACTTTCCTATGAAATCATTTTAGCTAGAAAAACCTTGCAAGTCTATGAAGGAATATTTTTTTATAGCCAAACTTAGTAGCAGAGAAGCCTTGGCCATATCTAGCAAGTAGCTTTGCTTTTCCACCAATACATCCACATGTGTGGGAAACAAACAAGGAAACAATGAAAAATACTTGAGAAACTAGATAGAGGATAAAAGTGTGAAGGGGAAGGTGAGGCCAACTCAATTAACTTTGAAAGAACTCTGAGTTTATTTTTCATGCAATGAAAAAAGAGAATAAATAGAATAAAAAATATAAAAAAATAATAATTAAAAATAAATCAAAAATAAAAATAAAAGCTGGACCCACCACCTCTTGGCATGCAAATACTAATTGCTATAGGATTCATGTTGTGTGTTATAGGATCAAAACAGCCTGTTGCAGGATCAAAACAAACTATTATAGGATTGATACAGTTTGCTACATGAAGCTAACCGAGTGACTTGGATGCAAAATTTCACCCAAAACAACTACTAGAGCTTTGGGAAGTAAGGAAGTATTCAAAGTAAATGGCAAGGGTGCAAACGATCATGCCA
>Ga0181464_1001400_pt1 | contig 12098 bp, 9 predicted proteins | sample InSIn2gowninarea_FD_119074 | JGI IMG/M metagenome (GOLD analysis project Ga0181464, IMG submission 119074) | Clean room microbial communities from NASA Spacecraft Assembly Facility at Jet Propulsion Laboratory, Pasadena, California, USA -... ...
TTCTTGTTATAATCATTCCTTGCATATCCATTAATCATTATAGTCCATGAAATTGCTTTGCATCATGCATTTTGTCAGATAATTCTCAAGCCTTGTGTATTCTTCCATATTTTGCACACATGTCTATAGGGCACTCACAACAACAACATTCGATGCAAAGCCATTTTCAAATACTCTTTGAATAATGTCTATACCTTATTCTAGAGCTCCCATGGTGGCACATGTTGAAAGAATGCTAACAAAGGTTGCAAAATTTGGCTTTACATCTAACAATTGCATATGCTTAAAATTTTGTAGAGCCTTTTCAGAAAACCTATTTTATGCTATCATTGTAGTCTATGAAACTACATTTCAATGAGGCATACATTTTTTACAAGATACTTATTTATATTATATCTCAAGAAAAATATTTTGATCCTCTATCTTTCATCAATGTCCTTACCCTTTGAACATCAAGGTAACTACAATGTTTTGTGGGCATCAATCATAAATAATGTTTATGCTGGTTAGTGGGGCCTACCAATTAACAATGTATATGTTGGATAAGACTAGTAAAAATGATAGTGGATGGACATTCCAAGGATACAAGAGTTTTGTGAAATTTTATCTATTGAAAACTACATCTCTATTTAAATAATATAAATAAATGATTATTCCTTTGTGATGAAGATAAAAGTAAATTATTCTATTAGGTATATATGGCTACCATTAATTCTTGAATCATAGAGTGAATTTTTATCTTGGGATAATTTGAGAGAACTCATTCTAAGGAATGTGCACAATGCTAACAATTTATTTATACTTTTTTTATGTATAGAATGTTTACATTGTGCCCCTTAGGATGAGTTTTCACAATGATTTCAAAATTAAAAATTCCTTTTAATATTTAATGGTATCAAAATATATAAATGGGAAATCATTTACTCTATCAAATATATACAATTTCTTATTACTATTATGTACATTGAGATAATGTGGATCTCAATGAATAATTTTTCATGAGTTTTGTATTGTTGAAACCATCTCTACTTTCTTTCAAATCTAATTTGCTATAATGTTGAAGCATAAATTGTTTTTATAATATACTTATTTAAAATTATATCTTTCATTAATGTCCTTACCCTTTGAACATCAAAGTAGCTACCCTAACATCCTTATCACCTTCTTGGTAAGTTGTATTCATTTTTCCAAAGTACATCAATTTTGTTAAAGACTCTTGAATGAATGCTTAGGAGCTTTACACCCTTAAAAAGAATTTTACTTAAAGGATCTTGGGGGATAAACCCAAGGTATGTTCCTAAGTATTACGTTGATATTTGAAAGTCTTCTATGTTTCTTTTGATAGGTTTTAAGAGAGGATAAGAGAAGAAATTGAATATGAAGGTGATGAAGAACATATCAGTAAGGCAACTTTTAGTTATTTTCATTGCATGTTGTTATTTTTGTTAGAGTGATATCTCCTAAATTTTTATCATTCTTGATCTATGTAGGTTATGTTTTTGATATATTTATAGGTACCATGTCACATATTTTTGCAATTGAACATAAAAGTGATAAAAAACACAATACTAAGATAAGTAACTTTTAGCAATTTTTATTACATATTGTTCTTGCATAAAAGTGATATATGTTAAAAGTTTTTTGTTCTTGATCTATGTAGGGTGCATTTGTTACATGTTTATAAGCATTGAATGTCACAGGTTTTTGCAACTAAACATGAAGGTGATGAAGAATACAATAATAAGATAAGTAAATTTTGTGATGTTTTCATTATGCTTTTATGATTTTGTGTTTATGCTAAAGTGAATTCTATAATAGAGGTATATTTATTTCATCAAGTGTATTTGTTATAAATTCCTCAAGTACCAAGCAAATAAGTCTACACTATAGCATCAAGTTTTATTGGCATGCTATTTATAACATCTTTTTCTTCATCTAGATACCTAACAATCTATAAAAAGTTATATTTATTTCATCGATGATTTAAATCTCATATAAATATTAAAAAAATCAAGGTTGTATTAAAATTTCCTTCTTATTAATTAAGGGGGTGGTTATAAATTACCTTTATATAATTATTTAAAAAATAGGAATGGTTTAAAATTGCCTCCTTAATAATTAAGGAGGCATTTTATAATCACCACTTTAAATAGTAAGTGGACAATTAATAACTACCTCCTTAATTAGGATATAAGGTGATAGTTTCTGATACCACAAATAGATGATTATTAACTCCTTCCATAGGGAATCAACTTTTAGCAATAGCCGCATAGAAAATAAATGCATAACCACCCCTAAAAGTCTTTAGGGGTGGTTTTAAATCACCCCAAAGTCCTTTTTTGGTATAGTGAAAGGAAATAAGTACAAAAATAAAATGCAATGGAAGGGAAACAAATGCACACCAATATGCAGTCATCCCATCATCACTAGTTATGGCTCTTAATGTAACTACATTTGAGTGATTCATCCTATCAACTTGCACACCAATACTCTTCATTGAAAAAATATCACAAATACTTGTTAAATTAAATCATATAGTCTTGCAATTATCTTTTATGTTACAATAGGCCCCTGTTGAAATATAATAATCAATAATAGAGCTCGCATAAATACAAACATCTAACATATGTAGTAAGAATATAATCATCAAGAATTAATGATATACCTCATAAGGATTCTTCTCATATTCAACATCAAGTACACTAAAAATTTAAACCTTTACATCTGTAACAAATCCCTTAATATATATACATTCAATAATTTGGTTTAGCACACAATCCACATTTACAAGGAAAAAGATCTTAGCATAGAGAATAAATTAATAAATTAATAACTCTCGTACTTGATCCAATATATTTATGTAGAACACCAATAGGATTCATTATTAAGTTTCTTATGGATACAACACTTAATTATGAATATGCTTATAAAAATGAATAACATCCTACCAAAAATTACAAACTATGGAATAATGACCACATAGTGCTAGTAGGGATATAATTTACAAAAAATGTAATTAAAATTTAGAACCTTCGGTTTTATATAAGAACCCCAAACTCCTCCACAAATATAATCATCCATATCAAAACCTCATTGAGAATTGTTGAATATATATTATACTTTATCATAAACATAAAATCAAAAAGTATATAATGAAAATATCATAAAATTTAATTATTTTTTCTTCATCATCTTCGTGTTTAATTGCAAAGACCTGTGATATGATATCGATAAACATATCAACAAACACACCCTACATAGATTAAGAACAATAAATAATAGCAAATATCACTCTGATGAAAGAATATGATGCAATAAAAATAGTTAAAAGTTACTTATCTTATTATTGTGTTCTTCATCATCTTCATGTTCAATTGCTTCTCTTATCCTTCTTGAAACCTAACAAAAAAAATATAGAAGACTTTCAAATACCAAAATATTACTTAGGAGCTAGCCTTGGGTTTATTCCTCAAGATCCTTTAAGAAAGTAAACTTCCTTTTAAAGGTGTCAAGCTCTTAAGCACTCATTCAATATTTTTTGACAAAATTGATGTGCTTGAAGGAAAGAATACAACTCTCAAGTAATTACAAATAATGAAATAACAAAATTGATTTTATTTGAAATTTAAAAAATAATGCAATAACAATTTTGTTACTAACACATTCATATTCTCAAGAAATTACAAATAGTTCTATAATTTTAATAATATCATAATTTAACCATAATATCTGATATAGGCTAGACAATAAAGGAGGAAAGAGAAACCTTCAATAAATGTTCACCTCATAATTCCATCTATACAAGAGGGTTTATCCTTTATGGATGACTTCCACATTGATCACTTTCCAAAAATCTTCACCTAAATATTCATTATGCTCAACGACTTTAGGGTTAGTACTCATCCTTGTACCTTCAACTACTATGGCCACTATGTTATCTTTACGGATATAATTCAAGTAGCATACCTTTCTCTCAATCTATGTGCTCAATATCTATATGTTCTAGGTATCATTTTTAATTACTACAAGGAAAATTAATAGCCTAGATAAACTCATCGCATAACATACAATACAAACTAATTTAACCATTTTAATTTTGAAATAATAATTATACCATTGATGAATATATCTATGAAAATTGCTCTTCAAGCTTTTATTCCCATGTCCTTCTCTTGGTTTGTGTGCTCAATATTATTTTCAATCCCTACATGAAAAATTAACATAATAGATAAATTCATTGCATAGCATACAATACAAACTAATTCAACTATTTTAAATTTGAAATAATAATCATACCATTTATGACGTTATCTGTGAAATATGCTCTTCAAACTTTTCTAGCCACTTTTTATAATTCTCTTCAAGCTTCTCTTATAGCTCTTTATAATTATGTTTAACCTTATCTTCCAACTTTTTAATATTTAGTGCCATATCCATATAAGCATTTAGGGCCCCTTATAGCATCTCTTCTAATTGAGCGATTGTAATGTATGATGAGCAGCATCAACTTTGAAATTTTCAACCTCATTTCAATAATTATATCCATCGAAATCATGTATGCTATGAATCACCTCTTGATCTAACTTACCATCATATTCATTTATGTTATGGATCACCTCTTTTATTAGACCTTCTACACAAAAAATGAAAGAAAATAATTTATTCTTCCATTAAGTCTACTTGGTACTCATAAATCACATAAGAATGTAAAAAATACAAAAATATTATAAACCATAATTATTGCAAGATATGTAAAAATTTAGTATCTTAAGGAACTTGAAATTCTTTTTAAGGAAATGTAGGAGAGAGACACAATCTCATGGAATGTAATGGCTACAGGATATGCATAGAATGATCATGGCTTGTAGACTCTCAAGTATTTTCAAAAAATGAAAGTGATTGGTTTTAGACCATATTTAATAATAATTGAAAGTATTTTGCTATATATTATTATGCAAGCATGATTTGGATAATGGAATAGTTTTATTATATTATGGATGTATGATATGGACAATGCAATAGTATCACCAATCTAATGATATGATGTTCTCAAGCCTCAATATATAAGTATGATATATTGAATAGTATTAACAATGCTTGGTAAATTGAAGCTAAGTCCTATTATGCAAGTTTGTGGCAGTATTGACCATGTATGTCATATTGTACCTTAGAAACCTCATCATTAAAGCTTCTTACGAATAATTCAATAATAATATTAAAAATGTGATATGTTGCACCAAGCTCGTGTTAAGTAAGTAGTTTATGACTAATTCAATTGTATAAATAAGAGCAACATGATACTTTAGAATGTGGATAATAATATTTTTTATGAGTATAAGGGTGTATTTTAAAATATTCTGACAACCTTTTACATTTTTTAGAAAAGTTCTCATAGGTTTTGAAAGGGTACCCAAGAACCTTTTCTAGATCATCTTCTTAAAGAGATATACAATGAAGATCACAAAATCTAAGTAGAGCTACAAAGTGACCTCCATAGCTTGATAAAAAAAATGAAACTAATAGTAATACAATCTACAACATGCATCTCAATGTATCAAAATATTTGGAATTTCAAAAAAACTCTTAACATGTCTTATCTTAGAGATAGAGCTCAAGATATCTGAAATATAACTATTGGAGAAGAGTCTCCAAGGAATAATTAGCATGGATTGAAAAAGGATTTGAAATCCCTTTATTGATTGCACACAAATCCAAAAAATGCTCTTGATCAATCTTCCAATATCCCAAGACAAAGCTCCCAATATTTGAATAAACTATATTGACAACTACTGGAGATGAATCTCAAGGAAACAATCTAATCTACAAATAGGGCTAGATATAGGATTTAAAATCCCATTGCCATCCATGGGTATCCTTCCTTTGTATCCCCTTCTAATTTACTAGAGGGTTATCTAGTTTAGATATACATAGTTCATACCTTTGCTATTTCATTTCTTTCCTTTACCATTATCCACATGAATCTAGAGGGAAACATGTGTGTCCTTAGGGCTCAACCTTACAACTAGGTTCATAACCTAGATAAAGTTACTAATATCTTCTAGGAGGTCTCTAAGAATTTCCTCATGATAACAACTGACCTTAGATAACTGAATTCCCTTTGTTTTACCTAACCACCAGATAACAAGACACAAATTTTTGAGATTCCTTTCAAAAGAAAGAACATAAAAATGATTCCACATCCCTCATATCTGCTCCAACACCCTCTATTAAGTGAAAAATATATCCTCTATTTCATTTCAGAAACCCAATGCTCTGTGAATCACTATTTGAAAGTTTGACAAGTTCAATAGGGTTTCAATAGTCCTATTAGTGGTGGTTCCAATGTATTCTCTCATAAAGATTATAAGACAACAAGAAGAAAATTTTCATGATTCCTTCCTGAATAAAAAGAATATAACAATGATTTCATATATCTCAGATGATCTCTAATACCTTGTGTTGATTAAACATATGTCTTTTATCTTGTTCTATAAATCCAATGCTATGTGAATCACTATTTGAAAGCCCTTGATATAGTGTTTTAGTTTGGAAATAATATTACTCATTTAACTAGACACATATCATGAGCTTGACCCTACTCTCTCTACCAAGAATGAATTAATGTTGCAATCATGAATGATGTTGTTAAGCGCCAAAGTCTCCATGTGGTACCCTTCCAAGGGTCTTTTAAAATATTCACAATCCTTACAACCCTTGTCTATCCTCCTTGGTTCTAGCAATCCCATACCTTTCCTTCCTATAAGACATCATCAAGATAGATCCAACCAAAAAAATATTTTTTGTTATCAATAATAGAGAATTGATTTTCCTAAATTAGGGTTTTGTAAACCATCAACAACCCTAAAATCCTCTCTATCACCCAATAACTAGTTCTCCATACTACTAGTGAATTAGTGTTCCCTGTAGAACTATCATCATCAACAATGCTCACAAAATCATCCTTAAAACCATATACCATTGCAAATCCTACCATATACTTATTCACCTCTCATGAAAAAATATATCCCATCAAGTATTTTCAAAAAATGCAATTGATTAGTTTCAAACCAGATTCAATAACCTTTGTAAGTATTCTTCTCGTATGTGCAACTCTTACAGCTTTAGAATGGGGCATGGATAATCATGGAAAAATAAATAGATGTGGGTTTATTTCACATGTAATTGTGATAACAACCCTTATAAATATGTATTCAAAATGTGAAAGCCTTAAGAAGGCAAGTTTTTTGTTTGATAATATATGTGCTAACAAAATAATTTCATGGAATGCAATGATTGTAGGATATGCAAGGAATGATTATAACAAGAAATCCATCAAACTATTTGAACAAATGAAATATGTTGGCATTAATCCAAATGATGTTACATTTGTTAGTGTATTATTTCCATGTAGCCATGCAAGTCCAATGAAATAGGACTATCAATAATTTAAATTTATGAATGATTATTATCATAATATACCCACAATGAAACACTATATATGTATGGTTGACCTTCTTGGTTGTGTAGGGCATATATATGAAACAAAAAGACTTTAGAAACAACATGCTAATAAAACTTGATGCAATTGTGATAATAGAACTAATAATTAGATTAATTTTATGAAGCTTACAACTCATCTCTCTCTCTCTCTCGCTCTCGCTCTCGTAATATTTAATATAAACCAAGTGCTTCAATGCTATATGCTTCATAATAAACAAAAACCTATTAAGCTTAGTAGATAAAGGACCATGGGGAAGAGATGCCTCATTTTCCTTATTTTCAACATCTTGAACCATGTGATATACTACCTCACTTTGTCTAAAAATACTTGCATGATTTTTTTGTATAATGTAAGTCGTGAACACTTTAGGTATGGGATGCAATGCCTAGATAATATTTACAAATTTCTCAACTACAATGAACCAATTTTATTCTAAAAGCCTTGAACCAGTAATTAAATAATGCAAAATCCAAAAAATGTATGTTTTTTCTCCATGTAAGCTAAGAGTTAAAGTGAAAGTGAAAAAATTAATGGATTGCAATGATTGCAAGGTATGGAAGGAATGATTGTATGAGAAATTATTGTAAGTGATGCCAACCATTTTTACCATTTCAAAGATGGACAATGTTCATGTTGTGCCTATTGGTGATTGACTAAAAGATGTTTGTTGTACTAGAAATACAATGAAGCTTTTCTAGCAAATGCTTTATTTTAGAAAATAATATAGAATCCAAAAAATTTATGCTTTTTTTCAATGTAAACTAAAAGTTAAAGTGAACAATATGGCATGTAATCTAATGTTGCAATATCTCCAATACTAGCATCTATTATGAGATTTAATGCAGTCTCCATAAAGTTCTTCTTTATGTAAATTGTGATGAAGGCACCTTCAACTGCTTTGTAAATAACTTTCTATATAAAATCTATATTATGCATATGTTACCAAAAAGTACACAATACACAAAAATTCAAAAGGAGGACCCAATAAACAGAAAATGCAATTGACTAGTTTTAGACCAAATTCAATAACCTTTTCAAGTATTCTTCATGTACATCGTGTAACTTTTGCAACTTTTAAATGGGGCATGGACACTCATGCACAAATAACTAGATGTGAATTTACTTCACATGAAATTGTGATAAGAGCTTTGATAAACATGTATTTAAAATGTGGGAGCATTAAGAAGATAAGTGTTTTGTTTGACAAGATGCATAATAGACAAACAATTTCATGGAATACAATCATTGCAGGATATGCATGGAATGATTGTAGCAAGGAATCCATAAAATAAATTAAACAAATGGAATATGTGGGCATTAATCCAAAAGATGCTATATTTATTATTATATTATCTCCATGTAGCCATGTAGGTCTAGTAAAAGAGGGCTATCAATACTTCAAATTAGGATTGATTATTATCGTATTACACCATAATGAATGCACAATACATGCTTCTTGACCATGTTGGGCATCAAAATGAAGCAAAAGATATTTAAAAAATATGCCAACAAAAATATGATGTTGCAGTGTGGAGTTACTTGCTAATTATTACAAAGACCAATTTGTAGGCAATAATGATGCAGTCATTCACCACGTGACAAACCCTTAACTTGCATGTTTTTTCGCCTTCCTCACCTCATTCGCTTGTATGTGTATTTTGCTATGTTTATTGCCAATTTGGGTGGTAAATCCCCAAACAACAACTACACTAACCAATGCTTGCATGATAAATAAATATTTTTGCTCTTAAGTATATACACCTACCTAATTGTGTGCGTAGATAAACCCTTACTGACCTAATTCATTTTCTCATATGCATGTTTTTCTCAATTTTGATATTAATTTGGGAGATAAACCCCCAAACTAAATGTGACTTTCTTTCACATATAATTGTGATGTTGAGATGATAAGGGTTTTGTTTGACAAGATGCATCATGAAAAAATAATTTCATAGAAAGTAATGTAGGTCTAGTGATAGAAAGAAAGAAATTATATTAATGTCCACAGATGAACAAAAGTGGTCAATGGGACTGAGGGTTATACAAGTCTACAATAGCATGATGGGCTCGGTGGCCCTCACTCAAAATAAACTATGAAAAGTCTAAGAACAATATAGGGGTTAATACCTAAAAGGAAATAAATAATCTAACAAAGAAACATAATAAGCAAACATGGTCAGAGGGATATCAATAACTTCAAATTCATGAACGATTATTACACCCATAATGAATAAAATTACAAAATCCATCCATGGTTGACCTTCCTAGTCATGTTGATGTTGGGCTTCAAGATGATGCAAAATAATTTATAAATAGCATGCCAATAAAATGTGATGTTGTATTGTAGAGTTATTTGCTTAGTATCTTGAACAGTTTGCAAGCAATAGTGATGGATTCATTTGCCATATGATAAACCCTTCACTCGACTTCTCTTTCGCCATCCTCATATCATTTACCTATATACGTATTTTACCCTTCACTCAACTTCTCTTTTGCCATCCTCATATCATTTACCTATATGCCTTATGATAAACCCCAAACGCTTGGCACATGCCAATTTTTAGCTATGCGTACCACATGAACTCTTTTTTGTTAAAGGTTAATTGTAATGGGAATTTTAAACCATTGTATTATGATTTATAACCACTATTTAAAATAGTCATCTATCACCATCTATAGGGGTGGTTTGTAATTGTCGTTTATTACCATCTACAAGGGAAATTTTAAACCGCACATAAAATTCGCCATCTATTATCTCTATTACAACAATTTAAAATCATTGTAAAAGAACTATTGTAAAAAAGCTACACTATAAACCCAATTTTGGTGTAGTGTTAATTACTTGATCAACAATAGATTGGATATTGCATTTACAATTCCATAACTTGCAAGGTTTCAATATGTTCATCATGTGTCACATTGGAAGGGGGGTTAAGCACATCTTGATGTATCAAAAGGTATTTTCAAGAAAAGACATCTTTTATGAGAAGGGATAAAAGATACAGTTATTTGCTATACAATAATGGATTTTATAAGAGATACAAATAGATGAAGATCTATTTTGTATTTTGTATTTTCACTTGGAAGTAGTCTTATTACTTGGTCAAGTAAGAAGTAAGAAATTATCTTAATGTTCCCAATGGGATTAAAAACATAAGAGTAAGCATCATGTGGCATTATACAACCTAAGAGAATATGTGGTTGAGACAAATTCCAAGAAACTTGCATTTGATAAAAAGGATGTTAATCTTTTATGTATGGATAATCAAGATGCCACAACTCTTGCAAAGAATCTAGTAATTTAGCAAAGGATTAATCACATCAAGATTCAAATCCTCACATTATAGATTCAATCTTATCAACAAAATTAAGTGGAGCTCACTACATTCCTTTTGAAGATAATCTTATCTTTTAAATATCTTTATCAAAAAGTTGATCAAGAACCAATTTGTTAAATTATGAGAGTGGCTTTGAGTTTTGAATACTTCCATTGAAGAGAAAATGTTAAGTATATGTCAACATTCCTCCATCTTATTTCAATGTTGAGAAGGATGTTACATGAATCAAAATCTCATATCATTAATCAAAATTCTAAATTTGACATTATGGCATTGTATTTATTTATTATGTGATATTAACATATAATAGAATTCCTTTTGAAGGTAATCTTATCTTTTAAATAGTTTTATCAAAAAGTTGATCAAGAACCAATTTGTTAAATTATGAGATTGGTTTTGAGTTTTGAATACTTCTATTTAAGTGAAAACGTTAAGTGTATATCAACATTCCTCCATCTTATTTCAACGTTGAGAAGAATATTACATGAATAAAAATCTCATATCATTAATCAAAATTCTAAATTTAACACTATGATATTATATTTATTTATTATGTGATATAAACATATAATAAAATTCCTCAATAATAACAATGCTAGTAACTAAGTATGTGAGAAAATTTAATCATGTAAACGTAGTTAATCCTTTTAAACATTAGATCATATATGCATCATATAATGTAGTTAATCCTTTTATTAATTTTATTTTTAGAAGATAATAGTTTTGCATTTGTGATATTATCGATACAAATCTAGAGTGGATTTTTCTCCGATAAGAATAGATGGAGTGGAGTGACTGTGGACAGTGAATAGATCTCCACTAGGCTTCCATTTTGGTATTCACAGGTGTTACATGCTTTTACTTGGTTGTAGCAATCTTTGAAAATACTTTAAAATTGGATGTCGTTGTAGCTACCTTTATTTATTGTATATTTATTTGGATTCATTGCAACAATAAATAAAGGTGAAGATCCTTTCACAGCATCAGAATTGAGAGCACTCTGTAAAACTAATAACAAAATGACAGCAGGATTCTGGAGGCCTGAGCTTTCATGAATAATCTAATGTTAACGTACATATTTTGTTTGAAACTTTTCCTCTTGCCTTCATCAACCCAGACGCTCAAAGAAAATAATGACACAGAAATAATCAAAACCAAGAAATAAAAGTCATAGTTCGCAAGAAGACATCGATGACCAACTCGGGAACACAAACCGGCATCATCCGGCATTTCAAGAGGAGGTAAATCCAATGCAGAAA
>Ga0181464_1001402_pt1 | contig 12093 bp, 9 predicted proteins | sample InSIn2gowninarea_FD_119074 | JGI IMG/M metagenome (GOLD analysis project Ga0181464, IMG submission 119074) | Clean room microbial communities from NASA Spacecraft Assembly Facility at Jet Propulsion Laboratory, Pasadena, California, USA -... ...
TTTATAGGTAAATATTCATATTCTATTTTGTCAATATATATTTTTGTAAGATTTCTAAAAAACTTTAGATGATAGAAAAACATGACCTTATAGACTATTAAAATGTTATGAACTCATACACTTGTACACACTATAAATATTGAAACATTCAAATATTTGATGTTCTTGGAGCATAATTTTAAGTAATTATTTGTCCTTCACTTCATCTCGAACCCAAGAGATATGATAAAAAAGGAAAAGATAAAAAAGAGAGAGAGAGAAGAAGAATAAAGTAAAAGTATAATTCTTGGGTGATTACAATATCCTCTATCAGGGCTATGGATTCTTGACTAGAAATAGAGCAAGGTTGTAATGGGATCTAGGGAATAATCTTCATTGGGGATATGAACGCTTTTCTAGAAGTGAGGTATATCTTACTAAGAAGTGACATGTCCACCCTTCAAGATGGACCTCTATATGTTTCACATGAAAAAATCAACTTATATATCCTATGATCTTAGAACATTAAATTAACAAATGTTAAGAGAAGGAAATGAATATCATTGCACACACATGAGTTCATAATAAACTTAAAAAGTGTATCATAACTTTGTTTTATATCATCCTTAGTAGAAGAAATTAAGACAAATTATGATTTGGTGAAATTAGTATGAATATATTACTTATTACATTTCTTTATTATATTATGCGTCCATTTCATAATATTTATATCTCATTATTATAATCTTGGTGGGTAAACTGAGTCATATGTATACATCCATAGTATTATACATTTGTATATTTTTTCATGTGTGTTCATATGTATACATCCATAGTATTATACATTCATACATTTGTTCATGTGTGTTCATACCATTCATACCATTTTACATACATACATCATCTTATTTGTATAAGTAGACAAAAAAAAAAAATGGAAAATGTTGATATCTAATTATGTACCATTACAAATAAAATATAGTCCTACACATAGCAACTTCAATAAATATATTAACTCATTTTATCCATTAGACATACAAACCATAATGTCACAATGTTAATGGATGAAAATATGCGTTAAATACTAAAGTTAAACATCTTTTACCAAAATATAAAATCAAACATTTATGATTTAATATGTCAATATCTAACATAATATTAAAACATGCATCTAAAAAACATATATCATCAAGTTCCATACATCATAAGCATAATATTAATATATGCATAAAATATTATAATCATATAGCCATGAAAATTCCATCGATAAATAATAACAAACAAGACCATCCATAAAACTAGATCATGTCCCCATGATCTCAAAAAATAAGTAGAATAGTCCATAATATCAAAGTCTATCATCAATAGTGTTCAATATAACATAAAAATAATATCATATCACCCCCCTGGGGTATCCTCATGAGAGCTACCTTATCCTCTAGCTCAACCACTAGTTTCTCCTATAACATGACTTGGATATGCGATCCCTACTGAAACACTAGGACTCATATCATCTTCTTCTCTACATAGCTTAGAAGATCTGATAGGATGTTGAGGTGATACCTTCAAATTCATGCTCCTACTATGATATAACGTTGGTATGATCAACCTGCTTTGAGTACTAGTCATCCTCTATGTATGAATAGTTGTAGCTATAATGCTAATATCCACTGGAATATAATCCCTCATAGGAAGGGGATACTGTACATCAACTACAGAAGCTAGGATACTAGTCAACTAGGTATCCATAATACTCATATAATAATCCCTCTACTGATAAATTCATCTTAAAAAAGATGAGGATTGACTATCAACAATTATAAAGGTACTAGCTCCCCCATCCTACTACTGTTGAAGTGTCTATACCATGGAATAGGTATCCTCTCTCTCCCACCTATAGTGGTCTCTGTCAGCCTAGTATCTATAGTGAGCTGAGTTAGCCTAAGTTAATTGGAATTATAACTCATAAATATATCCCAATAAAGTATCAACATTGGGAACCTGAGGAGGAGGTAGGTCCTCCTCTCTAACATCATCCTCCTCACCTTGTATAGCCTCCTCTCCTTATGTTTCCCCATCATGAATGTATATGGTAGGTTCTATGTATAGCTTCTCTTCCTCTCTAGCCTTAGTACTAGGAACCTCCACTCTCTTGCATACTTTATGCCCCTACTCCTCACCACTCTCTAGATCAATCTACCGCTAAGCAGAAAAAGCCTTAGTGATTCCTACATCATCCCCAGTTGAATCCTCCTCTAATGCTTCCTCCTAGGTAATATTAATATCAACATAAATGAGTGGATGAATCCCCTCAATAAGAAGAATCCCCTCTTATTGATACCTCACAGGCCTTGAAGGAATATCTTGTACAAGGGAAAATTGAGGCCTGACATGATCAAACTAAAAAAATTCTAAAATATCAATCCGTCATCCACTTAGAACCCTATCATGTCTAATACCTATCATCTTAGTCCCAATCTCATCCCATGCTATGTATAAATGGTAAGGCCTAAACCTCACATGATCAGGCATTAGCTGAGTGAGCATAGTGCAATAATGGTGAATGTTTTAATGCACACAATCAATGGGATGAATATATAAGTCCTCCCTCCAACTCATAACGCCATTTGGATATGTTGTATGTATCTCAAAGTTGGGGACTAAAAGTATTGAAGCATAAGCCATAGCAAAGTGCTTATAGGCCTAAGCATAAAGAGTAATATTCATATACAATGAAGATCTGTAACCTTGAGAATAGAAAAATAGATCCTTATAGACCTATTCCAGTAAAGTAGAAGCCCACACATAAATGGTGTAATACTATATCATGTATGCAATAATTGGTAATAGTAACCATTAGAATCTACAACTATGAGTATCAGGTAGAGCATAACACTAAATCAGGACCATCAAAAAGGAGAATATGATACTCCCCTACTGATCATCTCACTAGTACTAGAAATATCTAATACCACATGAGCTGATCTTAGACATAACCACATCCATTCAATCAGCCCCATATAAGTAGGAAATGGTTGGTAAAATATCATCCCTATCGATAGTGTGCTGAATGTGCCAACCATGAATAGGAAACTGATATAGTTAATGAATATCCTCCATAGTAATAGTCATCTCCCCTATTGAGAGATGAAAAATAGAAGTGATGGGATCCCATCTCTCAAGAAAGGAAACCAAGAGAGGATACTCCTAATGAATGAGATCCATGTATTGTCTACCTCTAAAGCACACACTTTGAAATAAAGTGTGGTTGGAAATGGTAAGGAAAGGATGCCCCTCCTATAGAATGGTGGGATATCATCCTCTCAGATCAAATACATCCCAAACCTAAGAAGCAAATTAATTAACCTAAGTTTGTAAAAAAAAAAACATTTAGGGTTTGGAACATCAATGATTGGTAACTAAGTTATAGAATTATCGATGTTTGTTAGCCAAAATCCAATGACTCTGAAGCCCTTCAACTCTAGTCGATGACCATGTTCAAAATTTTATAAAAATTTAAGAAACCCTAAAAACTAAGTAAAATAAAAAATCTAAATGGTTAAAAAATACATAAATAAGAAAATAACTACTCCCACAATTTTCATTTTTCAAATTAAGCACTAAAATTAATACATTTAACAAAAAACCAAAAAGAAGGATTTTAAAACCTTACCTCCTCTCTGATTGGCCTCATTCAGATAGTTTACCTCCTCCTTAGTGGCATTCTAACCCATGAAATGTGATGAGGTAGCAAATAAGATAGATAATTACAAAAAAGAGAAGCAAGAAAGTGACAGAGCTCTGACAGGTATACAAGAAAAATTAGAAAATGGCAAGTCACTTTGTCTTTTATTTTGACCATGATTAGGAACACCAACAATTTTAAGTTGACTCCAATGTTTTCTATGGAACACTAATAATTATAACCAGTCATCTATGATACATAACATAGTAAAAATATTCAAAAAATGTAAAAGATTCAAAAATGAACAAAAATATGTAAGTTCTTTTTTAATTTTATAATTGAGGAAAAAAACAACTAACCAATATAAACACTTATGCTCTCCTTCTAGATTGAGCTTAGTTTGGATCTATAATTAAAAAAATCACAAATTACAAAAAAAAGTGTCAAAATCAAAAGAAACAAGTTTTTCGCTTGTTAACTTAATCAAAAGTTAAATATTTTGGAAAAAATAAACCCTTGAGTAATTTTGAATTTGAGAAAATGACCCTTCTTTTGATAGAAAAAATGAAGACAAGTTTGGATATACCTAAAAACATTAAATAAACATTTGCATAAAATCATCATGTAACCTCATTATTTGGATCAAAAGTAGAACTATTAAGACATTATATTCGCAAAGCAAATTCTTTATCACATGATAGCTTTGGCATACACTCGACGACACAAAGACTCATCACATACCTAACATAAACAAAACATAGTATGGTGATACTCACAAGTTTCATCTTGATAATACAACCATATTAATTTCAAAATGCATCAAATGTAAAAGAAAAAATGATAAATTTAATCATAATTCAATCAATCAAATCCATCTTATTCATAGAGGATAGGTTAATCCAAAACATTTACTAAAAATCAAAAACATAAGTTTCCCCTTTTAAAAGGTAAGTTTTCAAATTATGCTCTTCTTGCAAACTAGCAGATAATTCAAAAAGGGGTAGAATGTAGACACCCAAAAATGATCCTTCTTTTGATAGACAAAAGGAGAACAAAAAAATTAAAGTAAATTAAAAATTTTACTATAGTATTCCAAATGCCAACATTTAACACTGGGATGCTGGTGACTCACACCAATTGCTAGCATCTGTTATTTTGATGTTGTTGACTTTGAAGCTAGGAAAATAAAAATAAAAATGGAAACATCAGAAGCATATTGGGAAAAAGAAAAAGGATAAAGTATGAGTCACTATCTATCTTGTGCATCCCTACTTCTGATGATTACCATGACAAAGCTAGATAGGCTTTTCTATCCATATTTTTTATCTCCAAAAGAAAAAAAATTCTTGTTTCCAAAAACTATAAATGAATCCTTTAGCTATGAAGTAAGGGGTCCAAAATTGAATGTAATATTACTTTGTCAAAATATATATAAGGATAATAGGTGTGGAGCAGTTAAACTTGAAGAGTTGAAGAAGAAAAAGAAATCTAGATTTCCTACAAGTTTTTGAAGACAATCATTTAAGCTTGTAAACACCAAAATTAGGGATAAGAAGGACTTTATCATTGTTGTGTAAAAAGCCCTTTGTACAAGGTGATGGATCAAAACTGATTCATTATTTGTAATCATTCTAAGGTCTATACCAAAGAGCAATAAATAAGTTTGTTGGTTGTAACATATCTTGTCTTGCATGCTTGCAGGGTTACTTTTTGGGTATGACGCATGTAACTTATTAGATAATGCATACAATGTGGATATATTATTTGCATTTCAAGTTGGTATACAAGAATATTATCTAAAGTTGGTGTCTATTATTACACATTATCCAAACATGGCTACACCAATGATAACATTTTGCATACATGTCTATCATTTTACATCATTAAATAATTATGTATATCATCTAATAATTGTAGTACATGCAACTATATATACATACATGTTTATAAATACACCCACCACCATAATATTTTATTTCTATAGGAATCAAAGGAAGAGAAACCAATAGTGGATACTGATAATTCTATAATTGATTGTATAGATAATATAGAATGATGCTAAATATAATTGGATGGTCAATATAATGTATACAAATTATGTACTTTTATATTATAGGCTAACATATCCCAGTTAATTAAATGTGTTGGATCTAAAAAGGATTATAGTTTTATCATAATACTTATTGTTGATTGGTTGTTAAAAAATAAAAGGTTTCATATGAAATTAGACCTTGATGGTTTGATAATAGATTGAGATAAAGAATACAAAAAGTTATTGATAATAAACGTTAGAGAATGGTATCCTGATGGTTATTTCAATATGAACTTTATACTTGAATAAGCTATAAGACCTGTTAAGATCCTAATGGATCATAAATAAATTATATCTTAATCCTACAAAAATACATTAATCCTAAACTAAACAATTGCTTGCAATACTTTGAGGGTGGCACCTCCTTGAGAATCACTTCTCACATAAAACTCAACTCATTCTTCTTCCTTTTTAATAATAGGTAAGATTTTACAACATAAGTAACCCAATTCATAGTGCATATGGGACTAAACACAAGTACTATTCCTAATACATGTTATGGGGTCATAACATTTCCACCCCCTTAAGAAAGCTTTGTCCTCAAATCTTCTACACACCACTACTAAAAAAAGGTAATACACACCACACACCTAATATACTAATGGGAGTCATAATATTCTTACCCCCTTATACATTATTCATCCTCAAAGCTTGCCCAAAAATACAAAGTACATATACAATCTATCCATAAATAACAAAGACAAGAGGGAACCAAGGAGTCCAACTTGGCCATAGTAGCTAACAGTGTGTCAAATATGAACACAAACCCATCCATGTATAAAAAATTCACTCCAAGAAGGATGATGTTGGTGTTTTGGAGGGAACAAAAATAAGGATTTAGAAGAATCCATAAAGAATCCACCATGTTATTGTTGTTGTGTTGAATAGTCTTGTGATGGGTGCTTAAAGAAAATATGCAACACAAGATCATCCATAGTAATGTAAGTGAGAGGAATATCCTTACACTCTATAACCTAATCCAATGGAATCAAAAATTTAGAAGCCACATCATTAGTATGGATAAAATGTGGAGGAAGGGCCTCATACTCCTCAATGGAGTCCACTAGCTCCATACCATCTGTATTGAGATAAGTGAGAGGAAGGTCCTCACACTCTATAATGGGGTCCATTGGTGCCACATTATCTAAACTAATATAATAAGGGAAGTTCCTCATACTCTATAATAGGTTCCACTAGTTCTACATGGATTTCAACCATAATAGGCTATAGATATGCAAGTACAACCTTTGCTAACTTGGCCAATGAATATGCATCTCTTAGAGTTGGTGGATTAAACATGACTACATTCTCTTTTACTTCTGCCCTTAAACCATTAGTGAATAATTGAAGGGGTAATTTCTCATCCATCATATATTCATCACAAAAATCCTCAAAATATTCAATATAATGATGCACAAAATTAGTATGAAATGACAGAGCAATAGTATCCATCCTCATGTTTTTTTTAACTAATCTAAATATCATAAAGAAGAGTGTCTAATAGGTCTTTTTCACAACCTCAAAGAGGACCTCTTTACAATAAATTGAAAAAATGGAAAACAAATGGTGCAATATTGAGATGTCCCAAAAGGTCACCCCTTCCAAAAGTGTACTACCTATGCCTAGCTTAACCAAGGAGTTTTTGAGATTTTTCAAGCTAGTTTGGTTTAATAAAAGGGTTATGAATATAAGAAAAGTGAGGAAGGGTGATTGTTTTTTTTCAAGAGTTTATGATTTTTCCCTCCATAGCCTGTGAACCCTTATTTAAGCTTCCAACCCACATATTTTGGATCTGATCCCTTTTCTCTTCTATAGCCTTGCTCCTACATCACATCTATTTTTGATCCTCTCTCCCTAGGTTTCTTGCTCATCATTTCTCCTCTTGACTTATCATCATGCCCTTACTACTACTGTACCTCTCAAACCCTCCCTACTTAGAAACTGCCAAGCCATGATTATGGATATCATTCACCATACTACAAACACAAAGTCATTTATGGCCCTGTAAACTAGATCTAGCTACCCTTATCACCTTCTTCATGGTATCTACCTCCAAATGCCCACACATAGCCTCAATTCCTATTGAGATTTATTCTACCAATGAAAATGATACACATATGTTCTCTTCTTGGATCTTCATTCACTCGTGAGCTTCTACTCCAGATCTCCTTAATCCTTGCAATGTTCCTTCATAATCACTCCATAATGCAAATCCATCCACACAAAAAAATAACCTTTTTCAAAATACTAAAAACCACACATACCATAAATCTACCAAAAATATAAAATGGGCATGTACTACACATATCCTCCTATACAACCAAAATGAATGAAAATTCTAAAACCACTCAACACATAAAATCACTCATAGATAATAAAAACCACTTGCACTAACAACAAATCTATCCACATGAGCCAAAATTGAAGCTCTGATACTAGATGTTAAAATCCTAATGGATCATAAATGGATTATGGCTTAATCCTACAAAAATACACTAATCCTACACTAATGAATCGCTTGCATTGCTTTGAGGGAGTACCTTCTTGAGAATCACTTCTCACATAAAACTTAATTCATTCTTCTTCCTTCTTAATAATAGGGAAATCCCCTATAAATAGCTTTTACAGCATAAGTATCCCAATGCATAGTGTATATGGTAATAAAAATAAGTACTATTCCTAATACCTATTATGGGGTCATAACAAGACCTATGAGAAGTGAGTTGAACTATTATAGCTACTTGTTGCCAAAGTCCTTATAAGTGTTTTCTAACTACTAATACCTATGATATTTAGGAATATTTTATGATATATGGAACTCTACATCAAATGATGTTAAGAATAATTGATCAACAATATTTATTTTATCTTAGGATGATTATTTTTGTGTTCTATTCATAGTAGTATAATGCATAATTGATTTACTTAGAGAGAGATTGTAGGAAGGTGGGAAAGCTTTTATTTTGATATTTTACAAAGATACATAGCTATATGAATATGGATAGCCAACCATTAATAAGGGGAAGAGGTCTCTAATACTGAAGTACAAAGGAAATGAGTGTTGTAAACTCTTCCTTGATAGCTTTCTAGTAGGTTTCCAACTAAGGCTAATGGTAAAGGATGCTAAAGCAAGTCATAAGATAGATGAATCGAGGATTTTGAAGAACCTATGTATAGAACTCCATAAAATCATTTTTAATTCATTTAAGGAAATTATGAAATTTAAACCCTCAAGAATAAGAATAAAAGTATTGGTGTTACTCCCTAAGTTTTCAAGAAACCTATAGCAAAGAGACAAAGGTGGATTTTTAAGAAATAATCATTATACTTTGAACATACTTTTATCAATGAAATTTATTATTAGGATTGAAATTGAACCTTATGATATTAATCTTGAATACCTATGTTCTTGATATCAATGAATATGGCCTATTTATAATTTCTTGTTGATTTTGATTCTATGCTTGATCGTTGCATCTATTTAATCTATTTTATGTTTGTGATGGGATAATTGATGAACTTGACTATGTTAGTTGATAATGAACTTGATGAGCTTGTGTATTATGTATATTATATTTAATTTTAATTAGGATATGTATCATTATTTGTATGTGTATTATTTGTACATAATTATGATAATAACCTTGATAAACATGCATCATGCAAAACTAGTCTGATTGATAATATCCATCTTCCTATTATTAATGATTGTGGTCTCCTTCCAATTTCTTACCGAGTTTGGTTCTACACTTGATAATTGCATTTGTTAAATCTATTTTATGCTTATAATAGGATCATTAATGAACTTGAATATGGTGGTTGACAATGAACTTTATGAACCTATGCATTATATATAATATTTTCAATTTTTATTAGGATATGCATTATTATTTGTATGAAAAATGTGTATGCAATTATGATAACAACCACTAATGATATTATTATAATGCAAAATTAGTTTAATTGATAATACCTGTCTTCCTATTATCAATGAATATAGTATCCTTACAATTTCTTACTAAGTTTAGTTCTATGCCTATGAATTACATCTATTTAATCCATTTTATGCTTCTGATGGGATCATTGATGAACTTCATTATGGTAGTTGATAATGAACTTTATGAACTTGTGCATTATGTATATTAATTTTAATTTTGATTAGGATATATATTTTTTATGTGTATTATTTTTATGCAAAATTTATTAGAAACTTAGCTCTTAGCCTAAGGTCTATGATTGAGTTTTCAGCTTTCTATTCTTAGGCACAATGTGCCTCACCCTAGGCATAGTGCACCTAATAGACTAGATAAAGTGCACCACACAAATTCATACCAGATGTAGTGTGCCCCACTCTAGGTATATTACACCTATATATAGATCCTGACATGTTATTTTTAGCATGTGTAAGACTACAATTTTTCATCTCCCATTTTAGGCTTAAATGTTTCTATTTTGGATGTTAGTTTTGCCTAGTTATCTTTTAGAATAATAGGGTAAATTTAGAATGTTTAGTTTTCTTTATGGATTGATTTGTAACAAGTTATGATAATGCAACTAAAGTTTATATTTAACACAATCTATTTGTAGTTTTATCCAAAACCTATATATGTAATGATTTTATTTTTCAAATCAATGAAAGTAGAATACTTCTCATTATGGTATCATAGCTTTAGGAATATTTATAGGGTTAGAGTTAGTGGGTTCAATTGTAAGAATTTATTAAATTCTTTCAATATAATATGATACATTATTATTTTTGTGTTGATCAATATGGTTACAAACAAAAATACTCTACCCATCCCATAGTTCCATGGAGAAGATTATGTAATGACCCACCCAATTACACTTATTAAGACTCGAATACTATTGATAATTTGAATGTCATTGAGACTATTTGTGTTATGATATGTCTAATTATGATTGGTTGTATGTAATATTTATTTCAATTTGATGCTATATTAGATAATTTTTGGACATAGATTATAGGTTGAATGAGCGTGAGGTCATGTTGGAGACCCCATGAAACCAAAGATGAGTTGGTTATAGGAACATATTGGTAAGAGTGAGGAAGTGATTAGAATTGATTCAGTAATAGCCCAATGGGATATTTGTAAATCATATAGCTACATATTATAATTATTTTACATGATATTCAATCCATGTGATGTGTATAATGCTTGTGTGTGTAGCAACAAAAATTTACCTTGCAAGATGGGTGGCCTCCATAGGTAAACTAGTGTGCCAAAACTTTGATGTGCATGCTTGCATTACTTTGGAAAAACATGAATTGACCATTGCAAGGAATATTTAAAATATTTAAATTTGAATTATTATGGAAGTATTTTATTTTTTACAAATAATCAAATCCTAGGGGTTAGGTGAAAATAAAAATTTAGGGGTGAAGACTATTTAGGTATTTTGTGGTAGTTGAAAGGATATCTTGGTATTTTACAAAAATAATAGAGGAATAATCTCCATACATTTTGGTCTTTTATTTTAGGTGTGTAAAATTATTGATGAACCTTCTCCATACATTTTGGTGCCTAATGTGAGGTGTGAAATTTTTTTGTAAGATGTAGGACTTGTAAACAAAATTTTCAAAATCCTACCACAAAATAATCAAATCCCTACCCCTCACAAATAAAAAGATGTGGAGAGGAAAAATAGTTATACTTTTGGATATACTATACCAAATTTTGGTTATAAATAACTAGGAGAATTATCATTGTGGGACACTTCTCCTCTCTTCCCAATCTTGGTCTAGTAAGTTGTGAAGGAAATAATCTTCCTCCTCTTAATTCTAGGTATTTTTCCAATCATTTTACACACTAGTGCTAAAATGCTTAGCCAAGTTTTGAATTTAATTTGATACTTTTTTAGTATACTTGAAGGAGGAAATGCTTGTTTAAGAGTTTGTGATAATATTAATGGGGTTCTTATATTAGTTATACAATGATAAAGTGTAATATTTATAATTATTTTATACCTTTACATGTGAATGTTTGTACACCTTTTCCATACATGTATGCAAGTATTTAAAGAAAATATGGGACAAATTAAATTAAAGAAAATCCATGGTATTTTGAGTTCACATGAACCAATTCTTTTGGACATAGTACTTGAAAGAAAAATAAATAAATTATATTAGGCCATTTGTTGGTACCCATCTTGAATTTTATTTAATTTCACTTAAGGCTATTCAAAATGGTGGAATGTACTAGGGAAGTATTCTTTGAAATGCATTCCATGGAAAAATATTGTTCTTCTTTAGAGCTTAGTCTTATTTTCTCCTCAACCACTGGCTCTCCCTTATAAGATATAATTTATTTATGATCCA
>Ga0181464_1001067_pt2 | contig 12091 bp, 11 predicted proteins | sample InSIn2gowninarea_FD_119074 | JGI IMG/M metagenome (GOLD analysis project Ga0181464, IMG submission 119074) | Clean room microbial communities from NASA Spacecraft Assembly Facility at Jet Propulsion Laboratory, Pasadena, California, USA -... ...
AGTGAGATTATTGATGTTTTATAATACTTTCAATTAAAAAGACCAAACACAGATATTATTATATTGATTTTTTTTAAGAATATTTTATTTTTATTTTAATAGGTACACATGTCAACTCCAAGTTGAGAATGAACATACTTACACATCGCCTTCACATTGGGTTGTAGAATGAGTCTCTCGGCTCAATGAAAACACAGGGTGGGATTTTTCTTTTTATTTTTTATGCTTGAAAAAGAATATAATAAATTTAATATTGAATTGGATAATGTATTATGAAAAATATAATTTTAAATTTAAAAAATATTTTTTTTTCTAAGTAAGAGTGTTCTATTAATATGATACAAAAAAGTATTTACAGTGAGGCATGGCCTCAATAGCACTAAGTATCGTTTATCAAAAAATATGACTGTCTAACCTTGATTGCCCCAACAAAGGGGAAACTAGTCCATGAAATCAAAAGAACCCACACATGGGTTATCAGTTTTGACCAAAAAAACATCTTAGACACTGCATAGGAAAAACCATAAAACACCGACATTACTGAAATTGCCCAATCATCAGGAAAAAAGACATCCACCTGGCAAAATGGTGCCACCTGGCTGCCAAGTGTCGAGACTAACGATTGTCCAGGGTTGGTTCTTCCTCAATCAGACACGTGTATTTATACCAATCATCTTCTTCTGCTAACGTGCCGCTACCTTAAGCTGGATGGGCACCCACGGTGCTACCTGCTCCCGCATGCATTCCAGACATGTCACCTCTTCGGTTTCTTGAAGCTTGCGTGTCACCCAGATTGCCCTCAACATCCTAATGACTACTAGCCAACACTTTACCATGCAGGCTAGCTCTATCTTCGTAAGGTTGCTGTTCGCTTGGGTTGCGAGTGCCCCTGTTGCTTGGTGCTGCTTTGTGTTGGTCATCATTGTGCTCAGGCAGAGATGCCGACGGGTCAATTTCTTCAGAGAATGTGATAGTAACAGTGGTTGTGATTACAGGTCGATTCAGGGTGCTTCAAAAATAGAATTGCGTTGTATGCGGAGCATGATGCGGAGGAAGGAGAAAATTGACTGTGTGAACAGCAGCATCCCTCCTTCCTGCACCTTGGAGCCGATCTCTTCCCCTTCCGCTACGGGTGTTGGGGTTTCGGCCAGAAATGGAGCTATAAGGATTGGGAATGTCATCCGAATAGGCAAGGGAGACTGTGTCAGGGCTGGGCATTGCAAGAGGGCAGATGCTCCCACCACAAGTGCCTCCTCTCCTGCTCTGCATTCGATGTCGGATGCAAGTCATGGCAGGATTGAAAGAAAAGTTAGCAATAGAGGGGTTGGTGGGATAACCGCGCAGAGAATGGACAAAGGAGGTCTAAGTAGGAGCTAAGTTGTAGAGTCTGGTATGAGAATAACGAAACCCATTTCCCAGGTCTATACAACTTAGCAACCAGCATCAGCTACCTGTTACAGTGCGCGAACAGGTCTCTACGGAGGGAAAATACAGTGGAGCAAGGGAGGAGGAATGTCATCATGGTCTGCAGATGCCATTGTTATGAGTTTTGTGGTGCTGTCTAGGCCATAACACTCATTTAATGGCACCTGCAAGGTGCCTTGAATGCTTCTCAGGTTGGCATGGGGGTAGACGCAGGCGGCCACGTGGCCAGCCCATCCACCGCTCAATTGTCTTATCACCTTAATTATCTTGATTATCACCCACATCTGGGTGCATTTCTTCTTCTTGTACCATTTCAATCTGTACCAAATCATTGTATTCCTGTAATTGAAGAGTAGTGGCAACAGTGTTAAGTGTGCTTGCATGTAGGGTCCATCCACTGTCCACTCTAATGTTAGCTAAAATATCAGCTACTTCGTTGCCATCCCTACGAATGTGTTTAAGGGTTACTGCTCGATGGGATGAGAGCCACTGTTCAATGAGCTCTAATCGTTCTGCCAATCTCCAACTGCTGCCAACTTTGTATGATGGTGACCCCTGCAGAATCTGATTAACCATGTTAATAAGAATATGAGAATCCCCTTCAATTATAAGTGGGAAGAAACCATGGAGTTGAGCGAGGAGAAGTCCCTAGCATAGCCCTTCTAATTCAGTCGAATTATTTGTATCCCATCCAATTGAGCCTATGAAGGTTAGAAGAGGTATGCCCTTGTGATCCCTGAAAACGCCTCCATATCCTGCTTTGCCTAGATTACCTTTGGACGCTTCGTCGAAGTTGAGTTGTATCATATGTGGGGGCGGAGGTATCCATCTGTCTAGTGTCTTTCCTTGTGAAGAAATTTTACCTTGATGTACTTGCATCTGGTTCCACTAAAGATTCCATTTTGCCCATATATCTGTTCTTGTGGAATGGAGGGAAAGTCTTCTTCATACCAAGTTTGAAGCATTAAGGTTTCCCGAAGGTTTTGACAAACATTATTCCATAGGACTTCTAAAGGTGAGGATTGGTCCTTGAAGATGCGACAGTTTCTTTCTTTCCAGATAGTCCACATGAGGAGACCTGGGATATGTTTCCATAAAGCATTTAACAGTTTGCTTTTATATGGATTGATTTCCCAAGTGCGCACAGTGTTGGTGATATCCTCCTTAATTCGTCCATCTTTTTGGCATCTGAAACTTAACTTTTCCCATAGTTTGTTTGCCATTGGGTAAGAGTTTATGAGGTTCTTAGTGGTTTCTTCCGCCTGTTTGCAATTGGGACACATAGAATGCCCATGAAAGCTTCTTTTCTGAAGGTTGTCCCAAGTGAGGATTTTGTTTTGACATATCAACCAGAGGAAAGTGGATGCTTTTGGCCAAATGGTGGGGGCCCAAACTTTGTTCCATAGAGGGTCCTTGATTATAAGATTTCTTATAATTATATTATAAGCCTCTTGTGTAGTGAAGGTTCCTCTTGCTTTGTAACCCCATCTAATTATATCCTTCTTATCAAAGTAGCGTATTTGCCTCTTTGAACATTCTATTTCCAGATTTTCCTTGATGGTCTATGTGCCTTGCTTGATGATGTGGTCCAAACTTATCCATTGCCTGTATCCCTATGTGTGAGTGGGCCTCCAGTGTTGGTTTACCTTGACCATCAATTTCCCTTACCAGTCCTGTATTTGGTGGGGTTTGATCAGGTCCTTCATCTTGGGTCTTTTCTTCCAAGAGTCTTCCCAAAACCATGCATTAGTACCATCCCTTATTTCCTAGAAGTTGTGTTGTTGAATTAAATCCTTATGTTGTTTAGCTGCATTCCAGATTAGGGATCCTAGGCCAACTTCTGTGAGTTGGATTAAGTCTTCTACTGGTCGATTATTGGCATATTTTGCTGTCCAGAGGATAGCCCAAGGAATATGTGGCGCCGAGATCCATTTCCACCAGATGCATGCTCCCATGACCACATTACTGTGTTGAGGATCACAAAGCCCAGTACCTCTAGATTTTTTTGGAAGGCATACTGTATCCCATTTTACTAATGCCCATTTTCTCTTTTGTCCAGAATTTCCCCACATAAAGGTTCTTTGAAGATGTTTAATTTCCTTGAAAACCCATTTTGGTGGTGCTAGAATTGAAAAAAGATAAAGCGGCATGGATTGCAGCATAGCTTTGATTAAGACTAGGCAACTAGCCATGTTAAGAGCTTTGTAAGTCTAGGAAGAGAGACGGGCTTCGAATTTTTCCTAGGGCAGTTGCCAAGATGAGTGCTTTAAAGCAGTATCAGTCATGGGAGCGCACATATATTTTAAGGGGAGAACGACTATCATAAAACCCAAGATCCATACAATTGAGGTTTGATTTATGGCAGGGGTATGAAAGAAAAAGATTTGGGATTTAGCCTTGTTAATGTAGGCTCCAGAGGCATCCGAGAATTCAATAAATATGGTTTTTAATTTCAGGGCTTCCTAGACCGAGGGATGGCCAAGAAACATGTTATCATCCACGAACTGTTGGTGGGTGAAAGCAGGGGTGTTAGGAAAAGAGAGTCCTCTCAATTGCTAGGAGTGAAGAGCTTCTTTGATGTTTCTTCCAAGCCCTTCCACCATTATGACGAACAGAAAAGGGGAAAGGGGATGGCCTTCTCGGATTCCTCTGGAGGGGTGAAAGGGGGTGGAGGGGATCCCATTGACCAGAATGGAGAAGAAGGTAGACGTTAGAAGACTCATAACCCATCTAACCCAAGGGGGGAAAAGCCAAAGGCCATCAACATTTTTTGAATAAACTTCTAGCTTAAACTATCAAAAGCTCTAGAGAGATCTAATTTAAGGAGCATACCTGCTTTCTTGGACTGCTTTAAGGAGTGAATAATCTCATGAGTGAGAATGATGCCATCCGTGATTTGTCGTCCTTCCACATAGCATGATTACTCTAGCGATATGAGTAAAGGAAGCAGAGGTTTAAGTCTGGAAGTAATAACTTTGGAGATGATTTTGTATATGAAATTACAGAGAGAAATAGGCCAGAATTTATCTGGAGTTTGAGAATGTTCTTCCTTGGGGATGAGGGCAATGAAGGTTGCGTTCAAAGAGGGAAGCATCCATCTATTAGTTTTGGATTCCTCAACGACCTGCTAGACCTCATCTTTAATTAGATCCCGGAAGTTATGGAAGAAATTGGATGTGAAACCATCTTGGCCAGGCGCCTTTCCTTCTTTGAGCTATCTCATGGTTGTCTCCACTTCTTGTAAAGATATTGGCTTGAGAAGGAGCTGATTGTGATCCTCTGTTATGATCTTTGGGACATTATGGGTGATTTTTTCGATAGCCGGCAGTCGATCTATCTGAGGTTCTTGGTGTACTTGCTTAAAATGAGTAAGAAGCTCTTGTTCTACATCCTCATGTTTTTCCAATCGTTCCCCATGCCGATTCTGGATATGAGTGATGTTGTTATGTATTCTTCTTTGGATAGTAGTGCGATGAAAGAAATTTGTGTTTCTTTTCCCCTATTTAAGCCATCTAACTCTTGACTTTTGTTTCCAGAGTATTTCTTCTTGCTTTGCTCTTTCTGATATTTGTGTTTGTAGGTGTTTTTCCTACTCTGAGAGGGCTTCAGATCTTCCTTCCGTTATGATCCTCTGCTGTAGTTTTTTCATTTCTTGATCTAGAACATTTTGTGCTTCGAAAATATTGCCAAAGGTAAGCTGATTCCATTGTTGATGTTATTCTTGATATTTTTGAATTTTTGTTGGAATTGATACAATTTTTAGCCATCCGGGGGTTTGAAATGTTTCCAAACTGCATTTATCAGGTTGTTGAAGTCTGGGTGTGTTAGCCAGAAAGCTTCGAAGCAGAATGGCCTTCATGTAGTATTTCCCAGTATTTGCCATTAAAGCATGATAGGCCAGTGATCTGAGCTTGAGAGTGGTAAGTTTGAAGCGGAGAAGTCTCCTCCAAGATGGATTGCATTATCAGATAGCAAGAATCTATCCAATCGAGAGGCAATTTGATGTTCACCTGCTCATTTGTTATCCCATGTGTAGATTCCATTGTTGTATGGCATATCTATGAGCCAGTTGTCTTGGATGAAAATTTTCAAATGAATGCTTTCATTATCTAGTTTGGCCCTGCCCACTCTTTTTTCTTCCAACTTTGTTATCATATTAAAATCTCCTCCTCTGATCCAGAGTGGATGAGTTCTTTCAGAGTTGATCAAAGCTAAAGTATTCAATATGTCTATCTTATTCATTGCCTCCTGGGGGAAATAGACATTGGTTAGATGACCATGCACATTTGTCCCTGTAATATGGAAGGTGGCTTGAATGAAATGCTTACTTGCATGAATGTTAGTTAGCATGATAGCTCGTTCATCCCAGACTATTGCTAGTCCTCTTGAGGCTCCAGAGGCATTCACTACTACCGTTTTGCTTCCTGGCCATGCTTTTGCAAGGATCTGATCCAATGTTGTAGAGTTACATTTGGTTTCTTGCAAGAAGAAGACTTGAGGTTTCTGTTGCTAAATCATGTTTTTTATCAGTCTATATTTCCCAGGGCTGTTGAGCCCTCTGATATTCCATGAAGTGAGCTTCATGAAGCGTTTTTGGGTAGGGGATTGTAGTACGATGTAATCTTGGAATATCTTCCCGATTCCACCAGCATTTCCCCAATGCGGATGGTTCTTTGAAGATCTGTTTTCCTTCTTCTTTTTTTATTGTCTTTAGGAATTTTTTTACCATCCCATTGACTCCCAGGCTAGATGCCTAGTGATCTTTGTTGTTGTGCTCTGGAGAGGATGATTTCTAAATTTTCCAACTACCTTTCTAGGATCTTATCGTATTCTTTTTTCTTGCAAGCTTGTTCTAATCCAAGTATGTCCAAATCTCTAATGTCGATGCTCTCCGGCTCCTCTTCCATGTGCTGGGCCTCATTTCGTTCCACTGTTGTTTTCGCTACAGTTGTGGTTTCCTGTTGCATGCTGTCGACATCCATGCCCTGATTAATCCATTTTTAGGATCTACTGGGAGAGGCGGATTTGAGATCCGTGGATTGCATAGACTTTTGAGCCTTCTTTGAGCTCGAGGGAGTCGATTGTGGATTTATCTTGGGAATTTACTTAGAATGGTCGGGGTTCTTAGAGTTATTTAGCTCCAGCTGATTCAGGGTCTCAAAGCTATTGCTGGTGGATGGCATGGAGGCATTGGTTACAGGTTTCTTAGGGTTTGAAGAGGGTTTTTTGTGATTCTTTTTGTGGTTGGTGACTTTGGTAAATCCATTCCAGTCAGGTTTGTCTAGAGTGGAAGAGGTCAAGGATTTCAGATTAGAAGGGCAGTCACGAAATAGATGGCCAAGCGCATGGAATTTTCTATAACAAAATGGAACATGCTCATAATATATTGCTTGTACCCATTCAAAATCATCATGATATATACTTACCACATCCGAGAGAGCTTTACTGAGGTGCATGTAGACACATATTCGGGCATAGGAGGTATATTGCTTGAGTTTCGTCTCCTCCGCGATTTTGATGAATTCCCCTAAACCATTCCCAATATCTTGCAGCGAGTCTTCATCCCAGTACTCCAAAGGGAGGGAATAAAGGCGGATCCAAACTGGTGCCCAGCTTAGATCTTCTTTTTCCGGATTGAATCTTTCAATCCAGTCTCTCAGATATAGGCCTGCTGCATTGAAAAAGTATGGTCCTCCATTGAGAACTCTGTTTCGGTCTTCTATATAGTTGAAAATCGTAGTAAAGAAGCCTTTAGGCCCTAACTACAGGGTAATGTGCCCTTTTGGTTTCCACTTGGCTGCGATCCAGCCTTGCAAAGCTTTCTTTGTGTGCCAAAAGCCTATAAACTTTCCAATTAGGGCGTGATCCTTCATGTACTAGATTTGAGTGTTGATCCGGTGACTTGGGAGATCAATCTTAGGTCTTTCGGCTACTACCAGCTTACAGGTTGTCAACGTCGCTTTGGGAGCCTCAATCCTATTCGTATTATCTGGCAAAGTTTCAGGTTCTGTTCCTGCATCATCCTGGTGTTTCTTCCTGACATCTTCTGTCTGCATCGGAATGTTTTCAGCATCATTGGGGGGAGGCGCATGTCCTCCCCCTGGGGGGTTCCATTGCTTGCTTACTATTCCTTGTCGTATAGTGTTTGTCTTATTACTGAAGAGCGATGACAGATTGTTGTGGTCTATGTAGGTCTGCTATTTGCAGGTCTGTCCCAAACCTTAACCTTCCATGTCCGCTCCTCGCTCAATCGACCTTCTCATATCTCAAAATGCAAGTTATGTAATCTATCTAAATTTCTAAATTTAAAAAATATTAACATGACCTAGCTCTTACTTTTATAACACAACATGAGTTTAACTTATGTTAGTTTGTGTAGTTTGTACATGTGTTCTAGCCTTAGAGGATGTCTATGAGACTAGCAAACACAATGGATTAATCTTCTCCAATACTTAGAAAAAGTTTCTAAGGATAAATGTATTAATTAGAAATAATTAGATAGTTTAATTATTTTCCTAAGTATAACTTAGGAAATGGTTTAATTAATCAGGGACTAATTGAGGCAAGTTGATTTTCCTCTAGTAACTTCTAGAAAAGCAATGTGATGGAGTCAAGATGATCTTAGCCATTAATTGGAGTTAGATCGAGATCGTTGGTTGCTCAATGAGATATTAAGAGGATGTCAATGGGAATTTGGAGAATACATTTGAGAAACAAATTTGTAGTGAGAGAAAAGGGTGCAGTGATAATGTCAGGGCACCAATAGATTAAGATCAACAATGATTGAAGATCAAGTTGTTGGAGAAAATTTTTCATAATGATTTCGAGTTTGTCAAAGATAGATGGAGATAAATTTTATCTGTAGAGAGGTCGCGTTTCCTAGCAGTGCAAATTGAATCAAAGAGGCCAAGTTTGCAGAGCAAATAGGAATTTTGCAGAGTGATCGATTTGCACAAGAAAATTTGATTTTGCTAGAAAAAGCCAATTTTCTAGAGGAGGTAGAGTTTATTTCCCAGCTAGTCCAAGTTGCCATAGAGCACGAGTTAGACAGGGCCATACATGGGGATTAGTTCAGTGAGCTAAATGAGGGCCAAATTGAATCAAAGGGGTTGAGTTGCATCCAAGAGCTCAAATTGACTAGCAGGAGTGAAGAAAACAAATTTTTGAAGGTTTGCTAAGTTGCGGAAAATAGTTGTAATAATTTTCAATTACATAATTTCCGAAGAATAATAAAATTACTCATCTGTAGAACTGGTTTTCCCCACATGGGGGTTTTTCCAGGGACATTTGTCCTAAAATATCAATGTCTATTATTTTGTGTGTGTGCAATACTTTCTCAGTTCCTATGATTTAATTTTCATGAGGTTGCAGTAGCTCTTTATTCAATATTTTCCACATATAATTTGTAGAAGACAAATAATCTATTTCAGATAGGTGAATAATAATCAATAATTGCAACAATATTTAAAAATTTCACGTGGTTTCAGAGCAGATCTGAGGTACAGGGGTTTACTAGAGTAGATCAACGTAGGGGTTTGGAAGAGAAAGCCAAGGATTTAATACCTAGATTGATTTCTTTAGTTTGCTTCAAATTTACTTAGAGAAATTTTACTAGTGTTATTTTTTGTAGAATGATGAATTTCGAGAGCAAGTAGCCAGCTTGTCCAGTGCAAGTTGTTAGAGTAACAGATCAAATTACAAAAAGGAAGTGCAAATTAACTGAGGTGCTGTGAGTGACATTAGCGAGTTGCTGGAGGAATTTTATCTTGCCAATTTCATTTCCTAGGGGAACTGTGTATTTCCGAAAGGTTGTGCAAGTTGGCTAAGGTAGTGTTTGTGGCTAGTTTGAGGTAGTGTGAATTGCTAGCAATGGGTCAAGTTGCTTCCAGTGGGTTGATTAACTTGCAGAGGTTTGATTTGACTTGTAAAGGGAGACAATGAGATTTTCCAGATAATTTTGTTAGTTGGTAGAAGATATATTATTTTTATTTTCTCTCAAGGGATTCATTAATGGCTTTTGTAGGATTAAGGGACCAAGATAGGTTGGATGGCACATGTAACTTTGGGTCTGGAAAATCTGGTGCCTTCTTATTTTGGAAGAGCATGGGTTGAAGGATTTTTCTACGGTTCACATTGATGTACCAACAGATCCTATCATGTTGCATGAGTACTAGAAATATTGTGCCAAGACCAGGCGTATTATTATATATGGGGTCAAGGACCACATAGTTCCATGTTTGGCAGAAGAAGATATGGTTAAACCGATGTTGGATGATATTGATGAGCCTCATAAATGGGTAATTATATGGGCTCATTTTACCTCCTAACCTAGTCAAATCAACCATTCTCTTAGCTTATTATATGATTTTCTGATTATATTTATGCATATAGAGTGAGTTGAGTTAGTTATGATGCCATGTGGTCTAATATGTTTTTAATGTAGATTATTGATGAATTTTGAGGTCAAAGTCAAGGATCCAGTGGACAAATGGCAACAATAACTCGAAGTGGACAAAAGAGAGGACTTATAGGAGGGAATCCCCCTCATTTATTACTCCTCACTTTGAATTCCCCTTCATTCAGCTTGGAGTACAAGCAGCCAAGTCATGCACTAGAAGGCAGTTGAGCAAGTGGAGGATGACTGATGATTATCTCGAGTTTTGGGAGTCAAGCCTCCCTAATTTTAAGGGAGTTGTTGGTAGCTTCATTTGTATAAGTATAGAGGCCTAGAGCCTCACTAGGGTTGGAATTTTGTTGATTTTTTGTTGTACTTTTGCTTATGTAAACTCTACTCAAATTTGAGCTTATTATTTTGACAGTTCCATGTAATCTTGTTATTGTTTTGTTAATAAAGATGGAATCCTTTTAGAGTTAGCAATGAGTTACCTCAGAGGGCTGAAGCTCTTGGGTTAGGGCCCAATACAAGTAGCCAAGCTCCTCTTTACTTGTATTTTTATGTTTTATTTCAGTTTGTAGATTAGGTTTCTGTTAGATGCATTTCCTTTATGGTTAAGAATAGGTTGCTTTTGATGATTCAGTAGTTTTCTTCCATTTGTGCTTTCTATAGAAGGTTAAGCAATGGTAAAGAGAAGGTTAAAAAGGCTAGAAATTGTGCCTTGGCCTCTCTTCCTCCCTTTGGGACCATGATTTGAGGCAAAGACCCTCTTGCTGCCCCAAAAACATAGACTTTCCTCATTCATAGGGCTTCTAGTGTTTGCAGTTTTTTTGGTTAATAGTCTAGTTTTGCTTTTCTTTCGAACTTCTCCAACATGCTCATTTCTTTATTTACAACAATCTTCTTTCATGCTTTCCTTTCTTACAACATTTCTCAACATTTCCTTTCATAGATCATAGTTTAGACTAGTTTGATGCAAAACTCTGTTTTTCTAGATGCACTTATTTCATTTCTTTCTTAATCTCACTGGTTGACTACCAGTTGTTTATGCAGTAGATATGTTCTAGCAGTAGGCCAACCTATCAGCCATCCCATTCTCCATCTGATCCACGCCCTACAGGTCGCCCAAGTCTCCCCTCAATTTTGCCTTAGTTTCTTGCATTTTCCATAGAATTTCTTCCTCTCTCCTTGAGCAAATCCAATCATCTTTCTCTCTCCTAATGATTCTTGGTAGACCCTAGGTTCCCTAACACTTCATTCCAACCTTCATCCACCTTTTCCACCCACTCTCACACCCTCAAAATAGTGAAAATTTCTCTCGGCCTCCTCTTGTAGGCCTCCTGTAGAACGTTGTTTTTCCTCCTGTAGATTTCTTGTGTCCTCCTGTAGATTTTCTTGTAGGCTTTCTTTTGAAGGCTGAGTATGGGAAAAGCCTCCAGAGGGCCACCCGAGACCTCCTAGAACCCAACCACACCATCCTACATCCTCTCAAGTCCCAAAACCACCCTCCAACGCCACCTATTCACTGCCACATTCACAAACAAATAAATTACATGCATGACAAATTCACATAAAAATACCTAAAAAGCCAAAAAGATGTTTTTTTGTTCATTTACTTCCAAAAATAGTTAGTTAGATGTTTTTTACTTCCTTGAGTAGGTAATGGCATTCTTTTCATGGTTTTCACAGTGCTTTTTGCAAAAGTAGGATTAGTTGGTTAATTAGGATTTACTTGGTTTGCTTTATATTTCAGTATTTCTCATTTCTACGGTTAGAGTTGTATCTGTAGAATAGTATTTATCTCCTTTCATCACATATAGAGATTATTTTGAAATCCATAGAAGTTGGCTTGAGCTCCTAGTGATCTTGCGCTGGCTGACCAAGTGACAACCTACAGTAAGAACTAGTACTTGTGCATACAACACTGTCGCTTCCAAGTTTGTTACGAACTACCGAGTTGATAAGAGTAAAGTAGGCAGCCCAGGAGTTGCAGCATTATTGCTGCAATACTAGTGCTTACCATATTTTTGGCGCCGTTGTCGAGGAAGTGTCAGAGTATTCTATGATTACCGCTTTCTTCTATTTTTTTCTTGCAACATTATGGTAATAGTTTATTTCAACAAAAGTAGACTAGTCCTTTCTTTTCCTTCAGTTCTGCATTTCCTTGCTTTCCTTTTCAATTCTACAAATTTCCATTCAGCAAGTTCATTTCAGCTAGTTGCAATTTGTTTTGTCCAATAAATTTTAGTTTCTGCGAGTATTATCAGTGTG